>Ga0194126_10007845_pt1 | contig 14742 bp, 10 predicted proteins | sample TA2KigC150mmetaG_FD_148641 | JGI IMG/M metagenome (GOLD analysis project Ga0194126, IMG submission 148641) | Freshwater microbial communities from Lake Tanganyika, Tanzania - TA2015035 Kigoma Deep Cast 150m | ecosystem: Environmental > Aquatic > Freshwater > Lake | place: Tanzania: Lake... | reverse complement strand
GTCCTGTACCCCCTGTTGGACCTTGTGGTCCTGTACCCCCTGCAGCCCCTGTTGGACCTTGAGGTCCTGTGTTACCTGCGGGTCCTACTCCCCCTTGGTTTCCTTGAGCCCCTGTTGCCCCAATATATCCTTTTGGTCCTGTGCCACCTGGTGGGCCTACGCCACCTGTAGCTCCAGTATTTCCTTTGAAACCTGTTGGTCCTTGAGTTCCTTGACCTCCTTGAGAACCTGTTGCCCCAATATATCCTTTTGGACCTTGATTACCTTGTGGACCTACGTTACCTGTAGCTCCAGTATTTCCTTTGAAACCTGTTGGTCCTTGAGTTCCTTGTGATCCTACAGTGCCTTGAGCTCCGATATATCCTTTTGGACCTTGATTACCTTGTGGACCTACGTTACCTGTAGCTCCAGTATTTCCTTTGAAACCTGTTGGTCCTTGAGTTCCTTGACCTCCTTGACCCCCCTGTGCTCCAATATATCCTTTTGGACCTTGATTACCTGTTGGACCTTGAGTTCCTTGGCCTCCAGTATTTCCTTTGAAACCTGTTGGTCCTTGAGTTCCTTGTGATCCTACAGTGCCTTGAGCTCCGATATATCCTTTTGGACCTTGATTACCTGTTGGACCTACGCTCCCTTGGGCTCCAATATTTCCTTTAAAACCTGTTGGTCCTTGAGTTCCTTGGCTTCCTTGAGCACCTTGAGCTCCTGTGAAACCTTGAGCCCCTACAGTTCCTTGTCCTCCTTGAGAACCTTGAGCTCCAATATTTCCTTTGAAGCCCGTAGGTCCTTGAGGTCCTTGTGATCCTACAGTGCCTTGAGCTCCGATATATCCTTTTGGACCTTGATTACCTGTTGGACCTACGATCCCTTGGGCTCCAATATTTCCTTTGAAACCTGTTGGTCCTTGAGGTCCTTGTGATCCCGTAGCTCCTTGAGCTCCTGTGAAACCTTGTGCCCCTACAGTTCCTTGTCCTCCCTGAGAACCTTGAGCTCCAATATTTCCTTTAAGACCTGTTGGACCTTGAGGTCCTTGTGATCCTACAGTGCCTTGAGCTCCAATATATCCTTTCGGACCTTGACCACCCTGTCCACCTTGAGCACCTGTCGCTCCAATATTTCCTTTGTCTCCTTGTGATCCTTGAGTTCCTTGTGAACCTCGAGAACCTTGAGCTCCTGTGAAACCTTGTGCCCCTACAGTTCCTTGTCCCCCTTGAGAACCTTGAGCTCCAATATTTCCTTTAAGACCTGTTGGTCCTTGGGATCCTTGTGATCCTGTAGTACCTTGACCTCCTGTAAAACCTTGAGCTCCCACGGTCCCTTGTCCACCTTGAGCACCCGTCGCTCCAATATTTCCTTTGTCTCCTTGTGGTCCGACTCCACCCTGTCCACCTTGAGAGCCTTGAGCTCCAATATATCCTTTTGGTCCTTGAGAACCTTGTGGTCCTTGAGACCCTGTAGCTCCTATGTTTCCCTTACTTCCTGTCGCTCCTTGAGATCCTTGAGAACCGCGAGAACCTTGAGCTCCTGTAAAACCTTGGGCCCCTACAGTACCTTGTCCCCCTTGAGAACCTGTCGCTCCAATATTTCCTTTGAGACCTGTTGGTCCTTGAGTTCCTTGGCCTCCTTGACCTCCCTGTGCTCCAATATATCCTTTTGGACCTTGACTACCTTGTCCACCTTGAGCACCAATGGCTCCTATATTTCCTTTGAAGCCTATAGATCCTTGAGATCCTTGTGATCCCGTAGAACCTTGTGCTCCGATAAATCCGACATCTCCTGTGCCTCCTTGTGATCCTTGAGAACCTTGTGATCCAATAAATCCTTTTGGTCCTTGAGAACCTTGTGATCCTTGTGATCCTTGACTTCCCTTATTTCCTTGGAACCCTTGAGCTCCTTGTAGACCAATTGTACCTTTAAATCCCTGACCTCCCTGTGATCCTTGAGCTCCTTTAATGTTTTCTAAACTTCCAGCCCATGAACCATCTGAGTTGATTGCAATTGAGCCTTTTATTCTCAATTGTCCACTCGAAATGGTTAAACCTGTTGTAAAAATACCAGAGTTCGGATCGATTTTAGTTCCACTCGATTGTGTTGAAGAAGAAAGAACTAACGAGGAACCAACATCAGTTTGTGCTACAACATTAAGTTGAAGTTGTCCTGTATCCCCCTTGAAAACTATGTGAGGATTACTGTTGGAAGTGGTACCTGTTGGATATATGATTATGTTGCTAGCCATTAACTAAGTAAATTTTCTAATTCTTCGATCTTTTTATTTATGTCATCGATAAATATTTGTTGTGCTTTTATACCTTCCACAACCACTGCATTTAATTTTGGATAGTTGATTTTATAATATCCATCATTCAAATCTATTTCCACCACCTCCGGCAGGATTTTCTCAACTTCTTGAGCGATAAAACCAAGAGAGTGTTTTTTTTCCTTTGGATATCCCGCCTTTAATTTATAGAAAGTCTCATTCCAATCGAATTCAACAGGCTCAAGTTTCAAAATTATATCCAATGCGTTAGCTATATCTTGAATCTCTGTCTTTATTTTTTTATCTGAGCAGCTACTTTGATAAGTCTGTATACCACCTGCCCCTACTACGTAACAATCATTAGAATATTCAAAAAAGTCGTAGAATATTACCTTCGAATGGTTACCATTGTTGGCTTGACAATCAGCATTATCGGCATATTGATAGTTCCCATCTAATGGAAGTTGAGAGTAAAAAGTCACGGGATTTAATGGAAAATTACAAGCCGTATAACAACTGTGACCACTACCCTTATAAAAACTATAACAAGTTACACCCCCTGGTGGACCTTGAGGTCCCGTTGGACCTGTTGGTCCCGTTGGACCAGTTGGTCCTTGGGGTCCTTGTGATCCTCCACCACCCTGTGAACCTCGGTTACCAGTTGGACCTGTTGGACCGGTGGGCCCAGTTGGTCCTGTATTACCCGTCGCTCCTACATTTCCCGTTCCACCAGCACTACCTGCATTTCCTGTAGGTCCTGTTTCACCTGTTGGTCCTGTGGGTCCTGTGGGTCCAGCAGGACCTTGTGGTCCTTGAGGTCCCGTTGGACCCGTAGGTCCGGCATTACCTTGTGGGCCTTGTGGTCCTGTTGGTCCAGCAGCACCTTGTGGTCCTGTTGGTCCAGCAGCACCTTGTGGTCCTGTTGGTCCTGCGTTTCCTGACGGACCTGGCGGTCCTGCTGGCCCCTGTGGTCCAACATTACCGGTTCTTCCCAATGGTCCTTGTGGTCCTGTTTCACCAGCATTACCTTGTGGTCCTTGAGGTCCTGTTGGTCCAGTGGGTCCTGTATCTCCGATTCCTCCTGTCCCTCCTTGTGGACCTTGAAATCCTTGAGGTCCTTGAGGTCCTGTATCACCTGCTGTACCTTGTGGACCTGTTGGTCCAGTAGGTCCAGTTGGTCCTGTATCACCAATTCCTCCTTGTGGTCCTTGTGGCCCTTGAGGTCCTTGAGGTCCTGTTGGACCTGTATCACCTGCTGCACCTTGTGGACCTGTTGCTCCAGTAGGTCCAGTTGGTCCTGTATCACCAATTCCTCCTTGTGGTCCTTGTGGCCCTTGAGGTCCTTGAGGTCCTGTTGGACCTGTTTCACCAGCTACACCTTGTGGACCTGTTGCTCCAGTAGGTCCAGTTGGCCCTGTATCACCAATTCCTCCTGTTGCTCCTTGTGGCCCTTGAGGTCCTTGAGGTCCTGTTGGACCTGTATCACCTGCTGCACCTTGTGGACCTGTTGCACCGGTAGGTCCAGTTGGTCCTGTGTCGCCTATTGCTCCTGTAAATCCTTGTGGACCTTGAGGTCCTTGTGGACCTATGGGTCCAGTTGGTCCAGTAGGACCTTGTGGTCCTTGAAATCCCGTTGGTCCTGTTGGTCCTGTATCACCAATTCCTCCTGTTGCTCCTTGGGGTCCAATAGCTCCTTGAGGTCCTGTTGGACCTGTATCACCTGCTGCACCTTGTGGACCTGTTGCACCGGTAGGTCCAGTTGGTCCTGTGTCGCCTATGGCTCCTGTTGCTCCTTGTGGACCTTGAGGTCCTTGTGGACCTATGGGTCCAGTTGGTCCAGTAGGACCTTGTGGTCCTTGAAATCCCGTTGGTCCTGTTGGTCCTGTATCACCAATTCCTCCTGTTGCTCCTTGGGGTCCAATAGCTCCTTGAGGTCCTGTTGGACCTGTTTCACCTGCTGCACCTTGTGGACCTGTTGCACCGGTAGGTCCAGTTGGTCCTGTGTCGCCTATGGCTCCTGTTGCTCCTTGTGGACCTTGAGGTCCTTGTGGACCTATGGGTCCAGTTGGTCCAGTAGGACCTTGTGGTCCTTGAAATCCCGTTGGCCCTGTTGGTCCTGTATCACCAATTCCTCCTGTTGCTCCTTGGGGTCCAATAGGTCCTTGAGGTCCTGTTGGACCTGTTTCGCCAGCTACACCCTGTGGTCCTATTGCTCCTTGAGGTCCAGTGGGTCCTGTATCTCCTATCGCTCCTGTGGAACCTGTTGGTCCTATGTATCCTTGTGGACCTATAGGTCCGGCTGGTCCTTGTGGACCTTGTGGTCCTTGATGTCCCGTTGGTCCTGTTGGTCCTGTGTCGCCTATTGCTCCTGTAGGACCTTGTGGCCCTTGAGGTCCTTGTGGACCTATGGGTCCAGTTGGTCCAGTAGGACCTTGTGGTCCTTGAAATCCCGTTGGTCCTGTTGGTCCTGTGTCGCCTATTGCTCCTGTAGGACCTTGTGGCCCTTGAGGTCCTTGAGGTCCCGTTGGACCTGTTTCACCTGCCACACCCTGTGGTCCTATTGCTCCTTGAGGTCCGGTTGGTCCTGTGTCACCTATTGCTCCTGTAGGACCTTGAGGTCCAATGTATCCTTGTGGACCTATAGGTCCGGCTGGTCCTTGTGGACCTTGTGGTCCTTGAGATCCCGTTGGTCCAGTTGGTCCTGTATCACCAATTCCTCCTGTTGCTCCTTGGGGTCCAATAGGTCCTTTAGGTCCTGTTGGACCTGTTTCACCTGCTACACCCTGTGGTCCAATCGCTCCTTGAGGTCCAGTAGGTCCTGTATCTCCTATAAAACCTTGTGGTCCTGGAAAACCAGTTGATCCTTTAGGACCTTGAGGTCCTGTTGGTCCTTGTGGGCCTTGAGGGCCTTGAGGTCCTGTTGGTCCTTGTGGACCTGTTTCACCAGCTACACCTTGAGGGCCTTGATAACCCCCAAATCCTGTGTCTCCTATCTGACCAGGCGATCCTGTTGGGCCTTGCGGACCTTGTGATCCTTGTGATCCTGAAAATCCTGGAAATCCCGGTGCTCCTTTGAGACCAGCCTGTGGTCCGATCCAATTCAATGTACTATTTGCGAACTGAACTCCTCCGACACTTCCGAAGTTTGTTATATTGATTGGACGGGTTGGTAAATTCACTTGCCCCGCACTCGGTTTGAGTTCAATGGTACCACCTACTGTATTTCCTGATAGTGTGATTGTGGCTCCTGAAGACACTTTCCACTCCTGTGTTTGGTTCGAGGTGTCAGTATAATATATGAAGGGTAGTTTTGAAGGTTGATTACCTCTACTTGGAACTATCAGAATGTTTTTGGGCATATCTTAATATAAGTTTCTAATAAATACTTCTTTGGATGTTTCGTACTAATAAATATAACGAACTCTACAAGTTCATTTTAAAAAATATTATAATTCCAATCACAATAAAGAATTATGAATTATATCTCATGTATAAGTGACAAAAAAACAAAGTGCAATCTTTTTGCTGATTTTATTTTGAAAAAACTCGGAGTCAACTCATCATCTGTAATTCATGTAGTAGACAACAAAAATTTCTTAGTGGTGAACGGATATTCTGATGTAAAAGACATCCTAAATATGAATGATATCACAAAAGAGTTCAATAAATTTTATTCTAATCTTTTGACACCTTTGACTCATACTATAGATTTAATCGAGTATGGTCAAGAAGTGAGTGTTGTTGAGTCAGTAAAAACGATACTTTTCTTGACATCAGATAATAACTCATATCACCACAGTCTTTTAGAAAATTATAAAGATAAAAAAAAATCATTCTTTTTTGACGGTATCAGATCCTATGAGATACTTGAAGATACCTTCAAGCCTTCAACCTCTGAATTTCCCCATGGTTATTCACTAAATCAAGGAAGAAGTTTGTATTATTATTCCAAATTTATCGGATATAATATATGTAGAGAGGTAATCGGAACTAAATTAAGTATTGAATTAAGTTTATCAAAGCTAAATCCAATCAAACATGTTTCAGTTGATTGGGATGAACATGATGAAAAATTAGAATCTTATATTTTAGATTCATTCAATTTCAACTATGAGAAGATTGTCGAAAAAATAAAAAAAGTGGACTTGTCGATCGAAGTGACAAATCCACTTGAAGATTTTGATTTTTTGAAAGAAAAAATTATTTTAGATCTTTTTATTTAATAAGACTTCTGTGATTATTAATTATTGCGACTGCCTCGGTCAGTTCATTGTAATCTCTCTCGGGTACGTATTGATAAGCAGTATGATTTCCATTCTCCGTTTCAATTATTAATAATGCTGGAATCATATCGTTATTGTTTATTTTAGAAAATAGATCATACTCATCCGAAAATTCATCTATATCCCTTTCATGAAACTCAATTTTTGATTCTTCCAACAATTTTTTGAAATCTGTACAAAATGGACATCCTTTCATTGTGTAAACTATGATAGACAAATCCATTATACTAAGTTCAAAGATGATTTTATGGACTCAGCCAAGATATCAGGTGTTTGAACACCTACTTTAGTATCAACAATCTGCCCATTTTTTATGTATTTCAAGGTTGGCACACTTCTCACACCCATATCCATGATTAGATCTCTGTCGGAGTCTACGTTAAAAGCGAAGATCGGAAGGTTTTCACCTTTATCTTCTAATATCTTAAAATTTTTGGCTAAGATTTTACATGGTCCGCACCATGTGGCATAGAAATCAAGAACAAATGACTCTTTGTTTTCCATTTTTTCTTTAACCTCTTGTGATGTGATTTGAATCATTTTTTGATATTTTTAGAAGTGAATTGATGTAAAAATTAATTTTATCAAAATTTTTAATTTCAAAATAAATAGTTACACAATAATCGATGTGATTTATTTTTTTTAAATATAAATAAAAAAAATCACTCTTAAATATTTGTGAATGCCATTTATCAACCTCAGATTTGATATAAACCTTTTCAAGTTTAGAAAAATGACTAAGATCAAGGTTCATTATCGGTAAATCGTACTCTGAAAAAAATTTGTTCTCTTCCTTTTCAACCCATTTTAAATATTCATGTTTTTCCATATTTGTCCTATTAAAAAAAGTAATTTAATTTTTGTTTGTCAATTAAGTTATATGTCCAAAAAAGGAATCCGTTTTCTGCCCAAGCGGAGTCAGATTTTAGAACTTTGTGATTTGATAGAAGTTTTTCTATCTTGACGGTAGTGATATTTTTTCCATTGCCAATATATTGAGTCATTCTCTCATCCAAAAGTTTCAAAGGTTCAATCCAATCCTCACTTAATGTACTATTAAATTTTCCGAGTGATTGGGGTCTAACAAAAGTAACTCCATCAAAGAAAGCAGCACTTGGACCAGCTACTATACCGACTTTTCTAAAAATTAGGTATTCTATTGTTGCTCTGTCATTTGATACAGTGGATCCTTTTCTTAATGATACAATGATTGACGAAGGTCTTCCGATATAAGTCTTGACACAATTGTTCTGATTTAAGCTTTCAGCGTTATATTCATCAGAGTTAGTGAGAATTATTGGATAATAAACTTCATCCTTATGTTGAATCGGTATTTTAAATGCATCGTATAAACTCTGAGGATATATTCTAGTGTAAAAACCTCTTTTGTAGAATTCATACAAATCCGCCCAATCTAAGTGTTCTTTTGTAAACTCATCCAAATTTTTTGACTTCCATTTAATGTTTTCACCAGCGCTTTTCAAATAACAATAGAAATCACAATGATCATAAAATGTGGACCAAGCAAATTCGTGATTCAATACTAACTTAGCAAGTACAAAAACTTTTTTCAGTTCACTTTTAGATGTATGTTCACCCAAAGATGGAAGTGTAATAGAAGTTGATTGGTCGTAATCTAAACAAGCCTCAACAAATTCTTTGTCTTGTAAAACCCACTGCTCAGGGAAAAAACCCAACATGTATTTGAGTCTACTTACACTTAATGATTGTTTTGCATTATGTATCGCTTTCTTTATTACATCTCCTTTCAAGTCATAATCTGACATGAAAGCATCCACGAGTTTCATATTATGTTTTCTCAAGTTCTTTAATTTCGGTAGGAGTCCAAAACTTTTGAAATATAATTGGAAATTATTCGGGTATTTGATTCCTTTTTTTTCGAGGTAGAATCTGACAATCATTTGGTTGGGACTTTCAACATTTGACTTTTGAGGAAATAGTTGATTACAAAATAAATTAATTGCTTTATCAGCTATCTTAACACTCTCTTCCCTATTGAGAGGTAACCTTTTTATAATATTACTTCTTAGTTGAGAAATTGGGTTACTACTAAAAAAGTTCCTTCTTATTTGCTTTATACATTGTTTTTTCTTGTTATAATCATTCAAAAATCCAGAATAAAGATCACCCCCCGAAAGGTTCACCGTCAGGAAATCAACATTCCTCGATATTTTAAACCAATGAAATCCCCTAATTCTTCTTTTGTAGCCGTGGAAAAGTTTTAGAGATATTTTGGTTTCACCAACCTTTTCCAATACAACCATCGTGTCAAATTTTGTTACTGTGCACAACTCATTGGCAAAATTTTCCACAAATACAGAGGGATCAGTACTAGTACTTTCATTTAAAAAAATCAACCTATCATTTTTTGTGTAATTTGAATGTTGATTCTCATCCACGATAGGAACATGATCTTTGTGAAAAATGGTGAAATAATTGGTTAGACTGAATTTATAAATTTCTTGTTTCATATGATTGTACCAAAATAGTTACAATTACAAATGTAACAAAAATATCCATTCCCTTTTATATTTTCCGAAAGTTTAACATCCCAATCGCCATCTGAGTGTTCCGTATCTTGGGAAAGGGCTTGATTAACATTTACCCTAAAATCGTTCTCAATTAAAATTATACCTGAAATAATCTCCACAGACCATATTCCGCGTTTGTTGTATTTCACATAATCTAATTTCAAATCACCTTCAGTAATATGAAAATTTACGTGGTCCACAGTTTCGGAAACGATCATGGGGGAAATCATTTTTTTATTTGACCTTATTAAAATTTCGATTGAGTTTGTATTTCGTAATATAAAATTAGAATCAATAATTAAATAATAGTCCGTCTCTCTATCCTGAAGAAAATCTATCCTTGATTCGGTTAGGTTTTTATTTTCTTTTATTTCAACAGACATATAATCTTTGTTGTTTTCTTTGAATTTTTCAAGTTTGTATAAATCTGATTCTTTGTTGTAGTACAATACCAATTTTATCAGATTCTTAGGGAATTTCTGTATTTTTAATAAGTCCAAAGATTGATTAATATCTTTCAAATCATGTTGAAAAAACAAACCTATTGATATTGTCTTTTTTGTTTGAGTTTCCATAATTTTTGAGTTATTTCCATAAAAAAAGTCATAGTTAAGAGTCATGAAGTCCGTGATTTTATCTAAGAAGTTTTTAACTTTCTCGGGACCATTTGCATGAATTACTGAGGGAAAATTATCAGTCACTCTATTTCTTATCCTTCCAACTAAATCCATTTCTATGTCTTCTATTGATTCATTAAGAGTCTGAAAAATATATTGATTATTATCCAAGAATATTTTTGATGGTATATCAAATCCATATCTTTTAGTGTATAACCCGAATCCCTTCCCTTTCCCAACGGAATCAGGAGTATTTACCCATTTTCTCAAATGTAGTTCTGAAAAATTGGATTCCATAATCTCGGGAGTAAGATCCGACTGATGATGATGTCCCCACTTGTTTTCGTAATCACCATCCCAAACTTGTTCATACTCAAATGGTACCACTATTATAATTTCGCCAAATTTGTTTTTATTTTTTTTCAACCAATTTTGAGCATCCTCCCTTTTCACGTGTTCGAACACATCACCCATGATTATCACATCATAATAATCAAAATCAAAATCTAAAAAATTTTCAACAAATACATTTTTGTAATACTCCTTCAATCCGTATCTGTTAACATACGGTTCAAATATCTCAATTGCATCAATATTTGAAAAATGTTCACCTAGGACATATCCCCATTTTCCATCACCAGCACCTATGTCAAGTATCTTTGAGTTTTTATTAAATTTAGTTCTCAAAATTTCAATTACATCTTGATCAAACACAACTTCGCTCATCCATCCTATTTTGTGTCCCGAATTGGATAAAGGGTATTTATTATTAGGTAAATTTGTCTCCGTTTTTTCTACTAAGTGTGGTTTGGTGGTGTGAATTTGTTCAAGGTATCTTTCAGAGTAATATAATTGATCGTCGTCTTTATCATCTATTGGATCATTAATCAAACTAATGATTTCGTCAGCATAACCAATGAATCCACCTGAGTTCAAAAATTTATATTTGGTTAATGATGCAGGATATTGATCAATCAAAGATGGGTTGGGCCAACAAATTTTTTCTGCTGAGAAGACTATGGGTCTTCTGAATTCTCTAAATTTTTGTAAAATTTGTTGAGGGTTTTGAAGTAACATAACATCATATGAGTCTGTGAACATTATAATGTGGTCCTCGAGTTTGGGCCATCCTTTTAATTCATTTCTCAAGAGATTTATTTTCTGGCCTCCTCCGAAAGTTTTCAAGATTCCATTTTCAGCTTCACCTCCCACCCAGGTTTGACCCAAGCCAAGTATTTTATAAGGTATACCAAAATATTCACAAGACTTACGAAATCTATCCAAACGATCATTTTCCTCCGTAGCAACGGTTATTAATAAAAATTTATCGATTCCGTCATCATAGTAGTCATTCTTGAAATAGATTGAGCTTTTTTCAGTCTGTGAGTTTTGAAAAGCTAATGTTTCAGGTTTTATCAATTGCTCTTTGAGACCTAAACCTTTGAGAAATTTGATGTCATAATTTTTTTTGTATTGAATGCAATTTGGATTGGCCCTGTTCAACATTATAGGTACAAATTCATCTGCGGGAATCAAAGCATTTAGGAAGTTTGAGTTTACTAAGTTCTGTGAACCCTTTTTAGTTAGGATATAAGAGAGACACCAATAAGAGAAGTCAGGGATTACAACGTTTTTTTTCAATTCAAATTCATAGTTTGGATTGATAACCTTTCTACCCAAATAAAAAAAGTCCCATTGGTAATCACCCGTCCATTCTTTTACTTGTTTAAGTTTATCTGTAAACTCAGGACAGAACTGTGCATCGTCTTCTAGTATTAAAGCAGATTTAATTGTGTCATCATTTTGAATTAATTCCCAAGCTCTATAATGTGAAATTGCACATCCAATCTCACCAAGTGTCAGACCTCTACCTCTGTAACTGTCGTAGTAGTCTGCCAACGGTGTAATTTTGTTTTCTTTCAACCATTCTTCATCAATCGATGTGCCATCAACTGCTTCTATTCTTATAATCCTAATTTCTTTGTCTAAACCTAAATTTTGAATTCTTGATAAAATTCGATCGTAGCGATCTTTACACCTCTCTAAATTGATTATTATGATCGTATCATACATGAGTTCCATGAATGAAAGTTAATCAAATGAATAGAAATATCAATTGAGACAAATGAATCCTAGTGGGACCTTTTGAAATAATCCTTCAGCGTTGAAAAATAGTTCTTCTTTCGGTTCTATTTTCTTATTGTTGATTTTAACGCAGATTTCGATCAACTGTTTTTTCGTTAGAGATAGCTCGTCACCTTTATTAAGGTTAATCATCACAGCTTCTCGGCATTTTTTAAAAAACTCATTTTTTTGATCCTGAGGGACCAAAGTATTAAGCTCATTAGGATTTTCGTTGAAAAATTTGAAGAGCTGTGATAAATATATTTCAACGTCAACACTCATAAAAATTAATTAGTTAGTGGAGTAATATCCCACATTCCACATCCTCCACACATGTCTTCAGATCTAGATAAGAGTCCCTTTGGAACTTTTACTGATGGACAACCTTTAACATTTAAGAAGAATAGATAAGGTAGTTTTTCGATTGATTTTGGTAAAGTCTTAAGATCTTTGTTGTTAGGAACTGCCAAGAACCTAAGTGAGGTACACCCACCAATTTCCTCAGGTAAAGACGAAATACAGTTATCGAGTAGAATCATATCAAGGTTTTTGAACTTACCAATTGATGGAGGAATATTGATAATAATCGAATCCTTGTCTCTATTCTGAATTTGAAATTCTTTCAAGCTTAGGGGTAAGTTTTCGATCAATTCATCCAATCCATAAAGTGCAATAAATTTACCCACGGCACCTGACTTGAAATTGTCAATTGATAATTTATCTCCACCAACTGTGAGACCTTTAGCAAACTCAGGTTTGAATACATCTTTCAATTCTGCCATAGGACCCATAAGAAATTTTACAAGATCAACTTGTCTATCATCCTTATCCATAAACTGATTGGATGGGAAATGGAATTGATATCTGGTTTTCGGTAGACCTGTATTTGAAGAGACGTTTTGATCGTTTGGATCATAAACCACGTATAAAGGTCCGTCTTTAATATATCTATCGAACCAAGATAAACCTGGAGCTGAAGTACACCATCTTGTTTCTACTTGATTACCACCATAGAAACATGAGGCCTCTTTTCCTTTCGCACCTTTGTCTTCGATTTTTACTACTCTCCAATTGTTACCATCATACATAAGTTCAGCACCAGGGTGAACTGTAGCAGATTTTCTTTCTGCCTTTGTTGTGGTTGCCATCGTAAGGTCAAAATCTTTTACCGCATCATAAAGTTGGTCAGGTGTGAGAAATTGTATCTGTCTTTTGTCTTTAGGAAGTTTACTCTTAAATCTATCATATTTTTTTAGGTCATCCGTAACTTTATAAAGATCTTCCATAAATCTATCCTTCAACATCTTAACCTCTCTCTCATAACCGGGTTCGCCATATGGAGTTTCTGTTTGTTGATTAACTTTCGTATAAGACTTGATCAACCATGGAGTATATTTACCTGCGCGAGCTTTTTTTAACTCTGATGTAGTAGCTGATTCAATATCTACATCATTTAAAATCGAATTTGGATCAGCGGCAATCAATGCTGCTAATTCACGGACAGACATTTTAGGTTTTTTTATGGTGCCGTCCTCCTTCTTTTTTGGTTTGGTATAGGTATCAATTAAGAAATCAATCCTTTCGAAATCTTCGACAATGACAGTCCTCAATAATGATGTAAATTTCATCAGAACAAATTTAATAATAAATATATTGGGAAGATAAAAATTACTAATAATTCATTATCAAAAGTTCCTCTCCCAAATTTTGTTTTCCGCCTTTTTTTGCTGCTGCGGCTTTGGCAAACTTTTTACTTTCCCAACGATATCTTTCTTTTGGATACCACTGACTCAAAAGATCAAACTCATAATAGGATAAACTAAACTTACTTTGCACCAAATTTAAGGTTTGTGCAAGTCTTTGATGATCATCCCTATCAAAATCATGATTGGAATAATAGTTTTCCGTCTTCCAATAAGGTGGATCTAAATAGATATAGGTTGAGGGTGCATCGTATTTTTCTATAACTTGTTGAAAATCTAAATTTTCAACATGAGTAATCTTTAGAAAGTGTTCGATCCAATACGGTTTACTCAACTTATCACGGAAAGCCAAATACTTAGATCGGTACTTACCTTTCAAATCTATGAATGAGGATGATTCAGGTTTACTTCCTGAGAATACTTGTGTGACAATATAAACGTATTTTGCCGCCGCTTCATAATTTGGATAGTTCATTGTGAAACCTGATGAAAACAACTCTGTCTGATATTCTTTGAATCTTGTTTTATAACTTATATCAGTAACAAAGTCTCCGAATTGTTGACAAGGTATTGAATCTAAGGCTCTTTGAAGTTCAACAGGATTTTGAAGACACTTGAAAAGATTGTAATTTAAACAGTTGAAATCGTTATAAACAACTTTATTGAGATTTGGATATAACTCCAAGTCCATGTTAAAAAAACACCAAAACATCCCTCCGAATGTCTCAACATATGTTTCCATATCTTGATGATAATACTCTACAATCCATTTACCTATTTTTGATTTTCCTCCAATATAACTCAGCATGAGTAAAAATATAAGAAAAAAAATTGAAAAGGCAAATTTACTTATAACAATTTTTGTAAGGTCTACAGGATGCTTTTTGTGTGAACCCCATCTTTGAACACGGTGTAGATTTACAATAAGATTGACTATACTTTCTCTTTTTTTTGAATTCCTTTTCCTCCAAATATTTGTATAATATTCTACGTATTTGTTCTTTTAGCATATCTATAAATATGAATAAGATTTGTATTCCGTGTAACTTGATCAAAATTATTGGTTATACGATTATTATTGTTGGTTCAATTTGGATCTATCAAACTTTACGTGGAGTTTGACATACATGTCACCTCCGTTAAACCCTTTTCCTTTCAATCTTAGGGGTTTCGAGCTGTCGAATTCAACGGGAATATCTACTTTTA
>Ga0194126_10007843_pt1 | contig 14745 bp, 12 predicted proteins | sample TA2KigC150mmetaG_FD_148641 | JGI IMG/M metagenome (GOLD analysis project Ga0194126, IMG submission 148641) | Freshwater microbial communities from Lake Tanganyika, Tanzania - TA2015035 Kigoma Deep Cast 150m | ecosystem: Environmental > Aquatic > Freshwater > Lake | place: Tanzania: Lake... | reverse complement strand
CCGCCCCTGGATCAGGATGGCATCGAAACCGGCGCGCGCCAGCTCGGCGCCAAAATAACCGCCCACATCCGCCTCGCCAAAGCCACCGGTGAGCGGGGATTTTGCCCCCACCGCGCTGCGTCCGCTGCCGCCCACCGTGTTGCCACTCAGCGTGCCGTTGGCGAAGATCAGCATGTTTTGTGGACCGAGCGGGTGGATGCCTGGCGGCAGTTCCTTGAGCAGAAAACAGGCAATGAAGCCCCAGCCGCCCAGGTACAACTGCCGGAAGTCGTCATCGTAGCTTTCCACCTGGCAGCTTTGCCGGGTGAGATCGACCCGTAAGAATTTTCCGTTGCAGCCGTAATGCATACTACCCTCGCTAAGCAGGCTTCGCCCGCAGCTTGCGCGCCAGTTTCTCCTGGTCTGGCGTGCTGCCAGGCGCTAAAGAAGACAGGTCGGGGTTCTGATAGGGATGTTGGTTGGCAACCTTTTCATTCAGGCGGACGCCCAAGCCGGGGCGATCGGGGATCGGCAGGCAGCCGCCGTGCAGCGTTTCGATGTGCGGTTCCAGGATTTCATCCCGCCAGGGGACATCCCCCACCGGCAATTCCTGGATCACAAAGTTGGGGGTGCAGGCATCCACCTGCAAGCACGCCGCAGTGCCCAACGGGCTGGAAGAATTGTGCGGCGCAAAGCTGGTGTAAGTGGTTTCTGCCATGGCGGCAATCGTGCGCAGCTCGAAGATACCACCGCAGTGCTGCGGATCGGGCTGCACAATATCCACACCGCGCACCGCCAGCAGGCGGTTGAACTCGTAACGCGTGTACAGGCGCTCTCCGGCGGCAATGGCTACCGGCGAGCGCTGGCGCACCCAGGCTATGGCTTCGCAATCCTCGGGAGGCACTGGCTCTTCCAGGAAGAACGGACGGAAGGGCGCCAGTTGTTCCGCCATGCGCAGCGCCATAGCCGGTGCAAACAGCCCATGAGCTTCCAATAACAGTTCCACATCCTCGCCCACTGCCTGGCGCACAGCCTGCACCTGCTGCACAGCTTTGCGGGCATCCTGCGGCGACATCCAGCCATCACCAGCCCCGGCAAAAGGATTCCACTTCAACGCCGTGAAACCCTGGCTGACCGATTCTTGTGCCATTCGTGCCAGTTCCTCCACGTTGCGGGCGCCTTCAAACCAGCCGTTGGAGTAGGCGCGCGCTTCCTGGCGCAATTTACCACCCAGCAACTGGTACACCGGCAGCCCGGCAGCCTGCCCCAGGATGTCCCACAGGGCAATCTCCAGGGCAGAGAGGGCAGTCATCAGCACCACCCCGCCGCGGTTGTGGAAATCGCGGTACAGCGTCTGCCAGTGGGATTGAATCTGGAAGGCATCTTGCCCTACCAGGACGCGTGACATATCTTCAATGGCACCGGCGACAGCATGTTCGCGGCTGCGCAGCGTGCCTTCGCCCAGCCCTACCAGTCCCTGGTCAGTGTACACCTGCACAAACAGCCAGTTGCGCCAGTAGGCAAACACCATTTTCACGTCAATTTTTGTGATCTTCATACATTGCCTCACTGTATTGGATTGAATTGTAACCGCACGCTCTGAAAACTACGAGCCTTGATAGGGAACTGCACCTGATTATGCTGCACCGGCAGGGGGAATTGGTCGCGTTCCAGCGGGTCGGTCAGCGCCGCCGCAGACAGCTCGCCCAGCCCGCGGACATCTAGCGTGACCTGTGTATCCTGACCGGCAATCTCCCACAGGCGCACGATCACACCAGCGGAATCTGCCTGCTTGAGCACGGTCAGGTGAACTGTGGCGGGCGAAACCGACAGGAAGCTGTGCTGGTGGGCGGGCAGGTCTCCTGCCTGGCGCGGCGGCAGGGTAACAGCACCCAGGGAATGCTGCATGCTCTCGGAAAAGCGCAGGGCGGAGGTGGGGTCAAAGCCGCCGTCATGGTTGCGCAGGTGGTAGCGAAAGACAAACGATCGGCAGCCTGCCTGGTTGCGGATCGCTTCGTGCCAATCCAGGCAGTTCTGGGTGGCTACGGCAAACATCAGCCCGTCGTGGGGGTCTACTTGCGAGAGATCCGCCGTAATGGGATGCTCGCCAAATTTCACCAGGTAAGAGTCAAGCTGGCAAAAGGATACACCGCATTGCTGGTTGAACAAATCCACCAGGTGGCGGGTGGCAATCACCGCCGCCCCGGCGCCCGGCAGCAGCTCGCGCTGCGGGTCGATGATCACGCCTGGCGCTTCGTAACGCACCTGGCAGCCAGGCAAGGCAAACGGAAAGGCGAAATCCAGCTCCTGGCGCTCGGAGGCGGGTTCTTTTTCCAGGCGGTTGGTGATATCCAGTTGGTTCAGGGTTTGGTGCAGGCGGTAGGTGGTGACGAGCTGCGCCCCTTTGAAGCGGGTGTGTACGTGCAGCTCGCCAAACAGCTCGCCCTTGTCGCCGGGTTGCCAGGCTTCCAGGCGCGAGCGATGGGTTTTTCCATTCGAGGTGTAAATTGCCTGGTTCAGGTGGTAATGGCTGCTGTTCACCAGTTCCAGGTTGCGCTGCTTGTCCCATAGGCTGCTCAGCGCCCCGCTGTGCGGATCGATCTGCAGGCGGTAAAACGCGCCATCCAGCACGCCGGGTTCGGGATGCCAGTTCCAGGTGGGTTGCGATTGGCTGGAGCGAGCAGTTGGGATGTAAACCCGGTAGCCCAGTGCGGGCACCTGTTCCGCCAGCAGCAGTACATCGCCACCGGTGGTGGTTTGGGTTTGGGCAGGTTGTCCGCTCTCGGCATCCTGCCAGCCGTTACCCTGGCTACCGGCAGGCAGCGGCGTGCACTGGGAAAGCTGCCAGCCCAGGCTGTTGAACACCAGCAGCGCCGGGCTTTCGTTGGTGGGAATGCGCTGCGCCAACCGCTGCAAGGAAGTGCTGCTCACCTGCTCGAAACCTTGCTGCGCCTTGCTCACCCACTGCTGGCGCAAGTTGGTGTTCAGATGGCGGTTGGCTTCGTTTTCGCCGTTCCAGGCATGGTCGGATAAATAGATCAGGTTCATCCAGGCTTGTTGGCAAATGGACTGTAGCGCGGCATCCTCGGCGGGTGCTGCCGGGGTGTGTAACGCCAGCAGCAGGTCAGCCTGCCGCGCCTGGCGTTGTGCCTGCCGCCAACCGGCTGCCAGGTGCGCCAGGCTGGAGGGCCAGGCATCCCAGGAAGTGCCGGTATCTCCCTGGGTGCACTCCAGTTGCAAGCCCTCCTGCGCCACCTGTTGGGTGATGTGCTGCCAGAACTGCGCCTGCGAGGCATTCACCAAGCGCGGGTACTGCCAGCCCTGGGCGTTGTACTGCTGGATGGTGTGCGCCTTAACCGCCACCTGCCGCCAGGAATCGGCGCACAGGTCGCCATGCACGCCCAGCAGGGCAATGGCGTCAAATGGGTAGCGCTCTGCCAGCGCTTCGTACGCCGGGATGATTTGCTCGTGCAGGCTGGTGTTGGTTTGGCGCAGCCCCTTTAAGAGGAAAGCGGCTTCGATGTAATCCTGGTTGCGGCGGCGCAAGTACACGCCCTTGCCATCCGGAGCGAGCCAGCGGAAGAGCGGTGGTTCGGTGTAGCGTTCCACCCACGGGCATTCATAGGGTAACAGCGCCTTCACCAGGTACTCTACCCCGCAGCTTGCCAGCAGGCTAGCGGCAGCCCATGCCAGCGTAGGCGTCTCCTGCGCATTGGCATAAAGCAGTGGCAGGTTGTGTTGCTGCGCCAGGCGCCCGGCGATGGAAAACTGGCGCAGCAGTTCCTCCAGGCTGACACACTGCGTCAGGCACATATTATAGAAAGGGTTGAGTGTGATCACCCCGCGGCGGATGGCGTCGAACAGCTCTTCCGCCTGCTCGGGGTAGCGCTCCAGGAAATATTCCACCTGGCGGCAATGCACCAGGTTGTAATGCTCCTGGTTTTCTGTGGGCTGATCTTCGGCCTGGCGGGCGGTGCGCAGCACGGTGCGGGTCAGGTCGGCGTCATCGCGGCGCATGGTTTCTTCATCGGCGTACACCCAGGTGGTATCCGAGCAGACATCCGCCAGCACGTAGAGCGTCCAGGGACGGAAATTTCCCACGCTGGTGGTGGTTTCGAGTTGCTGGTGATCGGTAATACATTGCAGGCGGGCATTGGCAAGCGGCGGCGACTTGCGCCACAAGACTGGTGCATAACAACAGTATTCATGGATGCCGGGCTGGATTTCCAAAAAGGTGACCACCGGCTCAGTGTCTGCCTCGATCACCACGCGTGCGGTCAGCGCCCGGTTGCCGGTGTGATCGACGGTCAACTGGATGCACTGGCGCAGGCGTTCCTGGTGGGTGGTGAAGAAAATGGTCTCTTCAGCCTGGTGGATGGTTAGGGAAGGGTTCAATGCTGGTGAGCCTCCTCGGGAAGAGCAACAGGCAGCGGGTCAGTTGCGGCAGGTGCTGAACATGCGGCGCGGGTTTTCCAGCAGGAAGATCCGAAAATCGGCATCAGTGAAGCCCCAGCGCTGCATCAACGCTCGCGCGCCGGTCAGGGTGTACACGTAGGTGCGCACAGCCGTTTCGGGGTGTTCCTGCTGCGCTTCCAGCCAGATGACGCCCTGCGGATCGACGGTGAAGTTGGTATCCATGCCAAACAGAATGCGGTGGGCATAGCCACGGTCTGCCAGGGTGTGCATCAGGTACATCAGGTCTTCATGCGGGGTGTCAAACTGGAACTCGAAGTTGTTGAAGAAGAAACTGCCGCCACGTTGGGCGATCTGGCACAGGTGATCGGCTTGCTGCTTGAGCGTGCGTCCCTCCCAGCCAAATTCAGCCTCCACGTGGCTCATGTAGATGCGCTGTGGGTCGGCGCCCGATTCCACCAGCAGGTCGAACTGGTTGGCGGCGCCAGCGCAGGCGTGGGTGCAGATCGGCACACCGGTTTGCTGCTGGGCGCGGGCAGCGGCGCGCATCACGCGCTGTTCAAAGGCGGTCAATGCTGGCAGGTCGCCAGCCACCTTGATGACGCCGGCTTTTACGTCACTGCCCTGTATCCCCTGGGTCAATTCAGCCAGCATCTTTTCATGCATTTGCCCTTCGCTCCACTCACGGTGTTCAGGATGCACATACATCTCCATTTTTTCCAGGTAAAAGCCGGTGCTGAGGATGATTTGAATATCCACTCGCGATGCCAGCTCCTGATACCAGGAAACCTGGCGGTCGTACTTGGGCATCACATCCACAATCGTCTTGCCGCCAGCGTTCACCAGTTTCCAGAGTTCACTTTCTGCAAAGGAAAAAATGGTGGTTTTCCACTGCGCGTCATACTGCATAAAGATGTGCTCGTGCATCATCGTCTGCCCTAGCTGCTCGACGGGGATGGCACCCAGAACAGTTTGTACCCTATTCATAATGGCTCCTTTTGCCTGATCAGGCAATTTCATTGGCGTTGACTTGCATCTCCCAGGTGTATTGGGGAGTAAACCCGAGCAGCGTCTGCGCCCGGCTGCCATCCAACGGCGACATACGTCCGGAAAAGCCTGCCTTCACCGGGTAATCGCCGGGGAAGTAGCGCCGCACCAACTCCAGGGTGGGCTGCCGCATCAGCGTATCGCGGGCGGCAATATAGCAGGCTTCGAAGCCGGGGTGGGCGGTTTCCATCGCCAGGCGGAATGCCGCGGCGCAATCGCGTGCGTCGATGTATGCCCACAGGTTGAAGTTATTGCGCTCTTCGTCTGCCCAGCAAACGCGCAGCTCTTCCAGGTAATCTTCTGGGCGCAGCACGTAGGATAGCCGCAGGCAGGTGATGGAGAGGCTGGGGTCGCGGCGGCAGTAGCCCTGCGCCAGCAGCTCACAGGTCATCTTCGAGAGACCGTAGGGATCTTGCGCCAGCAGGGGATGCTCTTCATCTATAGGGAGATACTGCGGCAGGATGGGGGTGAACTTGAAGGGGAAGCCTAACGAAGATTCGCTGCCCGCCAGGACGATCTTCTTGACCCCCAGCACGGTGCTGGCTTGCAGAATATTGTAGGTGGAGACCACGTTGTTACGGAAAACCACCTCGGCGGCGTGTTCCCCAGCCCAGGGGTAAGCCGCCAGGTGCAGGATGGCATCTTGCCCTTCCAGCACGCCAAACACCTGCCCGAGATCGGTGAGCTCCACTTGAAAGGTGTGTACTTCGGCTGAGGGCTTCCAATCGACGTTGGTCACCTCATAGCCGTGCGCCAGCAGCTCGCGCACGACAAAACGCCCGGCTTTGCCGCTGCCGCCGGTAACCAGAATACGGCGTGGTTTTTGCATGTGTCACCTCGTGTGTAAAAAGATCTTGCGGCGCGCAGATTGTGCGCCATTGCACCTGAACCCATCCACCCTGCGGTTAGGTCAGCAAATTATTCCCGGCTGACCAGCGTCACAGAGTACTGGTAACGGTCGGCGCGGTAAATATCCAGTGAAGATTCAATCGGCGTGCCATCCGCGGTGTAAGCGATGGTTACCATCACCAGGCTGGGAGCGCCGGTTTCCACCTGCAAGAGCTGCGCCTGGTCTTCATCCAATAGAGCGGCGGAGATGTTCTGGGTGGCATATGCCGGACGCACGTTGTAGCGAGACGCCAGCAGCTCGTACAGGGAAGAATCCAGCGACCAGGGACCATCCAGCAGGTCGGGGAACAGGCGATGCGGCAGGTAAGAGGTTTCGATCACCAGCGGTTCGCCATCTGCTAGCCGTAAACGCCTGAGATGGTTGACCATTTCGTCACGGCTGAGCTTGAGATCTTGCTGGATGACTTTGTCTGGCTCGACCACGTCACGTTGCAGCAGCACCGAGCCGGGGGTCATGCCACGCTGGCGAATGGCCTGGCTGAAACTGGTGAGCGACGACCCCAGCAGCACTTTTTGGGCATTGACATAGGTGCCGCTGCCTTGCTTGAGGGTCACCAATCCAAAGGCTTCCAGGCGGCGCAAGGCTTCACGCACCGAGCTGCGCCCGACGCTTAAATCTTCCGCCAATTGCTCCACGGAGGGCAGCTTTTCACCCGGTTTAAACCTGCCGCTCTTGATTTCACCCGTGAGCCAGGTGGATATTTCGTCCGAGACATTAACGCGTGTTATTTTCATCGTTTAATAATCAGGTCATCTGATGTTAAGTAGATTTTATCACAGAAAAAAGGGCTGTCAAGCGCCGAAAAGGGCTTGCAATGCCGAATTATTTGTGTTATTATATTCAAGACATCTTATCATCAGATGACTTACTCCTTTCGAATTGCTGGATAACCATGAATCAATTCTTTACTGTTCTATCAGAGCTTCTCGAAAAAGTCCAGACCAGCCAGGCAGAAACCATCCGCCGTGCGGGCGCGCTGATCGCCGCCCGTGTGATGCGCGATGGCATCATCCACATCTTTGGCACCGGGCATAGCCACATGCTGGCGGAAGAATTATACGTGCGCGCCGGGGGATTGGTGCCGGTCAGCCCGATCTTTGACGGCGGTTTGATGCTGCACGAAAGCGCCCTCACCAGCACCACCCTGGAACGCCTGGAAGGCTACGCTCACATCGTGCTGAACCGCTACCCGCTCTACCCCGAAGATATCATGATCATCATCTCCAATTCCGGGCGCAACGCGGTACCCATCGAAGCCGCCATGGAAGCCCGTGAAAAGGGCTTGCAGGTGATTGCCGTCACCTCGCTCGAACAATCGCGCTTCAACAACTCCCGCCATTCCAGCGGCAAACACCTGTACGAGTTAGCCGATATCGTGCTGGATAATTGCGGCTTACCAGGGGATGCGGCCGTGGCTGTGCCGGGCTTATCCGGGCGCATTTGCCCTACCTCCACCATCATAAATGCTGCCTTGCTGCAAGCCGCCGTCTACGAAGCGGTGAGCGAGATGATGCGCCAGAATTTTTCCCCTCCCATACTGCTGAGCAGCAATATGGATTCCGACCAGGATCCCTGGGAGGTCTATGAACCGTACTGGAAACGTATCCGCCATCTTTAAAGTTTAGCCAAATCTGATCTGTTGGAGAAACCATGTGAACACTGCTTACCTGATCGATCATGAATACCTGCTCAACCCCCACACCCTGCATGCCACCATGGGGCACCTGTTGGTCTTGAACCCTGGAGATCAAGACGCAGAGCTGCAGGTGGATATCTTCTATGAAAACCAGCCACCCACCCAATTTTCGTTGCTGGCGCCGGCGCGTAAAAGCACCGAGACCAATTACGAGCATTGGGATATCCGGCCTGATGTCCGTTTTGCGTTGCGCGTGCGCAGCAGCCTGCCGGTGATCTGCCAATCCACCAATGGCTGGAACAACAGCGCCAACGATTACCGTCCCGGCGCCCGCACGCTTTCCCCCAACGGCGTGCGCGAATGCGCCAAGTCTTACCTGGCGTTGTCCCACCTGAGCCGCGATTGGTACCTGCCGGATGGCATCGTCATCAACCAGCCAGAGGAGTGGTGGGTGCGCGAATCGGAATGGGCGGTGATATTGAATACTAACCCCCAACCGGCTGAGGTGGAAATGCGCCTGTTTTTTGACCAGGTGAAGGTGCGTCCGGTGACCGTTGCGCCGCAGCGCTTGCTGTGCGTTTACATGGACGATATCGTGCCGCACAACCAGCATTACGGTGTGCACTTCCACAGCCAGGTGCCCGTGGCGGTACAATGGCTGCGGGCGGTGAATTGGAACCAGGGCGACGAATTGATGACCTACTGGTCGACACCCTGCCAGCCGGGGGAAGCGGCGGAATAACGCATGACAGAAACCACACATCACGAATGCACAAGCGAGGAACTCGAATGACCTAAGGATTATTAAAAGCTGGCGTGGCAGAGATCGACCTGGAACCCGAGCTGGGGCTGGTCACCGGCGATGGCGCGCCGCAAGCCACCGGTCAACTGACGCCGCTGTATGCCAAAGCGCTGGCGCTTTCCAACGGTGAAAGCGAGCTGGCGTTGGTGGCGCTGGACCTGTTGGGCATCGACCGGCCAGATGCCCTGCGGGTAGCCCGCATGGTGGAAGAGGAGTGCGGCATAGCAGCAGACGCCGTGCTGCTCACCTGCTCGCATACCCATGTTGCCCCTTCCATGTTGCCCACCCTGCACACCTATCGCGGCGTTTTCAACCCGCTATGGAATGAAGAAACCGTCCGCCGGGAACGCGCCTGGGTGGAAAAGGTGAGCCGTAAGATCGTGCAGGCGGTGAGCCAGGCAAAAGCCGCCCAGCAACCCGCTTCCCTGGGCGCCTTGAGCACCGAATTGCCCTGGTTATCTTTCCAACGCCGCCGCAAGACCAAAGATTACGGCGTGTGGACGCATTGGATGGGCATCCCCAAGAACCAGTCGTACGCCCAGGAAGGGTCGATGGATCACGAGCTGGGCTTGATCTTGATCCGCGGCGCAGATGACGCCCCCCTGGCGATGATCTGGAATTTCACCGGGCACAACTCCTTCAACTTTGGCGAACAGTATTCAGCCGATCTACCTTTCACGGTACAGGCGGCGCTGGATGAGCGCATCGGCAACCATATTCCCAGCCTGTACTTCCCCGGCTGCAGCGGCAACACCAATTATTACGATTACTTGCAGCCCATCGGTTTAGAGAAAGCCACCCAGGAAGTCACCAACGCCATCATGGCTACCTACCAGAGTGTCTGCACGCGCACCGCCGTGGAGCTGGGCTTTCGCAAAGCGGAGCTGCATTTTGCCCAACGCGACGTCTCGCAAAATTGGTGGCGAGCAGATATCGCCGTCAAGATGCCCGACTGGGTGGATTACTCCGAGAAAGAGTTACAGCGCTTTCGCCAGGAAATGCAACAACAAGAAACCTACACCGCGGATGTGCAGGCTTTCCGCCTGGGAGATATTGGGCTGGTTGCCCTCTCGGCGGAAGCCTTTGTGGAATTCGGCTTGATGATCAAGCAACGCTCGCCGTTCCGCAAGACCTACATCGCGGCTTACGCCAACGGCTACGCCGGCTATGTGGCTACCCGTGAAGCATTTTTTGGCGGCTCGTATGAAGTATGGCCCACCCTGAATGCCCGTGTGGGGCGCGAGGGCGGCTACCTGATGGTGGAGAAAGCGGAAGAATGCCTGCGCAGCCTTCACCAATCACCTGCCAGATAACCAGGAAGGAATACACACCAAGATGATCCAAACTCCCCTCTCCGCCGGTGTGGCGGAAATCGATCTCACCCCTACCAACCTGCCGGTGCTATGCGCAGAATTGAACCCCCGCCCGGCAGAAGGATTGGCTCTGCCCCTGCAAGGACGCGCCCTGGTGCTTGCCAATCCCCAATACCAGATAGCCCTGGTCACGCTGGATTTACTGGGGCTGGATAAACAGCACGCCGATGCCATGGTGCAGGCGATTTGCCAGCAAGCCGGTTTTGACCCGGCAGCGGTGGTGTTGGTATGTTCGCACACCCGCGGCGCACCATCCACTGCACCGGTTGCCGGATGCCCGGCAGTGGATGAAGCCTACCTGGCACAGATCACGCCGCAGATTGTCGCGCTGGTGCAGCAGGCGCAGGCTGCGCTGCAGCCCGCTTCATTGGGCAGCGGTGAAGCCACATTGCCGCACCTGGTGTGGAATCACCGCCTGGTGACGCGCAACTACCGCACGATCTCTGCCCGCTGGGGTATTCCCGAGAACGAAGTGCTGTACCCCGAAGGACCGGTTGACCCGGCTTTCCAGGTGCTGACCGTGCGAGACGCCAGGGGGTTTCCGTTGTGCCTGTTGTGGAACTTTGCCGCCGACCTGCCTTATGATGTGGCGCCGCTCGTCAGCGCCGGGCTGCCGGCCGAGGTGCAGCAGGAAGTCGACCGGCGTATGGAGCGCCACCTGCCCTGCCTGTACCTGCCAGGCTGCGGCGGCAACCTGAGCTATCACAGCCAATTCCCCGGTGGCTTGGCTTCCGCACTGGCGAGCGCTATCCTGGCGGTGTACCGCGAGACGCCCTGCGACCCGGAAGCGACCCTTGCCGCCAGCCTGGAAACGCTCATCCTGCCGTTACAGGATACCAGCCGCTTTTGGAACGAAGCCGATATCGAAATCAAAGCCCCCCATCTGAAGGCGGTGTTTGCAAAGGAATGCGAAATGCTGGCGCAAGAAGCCAAACCGGCTGTGCGCAGCAGCCTGCGCGTGCTGCGGTTGGGTAGAGCTGCCCTGGCAGCCCTGCCCGGCATCCCCTTTGTGGAAGCGGCACTGGCAATCAAAGAGCAATCCCCCTTCCAGCGCACGCTGGTGGTGGGCAACTGCCACAGCTACGATGGCATACTTGCCACGCAGCAGGCGTTTGAGCGCGGCGGTTATGAAGTGTGGACTTCACGCTCTTGCCGCGTGGGACGGGGCGGAGCTGAATTCCTCGCCGAGCAAGCTGCCCGCCTGCTCGATGAAATCAACCAATCATCCGAAATCTAGTACCAAATAAAAAAACCATGCGCCAGTTAACCCCCTCCGAAATCGATGAGTATCTCTCCCAGCCGCTGATCGCTCGCATTGCCAGCGTGCGTCGCAACGGCAACCCTCACATTGCGCCGATCTGGTTCCTGTGGGATGGCAAAACAATCACCATGGAAACCTCGCCCAGGTTTATCAAGGTGGAGAACTTCAGGCATAACCCGTACTGTGCCATCAGCATCGATAGTACCGAGGGTGGGCTGCGCTTCAAGGCAGTTATCCTGGAAGGGAATGTACAACTGCTGGAAGACGATCAAGAACTGAATCGCAGCATTGCCCGGCAAATCTATATCAAATACCTGGGGAAGGAGGGAATCCTGGCGCCCACTCCCCAGAGCATGATCAACAGCCCGCATGTCATCATCCAATGCACCCCATCGAAAATCATCACCTGGGATTGGACACGCGATGCGGTAGCCCCAGTGCCATAAACCCGCGCTGGATTATTCCTGCCAGGTTGGAGGTGGAAGCAGAAGAAAAATTGAGCACTCGAACCCATCCACAAATCAAACCGGGCTGCCTGGATGTGAACCTGGCAGCGAAGATCAACACTATTCATTTATGGGAGAAGGAAGATGTACTCTAAGCGTATTACTCGACGTGATTTTCTCAAAACCAGCTTACTGTTCACCTCCGGTGCAGTGCTGGCAGGCTGCAAACCGGCAGCCGTGGAACCCACCGCTGCAGAACCTGTGGCACCACCACCAGCGGCTGGTTCGGATGCCACCTACCAGGAGTGGGTCAGCCAGGTGGCAAGCTCGGAACCACTGGAAATCCGTATTGCTCACTGGTTCGACCCCAATACCCCCTCCGAAAACAACCAGGAGCTATTGGATTATGCCACCGAGCAGTGGATAAAACGCTACCCCAACGGCAAGATTAACTGGGAACTGATCGGCTGGGGAGAAATCGATCAGAAAACGCCAGCGTTTGTGTTGGCTAACGAGCCGGTGGATATCAGTTACAACTGGGGCGGCGCTACCGAGAACTGGTGCAATGCCGATTTCCTGCTTCCGCTGGATGGCAAGATGCCCAAGTGGTGGATGGATACCCGGCTCCCCGATATCCTGAAGCTGCCTGCCAACGACCTGTGCAGCGATGGGCGCTTGGTGATGGCAGCCCTGGGCTATGAGAACCAGGGTGTGGTCATCCGCAAGGATTTGATGGAGCAGGCTGGCGTCGATCATGCCAGCATGGCGAGCTATGACGGGATGGTGAAGGGTCTGCAAAAAATCGCCGCTGCCAGCGGCATTGCCAAGCCGTACGCCCTGAAATTCGGCGCCGATTACGCGGCCATGGATTCGATCAGTTTCTTCTGGCTGTCCAATGGCTTGACCTTCGGCGATTTCCGCGACGATGGCTCTGAGAAGGAAGCCTGGATCCAGGCGGCCGAATTCCTGAAGGGTTTAATGGATCTTTCCCCCGAAGCCTGCCTGAACTGGAACTGGTCGGAAGCCGAGCAGGCGTATGCCACCGGCGAAATTGCCGCCCTGGAACATGGCACCTGGTACTATGGGGTGGGGAAATCGCTGGATGGCGAGGGGAAAATCGTCACCCAAGACGCCACCACCGTGGTCCCCTATCCTTATGGGCCTAAATCCGCGGCGCAAAAGCCGTTCCATTCCTTTAGCTGCACCGGTTTCTACCTGCTCAAGACCAGCCCGGAGATAAACCGGCAGGCAGCCATTGACCTGATGGCGATACTCTCGGAAACCCGCACCGTTTGGCGGCACTCGGATGCCACCATTCCACCCACCAACGATTGGACCACCGAAGACCGCATGGAATACGCCATGGACCCGGGCATCGCCTGGTGGTGGCAGGCGTGGGAAGATGTCAAAAAATCCAGCGATATGGTATCCTACCAGGGATTTCTGGCACGCGATGAGATCACCGGCGCGGCTTTCCCGCAGTTGGTCTCCATGTTCCGCAACGAGATCACCCCGGAGCAGTTTTACACCCGCATGCGCGACCTGGCGCTGCCGCTGATTCAAGCTGCCAAATCTGGATAAGAAGGTTTATCGGGAACCGATGATGGGGCTGCCGTCTGGCGGGTGCAACACACCGCACAACGCAGACCAAACGCCCGCCGGGTACACAGAGTGGCTTCTCCCGGCAGCCCCCAGGTTTCTACAGGACGCAAACCACGCATGAAAACAACCTCCGACACCAGCCTGGATGGCTTACTCGATAACGGGTGTGGCAAACCGGTATCGCGGCTGCCGCAGCTTGCCCGGCGCCAGCGAGAAACCCTGCAAGGATACCTGCTCTTGCTGCCCAGCATGATCTTTATCGGGTTGATCATTGGCTATCCCCTGGTGCGCTCGCTGCTGCTCAGCCTGAATCGCTTTAAGATCACGCAGGGCATCGATTCAGAGCGCTTCTGCGGCTTGTGCAACTATATCAACCTGTCCCGCGACCCCTACCTGCCGATTTATTTTCGCAACCAGGTGCTGTGGGTGGTGGGGGCAACTGTATTTCCCATCCTGCTGGCGTTGGTGCTGGCGGTGATCATGAACCAGGATCTCAAGCTGCGCTGGCTGTGGCGGGCGGTCATCTTAATCCCCTGGATGATGCCGGTGGCAACCTCCGCCCTCACCTGGCGCTGGATCTTCGACAAGCAGTGGGGGTTGCTGAACCACTACCTGATGCTGGCGGGTTTCATCCAGGAGAACGTGGGCTTTTTGACCGATCGCGCCTGGTTGTGGCCCTCGATCTTCCTGGTGGCAATGTGGATGTGGTTCCCTTACAATTACATCGCCCTGCTGGCGGCGCTGCAATGTATTCCCAACGAGTTATACGAAGCCGCCAAGGTGGATGGCGCCAATGCGCTCAAGTCTTTCTGGTATATCACTTTACCCGGCATTTTGCCGGTGATTAGCCTGCTGACCGTGTTGGGCATCATCTGGTCGATGAATGACTTTACCACCATTTACCTGTTAACCCAGGGTGGTCCGGGGGTGGATTCCACCACCATGGCGCCGCTGGTTTACACCATCTCCTTCCGGCATCTCAACCTGGGCAAAGGGGCGGCTGCCGGTGTCACCTTGATGATGATCAGCATGGTTTTCGCTTTCATCTATCTTCGCCGCAGCAGAGATGAAATCCAGGGATAAGCCAATGGACACCTACCGCCTGAAATTCCACCTGAGCCGTATATTACGAACCATCTTCACCTACAGTGTGCTCATTTTCCTGACCGCTATTATCGTCACCCCTTTTTTGTGGCTGCTCACCTCCACCCTGCGCCCGGCGTCCGAGTTGTACGTACAACCGCCGCGCTGGATTCCAAACGAGATCACCCTGGCT
>Ga0194126_10007841_pt1 | contig 14753 bp, 10 predicted proteins | sample TA2KigC150mmetaG_FD_148641 | JGI IMG/M metagenome (GOLD analysis project Ga0194126, IMG submission 148641) | Freshwater microbial communities from Lake Tanganyika, Tanzania - TA2015035 Kigoma Deep Cast 150m | ecosystem: Environmental > Aquatic > Freshwater > Lake | place: Tanzania: Lake... | reverse complement strand
GGCGATGATGGAGGGGTGTGTGCTCCCCCGCTTGCGATCGCGTGTCGGCGACGCGGCGGCCCGGCGGCAGATCCGCCACCTCCGCCTCTGCGACATCGGCGAATCGGCCGCCGCGCAGGCGTTAGGCGACCTCATGGCGCTGGAGGCCAACCCGAGCGTCGCGTCCTACGCCTCCCCGGGGGAGGTGGTACTGGAGCTGACGGCGCGAGCCGACTCCGAGGCTCAGGCCGTGCTCCTCCTGGACGGGACTGAGGCGGAGATCCGGCATCGTCTCGGCGCCGCCGTATACGCGGTGGGTGAGGAGAGCATGGAGGCCGCACTTGGGCGCGCCCTCCGGGAGGCCGGCCGGACGCTCGCGACGGCCGAGAGTTGCACGGGCGGGCTCATCGCCAGCCGCATCACGGATGTTCCCGGCGCCTCCGACTACCTCCGGGAGGGCTTCGTCACCTACTCGGACCGGGCCAAGACCGCCCGCTTGGGCGTAGACGCCGCCTTGATCAAGGCGCACGGAGCCGTGTCCGAGCCCGTGGCTCGCGCGATGGCACAGGGCTGCCGCGAGCGCGCCGGGACCGACTACGCCATCGCCGTCACCGGGATCGCCGGACCGGGCGGGGAGCGGCCCGGCAAGCCCGTGGGACTGGTGTACATCGCCGTGGCGGATGAGGCGGGGGTGGAGGTCGTGGAGCAGACGTGGCCCGGCACGCGCTCCCAGTTCAAAGCCCGTGTCTCTCAGTTCGCCCTCAACATGGCACGGAAGCGCGTTCTGGGGCTTCCGGTCGGGTAGACCGGGCGCCCCGCGTGCTGGTGGTGCAGGGGAATGCGGCTGTTCTTCGGCCTACCTGTTGATGAAAACGTGCGGAACCGGGTCCTAACGGTGCAGGATCGCCTGCGTTCCGTCGCGGGGAAGGTGAAGTGGGTCGAGTCGGCGAATCTCCACTTCACACTCCGGTTTCTGGGTGAGACGGCGGACGGGGAGGTCGAACGCGTCGCCCAAGCGGCCGAGGGCATCCGCGGCCTTCCCGTCGGCCTTGCTCTGCGCGACGTGGGCGCCTTCCCGGGCCCCGGGCGCGCGCGGGTGATCTGGGTCGGGCTGGCGCGCGGTGGAGAGACGCTCGCACAGATCAGCCGGGAGCTGGATGCCCGACTGGAGGCAAAGCTGGGGCTGGCCGCGGAACCTCGAGGCTTCACACCGCACCTGACCATCGGGCGGGTGAAGGCGCCGGCGCCCAACGAGGCGCTGAGTCGTTCGCTTGAGGCGCTGCGGGACGAGGAGTTCGGCGAGTTCACGGCAGAGCGATTCATGCTGTATCGCAGCACGCTGAGGCCCGAGGGGCCGGTGTACCACGTGTTGCGTGAGTACGGCGCCTGAGCGCGCCGCTAACGCATGGCAGTGGGTGGCGAATCATGAGCCCCAGCAGGACCCCGAAGCCCGCGGAGGACCTGAGCCCCGAGGGGAAGCGCAAGTCCCTCGACCAGGCCCTCGGGCACATTCAGAAGCAGTTCGGCGATGGCGCGGTGATGCGCCTGGGGCAGCGACCCGAGCGCTTCGCCATCGACGTGATCTCGACGGGGGCCCTCAGCCTCGACATCGCCCTCGGCGTGGGCGGGATGCCCCGCGGCCGGATCGCCGAGATCTACGGCGCGGAGGGCTCGGGCAAGACGACCCTGGCGCTGCACATCCTGGCCGAGGCGCAGAAGGCCGGCGGCACGGCCGCCTTCATCGACGCCGAGCATGCCTTCCCCCTCGAGTACGCGGGGAGCATCGGACTGAACCTCGATGAGCTGCTGGTCTCGCAGCCGGACACCGGCGAGCAGGCCCTCGACATCTGCGATGTGCTGATCCGCAGCGGCGCCGTCGACGCGGTGGCGATCGACTCGGTCGCGGCGCTCGTGCCCCAGGCCGAGCTCGACGGCGAGATGGGCGACTCCCACGTCGGGCTGCAGGCCCGCCTGATGAGCCAGGCCATGCGCCGGCTCTCCGGGACGGTCTCGGGCGCGCGGACGGTCGCCATCTTCATCAACCAGATCCGTGAGAAGATCGGCGTGATGTACGGCAACCCGGAGACCACCCCGGGTGGCCGGGCCCTCAAGTTCTGGTCGTCGGTCCGACTGGAAGTGAAGCGACGAGACGCCCTGAAGAAGGGCACGGAGGTGTTCGGGAACCGCGTTCGCGTGAAGGTCGTGAAGAACAAGGTGGCGCCGCCGTTCAAGCAAGCCGAGTTCGACGTGATCTACGGCAAGGGCATTTCGGCCGCCGGGTGCCTGCTGGACCTCGGCACCGACCTCGACGTGGTCGAGAAGACCGGAACCTGGTTCAGCTACGGCGGCGAGCGCCTGGGCCAGGGCCGGGACAACGCCATCCAATTCCTGGAGGAGAACCGACCCATCGCCACTGCCATTGAGCAGGAGATCCGTCAGAAGGCCTCCCTGGGCCCGAAGCCCCGGACCGAGGCCGAAGACGGAACCGACGAGGAGGAGTCGGGAGGCGACGCCTGGGAGTAGCGCCCGAGGCGCCGCACCGGTGGCCCCATGGACGCGACGCTGCACACGATCACCCAGGTGGAGGCGCTGAAGCGGCCGCGCGGGTACTGCGCGGTGTACGTGGACGGCGACCGGGCGCTGCAAGCCCACCGGGACAGCGTCGCAGCCGCCGGGCTCCGGCCCGGCGACCGGCTTGACTCGGACGCGCTTCAGAGGAAGCTTGACGCCGTCTACGAGGCCGAGACCTTTCGCCAGGCCCTCGATGCGCTCGCGGGCCGAGACCGAACCGTAACGGAGCTGCGGCGGCGACTCGCCGCCCGCCAGCTCCCGCAGCCGACCATCGCCACAGTCCTCGAGCGGCTGCGTGACAAAGGACTGTTAGACGATCGCCGATACGCCCGAGAGTATGTCAAGACCCAAGGCGCGCGTCGCGGGCTGGGGCCCGCCGCGCTCCGGGCCAAGCTCGCGCAACTTGGGATGGCCTCCTCCGTCGTGGACGAGGCCCTCTCCGAGGAGCTGCCCGACGGTCGGCAGGAGTCGATCGCTCAAGCGCTGGCCCGCCAGCGGCTCGCCCGCTTGCGCTCGGCAGACCCCAGGGACGTACGTCCGCGGTTGTACCAGTTCGTGGTACGACGCGGCTTCGATCCGGATCTGGCCGCGCGCGTCGTGGACGGCGTGCTGACCGACGACGACTGATTGGTTGCGTCAGCAACCCCATACCCTCGTGGCGGAGGTGATCGGAACCATCCGGAGGTGAGCCGCAGCGGTGAATACACCGGAACAGGTAATCGCACTAGGGGCCGCTGCCGCCTGCGTCGTTCTGATCATCCTGTACCTGCGACAGTCCGCCAAGATGAAGGCCGCCGAGGCCGACGCCGGGCGGCGGTTGGACCGGGTCGGCGAGCTCGAGGCCGAGCTCTCCGAGAAGGACAAGCGGGCGGAGCTCGTTGTCAAGGAACAGGCCATCAAGGCCCGAGAACAGGCGGAGAAGGAGCTAGCCGGTCGCAAGAAGGAAGTCGAGGCGCTCCGCACGCGCATCGACAAGAAAGAGGAGACCCTCGAGAAGCGGGCTGAGAGCCTCGGCCAGTTGGAAGGCGAGCTCAAGGCCCGTCAGAAACAGTTGGCCGGAACCGAAGCGGAGCTGGAAGAGGCCTACGGTCAGGCCCGCAAGGAACTCGAGCGTATTGCGGCCATGACCGCCGAGCAGGCGCGTGAGTTCCTGCTGGGCGAGGTCGAGAAGGAGATCCGCCACGACGCCTCGGCCCTGGCGCGCTCCATCGAGGACCACGCCCGCCAGGAGGCCGACCACAAGGCCGCCTGGATCATCTCCCAGGCCATCCAGCGCTGCGCCGTCGAGCAGACGACTGAGACGACCGTGTCGGTCGTCCCCCTCCCCAGTGAGGAGATGAAGGGGCGGATCATCGGCCGTGAGGGCCGCAACATCCGCGCCTTCGAGCAGTTCACCGGCATCGACCTCATCGTTGACGACACCCCGGAGGCCGTCGTCCTCTCGGGCTTCGACCCCATCCGGCGCGAAGTGGCCCGGATCGCTCTGGAGCGCCTGGTCACCGACGGACGGATTCACCCGGGGCGCATCGAAGAGGTCGTCAACCGCGCCGAGCGGGACGTGGAGAGCAACATCCAGGAAGCCGGAGATGCGGCCATCCTGGAGGCCGGCGTGAGCGGCGTGCATCGCGATGTCGTCAAGCTCCTGGGCACGCTCCGGTACCGCACGAGCTTCGGGCAGAACGTCCTCAAACACTCCCTGGAGGTGGCTCACCTCTGCGCGGCCATGGCCGGGGAGTTGGGGACCAGCCGGGTCACCGCGAAGCGAGCGGGCCTGCTGCACGACCTGGGGAAGGCCCGGGACTTCCGCGTCGAGGGCGCCCACGCCCAGCTCGGCGCGGAGTTCGCCGCCCAGAAGGGCGAGTCCACCGAGGTGGTCCACGCCATCGCCGCTCATCACGGCGACGAGGAGCCGCGCACCATCGAGGCCATCCTCGTTCAGGCGGCCGACGCGATCTCCGCCTCCCGGCCGGGCGCCCGCCGCGACCCCCTCGAGCATTACATCAAGCGTCTCGAGGGTCTGGAGCGGATTGCCCAGTCCTTCGACGGCGTGGACAAGTGCTTCGCGATCCAGGCCGGACGCGAGATCCGGGTCATCGTGAAGCCCGACAAGGTCGACGACCTGGCCGCCCACCGGCTCGCCAAGAGCATGGTGGACCGGATCCAGGAGGAGCTCGAGTACCCGGGCCAGATCCGGGTGACAGTCATCCGCGAGACGCGCGCGGTCGAGTACGCCAACTGACGGCGCCGCGCCTGGTGGCGAATGCTACGGCCCGCCCATGAACCGCCGGGCGGGCCGTAGCGCCCCGGACGGCAAGCGGGCGCAACGGAGCCTGCCGTGAAGCTGCTGCTCATCGGCGATATCATCGGACGCCCCGGCCGCGACGCCATTGCGGCCTGGCTCCCCGACTTCCGCCGGGACCATGGGATCGCCTTCGTCATCGCGAACGGCGAGAACACGGCGTCCGGCTTCGGCATCACCCGACCGATCCTCCACGGCCTGTTCGCCTCCCAGGTGGACTGCGTCACCAGTGGCAACCACATCTGGGCTCAGAAGGAGGTTGAGGGTTGGATCGGGAATGAGGTAAGATTATTGCGGCCCGCGAACTTCCCGCCCGCAGTGCCCGGGCACGGAACCGGCGTCTACGAGACGCGGAACGGCGTGCGGGTCGCGGTGGCCAACCTCTGCGGCCGCGTGTTCATGCAGCCGCTGGACTGCCCGTTCGCCTGGGCCGACCGGGAGCTGGAGGCCCTGCGAAGCGAGGCCCGCATCGTGGTGGTGGACTTCCACGCGGAAGCCACCAGCGAGAAGCAGGCCTTCGCCCGGTACGTGGACGGGCGGGTGACGGCCGTTGTGGGCACGCACACGCACGTGCAGACGGCCGATGAGCGGTTGCTGCCGGGCGGCACGGCATACATCACCGACTGCGGGATGACCGGGCCGGTGGACTCCATCATCGGGACTGAGATCGAGCCCGTGCTAACCCGCTATCGGACGCAGATGCCCCGCAAGTTCACCGTCGGGCCCGGCCCGGTGGACATCTGCGGCGCCATCATCGACATCGACGAGGAGACCGGACGGGCCACGAGGATCGAGCGGGTGCGAGAGCGGTTCGAGCAGGCAGACGATGAGCTGGAGCAGTAGCGTCGGACACCACGACCATAGCCGGCCCGCGTCGGGTCGCCGGGGCGACGCATCAGAGCGACCGACGGGGCAGACGACGAAGCGACTAACACTGGGCGTCGAAGCAAGGGGGCACCAGCGTTGAGCGTCCTGAAGGTAGGGTCGCACTCGGATCCCAACAAGGTCGCCGGAGCGCTCGCAGGCACCATCCGAGAGACACGTCGAGCCGAGATCCAGACGATTGGCGCAGGGGCGCTGAACCAGGCCATCAAGGCGATTGCCATTGCGAGGGGATACCTCGCCCCGGCCGGCGTCGACATCTGGTGCTACCCGGCCTTCGTCGACATCGAGATCGAGGGGGCCGAGCGCACGGGGATCAAGCTCTTCGTCGAGCCTCGGTCGCCTTGAGAGACCCGCTGCACTGAACTCGCTGTCGCGGCGCCGACCGCCCCCGGGGCTCCCTCCGATCGGAGCGCTGCGCGCCGTCCCCGCCGGGCGGCGCTTCCGCCGCCACCTGCTCGCCGCCTGGTTCCACTACCTCCGCCAAGAGCCGCGTAATGCCTCGGATCAGGCCGTTCCCAGGACTGCTCTACTCCGACACACGCCCGGCCGCGATGGCGCGCGTCCTGGCCCCGCCGTTTGACATGATCTCCGGGGAGCAGCAGCAAGCCCTCTTCGCCGCCGATGCGCACAACATCGCCCGGCTCACAGTCGCCGATGACGGCCCCGGTTACCCGGGTGTCGCCGATCGACTCGCCCGTTGGCGCGAGGAGGGTGTGCTGCTTCCCGACTGCAAGCCGGCCTTCTACGCCTACCGGCAGTCGGCTGGAGACCCCCAGGTGACGGGCCTCCTGGCGGCCGTCCGCCTCGGTCCCCCGGCCGAGTCCGCCGTCTACCCCCACGAGAACACCTTCGCCGAGCCGATCATGGACCGCCTCGCCCTGCTGCAGGCGACCCGCTGCGGCCTCGAGCCGGTGTTCGGGATCCTCAGCGGGGCGAGAGGCCTGGCGCCGCTGCTGGAGCAGGCGATGGCCGGGCCGGAGGTCTTCACCGCGCAGACCCCCGATGGCGCCATCCATCGGCTCTGGCGCCTGACCGACCCCCCCCAACAGCGCGCTCTCGCCGAGGCGGTCGAGGACGGGCGGGTCGTCATCGCCGACGGTCACCATCGCTGGGCCGCCGCCAACGCCTACCGCGACGAGCGCCGGGCGGCGGGCGAAGCCGACCCCGACGCCCCCCACGAGTCTGCACTGATGCTGCTGGTGGACGAGCGGACCGGAGGCGTGGAGTGCGGGGCCTTCCACCGGATCATCCACCGGCTCCCGGAGGGCGTGGATCCGGCCCGGCTCGCCGAGCGCCTGGGCGCGGGGTTCTCGGTTGAGCCGCTGGCGGTCGAGGGCCTGTCAGACGCGGAGGCCGTGGAATCGCTGATGACGCGCCTCACGGGCGGGGAGCAGCTCCCCGTCTTCGGCTGTCGCTGGACGACGGGCGCGGCACTCGTACGGGTCCCGGACCTGGAGGGGCTCCTGGCGGCGTCGGATCGAGGGATCGACTCGATCATCCGCGACTTCGACGTGGCGCTGCTGCACCGGCTGATCCTGCGACCGCGTCTCGGGTGTACCGGCGACTTCGGCCCCCAAGCCTGTGCGATCACCTACGAGAAGGACCCGGTCAAGGCCTGGCGCAAGGTCACGCCGGGGCAGGCCGTGATGGCCTGGTTCGTGAACCCCGCCCCGACCTCGGCCGTCCTGCGCGCCGCCTTCGCCGGCCTCACCGTGCCCCAGAAGGCCACCCACTTCCACCCCAAGCCCCCTAGCGGGATGGTCCTGTACGATCTTGCCGCCCGCTGAGGGACGCCCTCGGCTGAAGGCCGGCCTCAGAGCGTGCATGAGCGCCGGGGCCCTGGGCGCAGCACGCTGCGCCCCTACTCGGTACCCCCATGGGCGCGAGCCGTCGTAGGGGCGGCTCGTGAGCCGCCCATGTGCCCTGGAGTCGCCCCCTTCGGCTTCTCTCGCACGTCCTCAGCCGAGGGGGATCGCCTTCCCCGTGCGGGCCGATTCGAAGCACCGCAGGATGAAGCGCGTCGTCCGGGCTCCATCGACGGCCGTGGCGGGCGGCGTCTCGTCCTCCAGGATCGACCGCGCGAAGGCCGGCAGGATGTCGGGCACACCGCTGGACACGTCCGCCCCGAGGTCCTGGGAGTGATTCCCGAACTCATAGGGTGGCGTCCAGTCGGGGTCGGAGGAGTGGAACCGCGCGTCATGGCCGTGGTCGATGGCGATGGCGCTGCGCCCCTTCGAGACCACCATCACGAAGAACGGGCAGCCGCACGGCAGTGGATGCGGGGCCATGAGCCGACCCGTGCCGCCGTCGCCTCCGAGAAAGGCCCCGACGGCCCCGTTCTTGTAGCGCACCACGGCGTTGATCGTGTCGGTCGGCTCGGGGCGTGAGTGGTGGTATACCCCGCCGACCGCGTAGACCGACTCCGGCTCGGCGCCGGCGAGGTGGAACATCATGTCCACCACATGGCAGCCCTGAGACAGGATCTGCCCGCCCCCCTTGATCGGGTCCTGCGCCCACAGGCCCTCCGGCCAGATGCCGTCCACCCGCGCGTGAGCGATGATGTTGTCGGGCTGGGGGATCTCGCGCTTCACGTCGCGGGCACCCTTCGCGAAGCGGCAGCGGAAGGCGACCATGTACTTCAGACCCGTCCGGGCCTCCGCTTCCACGATCGCGTCGCACTCGGCCTCGGTCATCGCCATCGGCTTCTCGATGAGCACGTGCTTCCCGCACTCCATCGCGCGCAGCGACAGCGGCGCGTGGGTGTCGTGCCACGTGGTGATCAGCACCGCATCGAGGTCCGGGTCGCCGAAGAGCCGCTCCGGATCGTCGGTGGCGTAGGCGCCCCCGTAGGCGTCGCGGTACGCCTCCGCCTTTGGTACGTCGACGTCACACAGCCCGCGGACCTCGATCCGCTCCGCATGCGGGCGCAGCGCCTCCGAGATCGCCTCCGACTTCGCGCTCGTCGGCCCGAGGTGGGCCTTGCACATCCCGCCACAACCGATCACGCCAAGCCTGACGGTGCTCATGGGGGTCTCCTCTCGGGGCACAGTTCACCGGGTTTCCCCCCGGCGGCTACCCCTACCTGCACGACCCTCCGGCTGTGTCGCGGCAAACGTGCGCTGCTACCCTCTGATCGTCCCGTCACGCTCATGTTGGGGAACATCGTGGCTCGACCTATCGAGCGCACTATAGAAGACGATGATGAGCCCAGTAGATGTCCTGCCGTGAAGGGATTCGTCGGAGAACGGCGAAGTGTGTCATGTAGGGCCTACCAGGTACCCATGAAGGGCGTATGATGCCACGGAGGGAGGCACCGCACTCCAACTATCGTCTTCCGATGTGCTCCCGTGTGCAGCAAGACTCGGAATGACTGGAGGGGAAGCCATGACCGGACGATCGAGAGTATTCGCGCATTGGTTCGGGTCGCTGGCTGTCTTGTCTGGGGTGTTGCTGGCCGCACTGCCGTCAACGGCTTTGTGCGTCAACTCTGGCATCGTGGGACTCCTGCCGTCAGGCTACTACGGCAAGAGCGAGTGGACATACGTGCACGCGGTGAAGATGGCGGACATCAACTCCTCAAGCTCCCACTACTCCACTGCGGTGGACTGGAGCAACCCGTCGGTGGGCGGGTACTTCTCGTTCTCGAGCCTGCCAACTGGGAACTACGAACTCCACGGCGGGGACTACCTCTCGGGCTACCTGTGCTGGCCGCACCCCGACATGACTGCGCGCGTGGTAGCCCTCAGCAGTCCCCCGGCCAACGGCCCAACCGCCTCGGAGATGACGAACTACAGGACGGACAAGTACAGACCCGTGTACCCCGGCCGCACGACAGTTGGCGGCACTGTTCGCGACGGTGACTACGTGAACCTGCCGCCGCTTTCGGGCGTGAACGTCTGGTCGAACGCGTTCGGACAGGAGTCCTGCGGCGCAGACGTGACCATCGGGGACGGTTCGTTCTCCATCCCTCACGCGCTGAACGCCCTGTACTACGGCCCGGACATGCTGACCGCGCAGGCGGCGGGCCGGAAGCCCGCCTACTACAGCTCCTATTCGAGCCTGGGGGCCTACGTGGACGCAAGCGGCTACCCGACGAATGTGACCTTCAAGCCCCCCACCCCAGGCAGCCCGACCTATGCTAGGATCGCGGGTGAGATCACAAACTACGTGACGGGGTTTGTCGCGTGCTACGGGCTGTGGTTCGACGGCACTTGGGGCCTCTGGGAGGAATACGAGCACCCGCTACACTACTCTTCTCTGGTGTATGCCCCTGTCGCCACGAGCATCGAGCTCCACCCTGACATAGGCTGGTTCCCCGTTCCCGGCATGGCCTACGGGCAGTACCTGGCGGGCGTGTCGCCTGTCTTAGGCCAGCCGAACGTCTCCGTGGCCCCCGGGCAGACGACCGTACTGGACCTCGACGCCCGCGACTGCACGCACGTGTACGGGCAGATCACCGCCGATACCCAGAAGGGGGAAGCCCTGGGATCGAGCACCATAACGTTCGTGCACGCGGCGTCCAGCCAGCGGCTAGACTGCTTCACCAATGAGTTCGGGTACTACTCGGTCCGGCTGCGGCCGGGGAGCCACACCATGACGGTGACGGCACCGTACGGGTTCGTGAACAGCGTCACCTACCCCACCAACCTGCAGGCATTGACGTCCTACCGAATGGACCGGTCTCTCCCGGCCGCGTATGCTCAGGGCATCAAGGGCCGGGCGTTCTCCAGCTTCAGCCCGGTGGGAGTGGGCGTGACGAAGAGCGGCGGGTCGGTGGACTTCGTCTTCGACATGAGCGCCCTCCGCAACAGCGGCGGACCGTACTACAACGACTACTACCAACCGCTGCCTACCGGCACCTACACAGTGGGTTGGGGCGGACCGCCCAACAACTCGACGAACGTGACGGTGACTTCCGGCCAGTTCACTACGCTGCACCTGTATGATCCGTAGCCCGTCAGCTAGCCAGTGGACAAAGGCGGCGAACCCGCCTGGGGCTCCCCAAGCACAGACGCGTTCGTCCCCTTGCGAGCTCGCCCGGCGACGCTCACGGCAGCGTGTAGCTGACGATCTGCGGGCCGGAGGTGAAGTAGATCTCGCGGCCGCGGATGGCGATGCCGCCCTCGATGCCTCCCGGGTATGTCGCCAGCACCCGCGGGCGGCGGGTGGCGCTGTCGATGGTGAAGATGCCCCCGGACGCGAGGCCGTACAGCTCGCTCTCGGGGCCGGGGAGCACCGCGTTGTAGGTTACGCCGCCCATCCCGTGTGGGGCCGAGTCGATGACCTCGCGCTTCGCCGGATCGAAGACGAACAGCGTGCCCCCGGTGAAGCCGTACACGAGACCGTCGGGCCCCACGGCCAACGCGACGACCGTGCCCTCTCCCGGAACGGGGACGGTTTCGAAGGTCTTCGTCTTGGTTGCCGGGTCCCAGAGGAACAGCTTCGCCTCGGTCTGGGTGGGGTGGCTCCCGCCCCCGCCGCTGATGGTCGTCCCGCCGACCAGCGTCCCGTCCGGCAGACGGGTCAAGGCCACGACGCTCTGGTCGGGGACCAGGTGCAGGTACTGCTCGACCGCCCCGGTTGCGGGGTCGAACACGCACAGCGGCCCGCCGAGCAGCCCGTACCCCGACACCGCGCCGATGTAGACCTTGCCGTCCGTCCCGGCAACCATCGCCATCGGCCGCCAGCCGCTGTTCTCGCCGTCGTAGTGGATGAGGCGGGGGTTGCCGCCGGTCTCGGTGCTGGGCGCCCACGGCTGCCCGGGCCGGTAGATCATCAGCGGGGCATCGCCGCTGTATGCCGCGCCGATGAGCACGTCGCCGTGCGCGAGGAACGAGTAGAACTCCCCTCCGCCCGGCTGGCCTAGCTCCTCCCATGCCTCGCTGTCGGGATCGGCGGACAGGAAGTGGATCGGCATCGCGGTGCTGCCGTACAGCCGGCCATCGGGCCCCAGGCCGATGCGGAAGAGCGACTGGCGCTTGCCCTCATAGCCCGTCTCGTGGCGCTCCGGCTGCCCGGTGGCGGGGTCGGTCACCGAGACGCTCCGACCGTCGTAGGCCACGACTCGCCCGTCGGCGAGGGTCAGGGGCGGCTCGCCCTTCATCTCCTCCGGGGCGATGGGGACGGCCTCCCAGCCCACCAGCCGGAAGCGCTTCCCCCGCACCGAGCCGTACACGACGCCGTCGTCGGCGCGCACCACGTTGCCCCAGTCCTCGGCGGCGAACTCCGGCGGCAGAATGTCGCGGTGCTCTCCGGTGGCGATCTCGTAGGCGACGATGTGCGCCTTCGCGGGACCCAGGCCCGTATACACGAACCCCTGATCGTCCGCCGCGACGGAGCGCGCGTACAGCTCCGTCTCATCCATGCGACCCAGGTCCTCCCCCTGACCCGTCGCGGGATCGAAGCGCACCAACTTCGCGCTCGGGTAGGTGCAGCCGTACAGCTTCCCATCGGTCCCGATTGCGAGCTGCCAGATGTACTGCTCGGTCTCGCTGGGCCGGCCCAGATCGACCAGCGCCCGCTGCGCCCAGTCCACCCGCAGGACGTGCGCGGCGGGGAGCGTGCCCACATACACCTGTCCATCGGGCCCGAGGGCCATCGCCCACGCCCCGCACTCGCTCGGCAGCGGGCTGGAGAAGACGTCCGTCTCCCCGGTCAGCGGATCGGTCGCCACGATGTCCAGCGTGTCGCCACCGTAGATGTGCGAGGCATACAGTCGCTGCGAGCCCGGCTCGGGCCCCGGGCCGATCAGCGTCTTCAGACAGGCGCCGATCCCCAGGAAGCGCGCGTGCAACCGGAAGCCCTCCGGCTGCGCGCTCGCAGTGCAGCACAGGGCAGCGGTTGCCACGATCAGGACGAAGGGTGCGCAGGTCATGGGATCACCACAGCAGGTTACTGGGGAGTTCGGGTCCATCAGCCATCAGGGCTCCCGGTAGACGTGGACGCCCCAGGGCTCGAAGGCGTCGCGGAGGGTGCCGTTCTCGATAACGAGCGCCGCGCCCTCCTCGGCATGGCGCTCGAGGCGCGCAGTTGCGCCGAGACCGCCGATGGTCGCCTCAGCAGGCACGTCGGACTCGTTGACCGCGAGCACCCACAGCTTCCCCTCGACGCGACGGGCGGCCGCGATGACGCCTGCTCCCTCCACCGTGACCGGCGGGCGTTGCTCAGCGACGAGAGCGGGCGAGAGATCGGCAAGCTCCCGCGCGATCCGACGGAGTGACTGCCAGATGTCGGACTCCTGATCCTCGTAAGCGGCGCCCCAGTAGATGATGCCGACCGCGCCGTGGAGGATCGAATCGTAGGCCATGAAGCGCGTCTCGGCCCAGGTGGGCGCACGCTTGTGGAGGTCCGGGTTCTGCTCCCAGGCGCTCCACCCGAACCCCTGCAGGATCGCCCACACGGGCTTGCGGGCGTCCACCGTCTGGTGCTGCTTGTCCATCTCGGCGCCGACGACGCTGAGGGTCTTGTTGGGCAGGTCGGAGTGATCGGCGCCCTCGACCGGGTAGACATCCATCCCGGTCACATCCGCCCAGCGGCAGTAGCGGGCCAGGTCGGCAATCGTGTTGCGCGGGGCCTGGTTCTGCCAGAAGACCAGCGCCGGCGCTGCCGCGCGCGCCGCGAGGTAGCCGTCACGCACCTCGCTGACGGGCACGCCGTTCCACAGGGCCTCATCGCACATCCAGCCGAGGAAGCGAGGGTGACCCGCGACGTTCTGCGCGCTCGTGGCGAACAGCCTGCGCTTCTCGGCCGAGGGCACATTGCCGTAGACGTGACCGTTGTTCCACTCGATCACGTACACGCCGAGTTCTTCGGCCTTCGCCAGAGCCTCCTGTGCCGGAGCGGGCTCGCCGGTGGTGAACGTCCCGGGGACCAGCAGGTTGAACCCGGCGGCCGCGATACGCGCGGCCTCCGGGCTGGTGGGGCCGAAGTTCGTGACCCCGATCGGGAACCAGGGCTTCCCGTCCAGCAGCGCGATGTGGTCGGCGCGGAAGTAGAGGCCGGGCGCATCGCCCGGCACGATGTCGAGGCAGACCTCCTCGCTCGCGAGAGCGGTCTCAGCCCCGGGGCGCAGAACCTCAGCGACCACGCGATAGGCGCCGAGGGTCAGGCGCTCTGCCTCCGGCGCCCAGGTGACCGGGCCCGCGGTCCAGTCGGGTGACGCTTCCTGCAGCACCGCGCCCTGAGCGTCCACGAGGCGGAGGCGCAGCCGGAAGTCGAGGTCGTCGCTCTTCAGGTCGCACCACGCCTGCACTGCGCGGGCGTCGATCCCGTCCCGGATCAGGCCGCGAGCATTCGGCGCGTCCAGTCGCAAGGCGATCTCGGCCAGCAGCCCGCGTTCGGTGAGCGTGACATCGTCGAACCAGACCGTCCCGGCCCCAGTGTTCTCCAGGACGACCGTCGCCCGGGCGGCGTTGGCGGGCGCCGTCGCGCGGAGCGTCTTGCCCTGCCAGCCCTCCCAGGTCTGGTCCTTCATCTCGTCGATACCCAGCCCGTCGCCTTGCGCGGAAAGCCACTCGATGGCGAGGCGGAACTCGCGGCCGAACCGGTCGGCCCGGGTGGCGGCGGAGAGCTCATACTTGGCGGCGGGCGTGACCGGCACGCCGGGTTGCCGCCAACCAGCGGCGCCTTCGGCTCGCGCGTTGACCTGGCCGCTCGTCGCTCCCTCGGCATCGGCGCGGGCGCCGTCGCCCGAGGGCGTCCAGGCGTCGGGCACACCGTCGCCATCACCGTCGGACTCAAAGCCCGGGTTCGTCAGCGCGCTGGCGGGCAGCTCGCCCACCTCCCACAGCCCGACCGAATCGAAGGCATACGTCCCCGGATCGTAGCACCGAAGGAGCACGATCACCCGGGTCGCCCCGAGGGGGGGCTTCACCGGTCCGATCGCCACGCGCGCCCACTTGTCTGCGACCGTCGCCCCCGCAGCGTCGCGGGAGAGGTACCCCTGGTCGCTGAACCACTGCAGCTCCGCCGAATGCGATCCGCCGGCGGCGTTCGAGGCCTTCACCGACGCGGCCAGCAG
>Ga0194126_10007833_pt1 | contig 14763 bp, 13 predicted proteins | sample TA2KigC150mmetaG_FD_148641 | JGI IMG/M metagenome (GOLD analysis project Ga0194126, IMG submission 148641) | Freshwater microbial communities from Lake Tanganyika, Tanzania - TA2015035 Kigoma Deep Cast 150m | ecosystem: Environmental > Aquatic > Freshwater > Lake | place: Tanzania: Lake... | reverse complement strand
CAAGGTATTCCGAAATCCGGATTTCACCTCCCGAAACATCATTGCTCGTGAGATAGAAAAGGTCATTGAAGCCCTTGTTTCCCGCAAGTTCAACCGCGACGAATTCCTCCAACCGCTTGATCGCTTTTACGTTGCCCTGGAGAAAAGGGCGGAGGACCTGGGGGACTATCATCAGAAGCAGACCTTCCTCAACACGGTGTATGAGAAGTTCTTTCAGGGATTCGCGGTCAAGGTCGCAGACACCCACGGCATCGTTTACACGCCGCAACCCATTGTGGATTTCATGGTTCGGTCCGTGGAAGAAATCCTCAAGCGGGAATTCGGCAAGAGCCTGAGTGACGAGGGCGTCCATATCATCGACCCTTTCGTAGGAACGGGTAACTTCATCACGAGGATTATGCGCGAGATCAAAGCTACCGCGCTGCCGTACAAGTATGCGAATGAGCTTCACTGCAATGAAGTAATGCTCCTCCCGTATTACATTGCATCCATGAACATCGAGCACGAGTACTATGAACGCACCGGCGAGTACAAGCCCTTTGAAGGCATCTGCTTGGTAGATACGTTCGAGCTGGCGGAAGACAAGCAATTGTCCTTCATGTTTACGGAAGAAAACACAGAGCGGGTGGAGAAGCTGCGGAAAACCAAGCTGTTCGTGATTATCGGTAACCCCCCCTATAATGCCTGGCAAGTGAACGAGAACGACAACAACAAGAATCGCAAGTATAGAACAATGGACAGGAGGGTGGCGGACACCTATTCAAAGGACGGCACTGCCACAAACAAGAGCGCTCTTTCCGACCCTTACGTCAAGGCAATACGTTGGGCTTCAGACAAGATTCTGGAGAACGGTGAGGGTATAGTCGCTTTCGTTTCAAACCACAGTTTTGTGCATGATTACGCGTTCGACGGGCTACGCAAACACGTCGGCTCAGACTTCAATCTGTTATATTTGATTGATTTGGGCGGAAACGTCAGGAAGAATCCCAAAATATCAGGAACTACGCACAATGTATTCGGTATAAAGGTTGGCGTAAGTGTGAACGTGCTCGTGCGGTCAACGGCCCGTGGTAATCGGGCAGAAATCTTGTATTCCCGCGTGGATGACTTCTGTAAGAAAGAGCAAAGATTCAAGTTTCTGGATTCATTTCGAGCGCTTGCTGATGCAAAATGGCAAGAAATTACGCCGAATTCCGACCACACTTGGCTGGTGCAAGGTCTGGAGAGTGATTTTCGGCATATGCTGACTATTGGAGTAAGGCGGCCAGAGGCAGGATCAAGCGCGGCTGTCTTCCGGCTGTTCAGTCCCGGATTGCAGACCAACAGAGATGCTTGGGCCTACAATTTTGATGTGCGGGTTCTGGAAAATAGCATGGGAAAAACCATAGAAACCTACAACCAACAGGTCTCAACGTGGGCAGGGCAGGCCGCAAAGGGAAACCTCGACGACTTCGTGCTGGGCGATGAGGCGAGAATAAGTTGGAGCAGCAGCCTAAAGAGCTTTCTCCGCCAAGGCGTGCGGGTTACCTTTGATCGGAGGCGCATCACAAAGGCTTATTATCGTCCCTTCTGCCAAACGAACTTATACGTCGACAGGCATTTCGTTCACCGTCCGGGAATCTGGGAGCAAATGTTTCCCGTAGAAGCCATGGAATCAAAAAATCGCGTGATCTGCGTGAAAGGCCCTGGCGGGGACAAACCTTTCGTTGTCTTAATGACGAACGGTATTATGGATGTCTCTATGGTGGGCTTTGGTACTAACGCACAGTGTTTCCCTTTCTATATTTTTCAGGCTACTGAGCCCAACCGACGCGAAAACATCACTGACTGGGCAGTTGAGCAGTTTTCAACAGCGGTCAGTTCTTCAGTGGATAAGTGGCAGGTCTTCCACTATGTGTACGGACTGCTACATTCGCCTGAATACAGGGCCAAGTACGAAGCGAACCTGAAGCGAGAACTTCCTCGCATTCCTCTGCCAAAGAACAAGGAATACTTCGAGGCTTTTGCGTCCGCTGGCGAGCGGCTTGCTGATTTGCACGTGAATTACGAATCCCAGCCTGAGTACCGTCTCGAAATGGTAGAGACACCAGGGCAACCATTGGACTGGCGAGTCCGAAAAATGAAACTGACCAAAGACAAGACCGCAATCGTATACAACGATTTCCTAACTCTGGTCGGGGTGCCACCCGAGGTCTTCGAATACCGCCTCGGGAACCGTTCCGCGCTGGAATGGATCATAGATAGGTACCAAGTCCGGACAGACAAACGCAGCGGCATTGTGAATGACCCCAACCGGCCGGATGATCCGCAATACATAGTCAAGTTGATCGGAAAAATTATCACGGTAAGCCTTGAAACGGTGAAAATCGTGAAGAGCCTTCCTCCGCTATGAGGCTGTGCAGAAGGAAACGATATTTCTGACCAATGCGCTTTAAAAGAAGCAACATTCACGGGCCAAGCAGGGTGAGACACCCACCTGTCCACAAATGACAGGCAAGATGCCTGTGCCGCCAGGAATAGGGTATTCCTTCTCTGAAAGAGCATTCGTATGAGAGACGAGATGAAGCATAGACGTCATTCCCGCGAAAGCGGGAATCCAGTTTAGAAAGCAACATGATCATATAGATCTTCCCAATCCGGATTGAAGTCCTCTATCAATTGTACCTTCCAGGCTCTCCTCCACTTCTTGATTTGTTTTTCTCTTGTGATCGCGCTTTCAGCCGTATAGTGAACTTCAAAATAAACAAGCTCCTTGACACAGTATCTCTTGGTAAAGCCTTCCACCAGCCCTTTCTTGTGCTGCCAAACCCTCTGTATGAGATTGGATGTCACACCTATATACAAAGTGCCGTTACGCTGACTTGCCAAGATATAGACGTAAAACTGCTTGTTCACGACAGCCAATGCTGGATTCCCGCTTTCGCGGGAATGACGTGAGACGGTGAGTCTGGCAGCACGAAGGAACGTCCAACCGCGCAGGTGTCGAGTATTTCATGCGGAGAAAAATGTGTATCGTTCGCGACAGCCGTGGCCTCTTCTATGTGGCGCTCATCGTTGAGAAACCACTTCGCGGCCACGGAGGCATCAACCACGAACTCAGTCACCTTTTTCTCTCATATCGCGCACCATCTTGGTCAAATCTCCCGACACCCTTCCGATTGCCTGCCTGATGGCCAGTGTCCGCTTAAAGAGGTCCGTTCTCTGCGGAGACAGCCTTAGTTCGGCGCCGGTGATATCCGGCGGCGTTTGAGAAGAAAGCGTCTTTCCTGAGTTTTTGCCCGAAGCGCTGGGATAAGTTTCCGTTTCTGACAAAGGCGCCTCCCGGAACCGTTAGTGCTACATGGCACATTACCATCACTATCTTCTTTCGTCGAGTTGCTCGATGAAGGCTTCGATATTGGTTTTGGCTTGTTCTTCGGAATAGCAGCGCAGATCGTTCAGATCGCCGTTGATCACCAGAGTCGGCAGATTGAGGCCTTCGCTCATCCTTTGAGGCATGCCGTAGCGGCTGTTGGAATTGTTAGGGCAGGTCTTCGCATCGTGGAAAATGATACCGTCAATCGCGAATGTCCGCGCCCAATCTCGAATGTAAGCTTCTTTGTATGATTCGTCACGGACGATGAAAAGCTCGGTATATGCCCGCGCCATTGATTCAAAGGGCTCTTTGGGATCGAATGCGTCAAAGATCCAACTGTTGCAGTAGGTGGATGCAACAATGTTTGTGTGAAGGGACGAAAAGAGGTCACTGAGGTTGCGCAGCTTGCCCCAGATGGGCATCCCTTCCCAATAGAGCCTGTGTCGTTCGCCTTGGACCGCGGCCACGCCCTGCTCAATGCGTTCTTGTAGCTCTTGGAGCAGACGTTTGTAGAATTCCACGGCCTCGGGCAAGCCTCGCAGCACCACTGCCGGCGCCATCAAAATGGTAGCATCGAAGAAGGTGAAAGGCGCAGGTTTGGCCGCGCCGCATTCCAGAACCTGTCGCCACAATTTTGTGCACTCCAGCGAGAGGCGCACGGTTTCCCGCAGGCGGTCTACGTCGAACTTATTGCCGGAGACCTCTTCCAGCGTGGGCACCATTTGCTTTATCTGGGTCGCCAAGTCCGTGATGTGGTGCTCTTTCACGGACTTGATGTTCCGGTGCGTGTGGACGCCCACCAGCGGGACATTCCATTCTCTCGCGTAAAAGGCGAACCAATCCTGCACGTCCCGGCACTGGTTGGTGTTGTAAACCAGCACATCCGCTTTGGGGATCGTCGCGAGGCCATAAGCGTTGGTGAGCGGAGTCTGACCCTTGAGGTAGGCTCCTACGTCCGCGGTGAGATATGAGCAGATATCAGGCGAATATCCAATAGCGTTAGCCACAGGTATGAAATCCGTGGCCATACGGGTGGCGCCCAGGAGCGCTCCGTGGTTTTCAGGATAATAAACAAGGAACCCCAAGGAGTGGAGCAGTTCCGCGGGTCCGACAGACGTGCACCACGCCACTTTGGGCCGGCCTTCCTTCTTGGCCTGGTCCAGCGAGAGGAAATGATCGCTCATGAGGCGTTTCATTTCGCCGGTCGCGACTATGGCTTTTCGAGGGGCTGCGGATTGCTCGGACATGCGATCTCCAGATGGTTCCTTGACGCTGATATCTTAGATAAACTTAGTGAAAGCTGCTGTTGAAGTCAAGTTGCGCCGATGCGTCTCTACAAAAGGGTCTCCGTGCCGAGCCCTTCAAATGCCGACAGGCTTTGCAACCGCTTCCATGCAAGCAAGGAAGTCGGCTCATGGTGATCGCAGAGATCGCTTGCGAAGCCGAGCTTCTATAGCGTTGCAGGTGGACGCTCGCAGCATGGCGTTTTTTGAAGATTTTCCGGGAGAAACTTTTTTGTAATCAAAAAAGTTTCTCCCGGAAAATCTTCACGACCTGTCCCCCGTTCACGGTCCGTAGCGTCGCCATGCTCGGCGGTAGTATTTGGCCAGGACCTGGTCATCGAGTCTGTTTGGTTGGATTGTTTCCTTGGGCAGCACATCCTGCGGAAATACGAAGAGGGTAGGTAGGACCCGGTTGCTCAGGAATCTCAAAGGGATATTCTCGGCCAGAGTGAGGCGGCCGGGCTCTATGGCTCGTCGGGTAGCCATAACAAAGCCCCAATCACCGAATGACGGCACGTGGACATGGTACGGATGGACATGGAACCGCCTTGTTTCTCCCGGCCCAAGGGGCGTTTCTTTCAGTGTCTCCACGATGCACCAGAAGGCTTCAGGTGCGTAAAAGGGGCTTGTAGCCTGGGTGGCCAAGACTCCATGAACAGCGAGACGACGAGCGCACAGCTTGTAGAAGCTTTTTGTATAGAGGCGGGCGATAGAGAGGGTGCTGGGGTCAGGCAGATCAATAAGGATCAGGTCCCACGAATCGCCCGATTGTTCGAGAAACCTTCCCGCATCGCGGATATGAACCTTGACCCTGGGATCGGAAAGGGCGTTCTCGGACAGGCGGGCGAGCATTGGTCGGTCTCGGAAGAGATGTATCATTTCCTCGTCAAGATCGACGAGGTCGATTCGTTCAACGCTCTTGTGCTTGAGCGCTTCTCTGGCCGTCATTCCGTCGCCTCCGCCGAGGATGAGCACGGTCTTTGCTCCCGGAGACGCGGCCATGGCGGGGTGAACGAGCGCTTCGTGGTATCGATGCTCGTCCACGGTGGAGAGCTGGAGGTGGCCGTCTATAAAGAGGCGGACATCGTCACGCCAACGGGTGATGACCAGACGCTGGTGCTTGGTCTGCCGTGTCAGAAGGATTTCATCTTGGTACAGGAGGCTCTCCGTGAAAGACGAGAACGCCTGCGAGGAGACAAGGCCGACCGCGAGCGCTGCGGCGCAAGCCGTCGCGGACACGGTCAGCAGCCGTCTTTTCGTCAACATATGTCCCAAGATTCGGATCGACACCCCAGCGACTGCGATGTTTATCAGCCCGAACACAAAGGCTGTGCGGAGCAATCCCAGGTACGGCACAAAAAACAGAGGAAATGCACAGGAGGCGGCCAGAGCGCCGAGATAATCCAGGGCCAACACATTGGCTACGGTGATGCGGAGCGCCTCACGAGACCTGAGGATACGAATGATCAGCGGGATCTCCATGCCAACCAGGGCGCCGGTAATTGAGAGAACGGTCAGGAGCACGGGCAGGAAGGTGTCCAATGCGGTGAAGCTCAGGAGGAGGATCGCGGCGGAAAAACCTCCGGAGAGGCCGATCCCTATTTGTATCATGACGAATGCGTCCACCAACTGGGCGCGGATGAAACGTGTAAGGTAAGATCCGACTCCCATAGCGGTCAGGAACACGCCTATCACGATAGAGAAGTGGGTAATGAGGCCGCCGAGAAGGTAACTTGAGAGGGACGCGGCAAGAAGCTCGTAAATCAGACCGCAGACGGCAATGACGAATACCGCGACCAGGAGAAAGACGCCCGGGAGCCGATCAGCGGTCATGATTATGCCTTGAGCGCAAGCGTGACCGACACGGGAATGCGTTGCAGGGAAGATCGCTCATCGCCCCGGTTCCTTGATAGGCCGCCGGATAAACCAATCGGCAGATCACGTGATCGCGGCCTGTATGATGATTGCCAGGGCGATGAAGATCGACCCGATAATGATGGCCAAGGCGACGTTCTGGTCCTCTTCGATCTCTTTCCGGATCGAGAACGGCGTCACCTTGGTTATCACCAGGAGCGCCACAGCGAAGAGCGCCAGCCCCAGAAGAGCATAGATGACCGAACTCAGAATAGTTATGGGCCTCAAATAATGCCAAGCGAAATCCATAACGTCTCCCTCCAATGACCGGAAGCCGACCGGAGTGACCATGAACGCAAGTCAACCTGATCGGAGTTTGTGCAATTTGAAATGCCGCTTAATCGCGTATACCACCTTCCATAGCTAAGAAACCACAACGAATCATGAGGCTCCTCGGCTTCGGCGAGCGCTCCGGGGCTTCGCCTCGGAGATCGGCGGCAACAGCGCATCGTTGCGCAATAATTTGGAGGGGAAACCCATCTCCCCTCCAAGCCTCCCCATACGTAGACGTCAGCGGATCACATCATGCCGCCAACCTGCATAGGAGATCTCGAAAGGAATCACGGATTCAACAGTGGGTTGCCTCACTTGCCGCCTCGGTAACCGCCACCCACATGGCTGCGGCCGCCGGTGAAATAGCGCCCGTGTGTTCCGGGCCGGGGGGAACCGTCTCTCAAGCTCACAGGGGTGTCCAGGGCTTTGGGCAGGAACCACCCGTAGAACGCGCCTCCGTATGCGCCAATAGTACTGACCGCCAGCACGCCAATGATAAGTATCTTCAATATCCAACCAGCCACGTTACGTCCCTTCGTGTACGGCCTCGAAAGCGCCGGAAGCGCGTGCACAAGACTGCGCCCCTCCGAAAAATCCCCCCGTATCCCATTGGCGTTAACTTCATGGAACCTGCCCTAATAATATTAGGCGGTTATCACCCTCCCCCTTCCCCCTCCCATCGAGGGAGGGGGACTGTGAAACCCTCTCCCCTGGCGGGAGAGGGCAGGGTGAGGGGGTAGCCTCGGCCAACAAACTCAGCCTAAAGTTAGCGCCTATGCCCCCGTATACCCCTTTATGAAAGGGGGAGTTTGAGGACCCCCTTTGTGAAAGAGGAAGTTTCAGACCCCCCCCCTTTTCTAAAGGAGGGCCAGGGGATTTGAGAGTCTTCCCCGGCAACTCCTCCAAAGGTTCCTCCGTTTTCATGCCGCTTCTAGTCATCATCGTCGCCGTTATCGTCGCTGCTGGGCATTACCGGCCGCCATCTGCGAAAATTGAAGAGCTGCCGAGCCAACGCCTCCAAGAGGGCCACCATTACGGCCAATACGATCGGGAGCGTAAAATAGTAGGGCATGGTTGCGCCCGCCTCCAGAGTCAAAGACAAGGGCTCGTTTCTTGAAGGCCCGCTCAAGTCACTGCCGCCCTTGCCGTGAACGAGCAGTCGGTACGCTCCCGGAGTATCCATCTTGAAGTACGACGTGAAACCCCGGCCCCCCTCGGACCAGTAGCCTTCGTCGTCCCTTCCTTCATAGAAGGAGGCTTCGTTCCAGAACTCGTCGATTACCTCGTCCTGGGCATTCACGATCCCAAAATCAAGCGAAAGCCAGGAATTCTTCACCGGAGCGTGACCCTTCAAACGCATGATGGTAAGTGGCTGCTTCACTTCGAAGGGGTTGCTCAGGCGCTCCCGGGTGTACTCATCCGCGGTGATCTGCTCCCGGAGCACCACAGCGCTCTTGTCTTGGGACATGGCGTAGAAGAGCAGCGCTAGGTTGAGCACAAAGAAGAGGACGCCAATGAAGGCCATGCCTTTGAGCCATGTGGGCGTCACGTAGGGTTGGCACATGTACACCCCGCCGGTCCGCGGGAGTCTTACGGCGCCTGGGACTGCGGCCTCCATCTCTTCACGGCTCACGTATCGGCCGCGGAAAAGCTCTCGTTCCTTCCCCGTGACCTCTCGATCCACATATTCCGGCGGCTTGATTATGGTCGCATAGCGCGTTTGCTCACCCACCTTTGCTGTCCAAGGAATCGCGCCGTCCACCCACCGAAGGGTGAGCGATCCTTCTTCGTAAAATTGGAATACCTCCTGTCCGACCCGCACCTTTTCTTTAGGACGCGGGCTGGCGGGGATCCGCACGTTCACATGGAAAGGTTGGCTCGCAGTGAAATGGCCGTCTTCTTCCGAAAGCCAGAGGTAGCCTTTTTCGGGATGGAAGAGCACGTATTCGAATGATCGGTATTCTTTGCTTTCCTCTCGCTGCACGTAGTAAAGGCGGCCCATCACTTCGTACGGGATCTTTTCAAGTGTGACCGGAGTTCCTATGGCTAGTGTGAACGGTGGGGCCTTTCCTTCATTTCTGCCCACTACAACCGTCTCGGCCGGGTCCAGGCTCAGCGCGGAGCCGCACGCTTCGCATACGACCATCTTCGTGGTATCGACCCGGCGTCCTTCGTACGGTTTTCCGCATGAAACGCAACGGATCGCTTCTGCTGCGCGCGCCGCGGGTTCTTCGCGCATATGGGCCTTGACCGCCGCGTCTTTGAGCAAGAGCGCCGAGCCCACGAATGCTCTGGGCTCGCCCGATTCCGCGTCGTATTCAAGCCCGAATACAAAGCCGCCGTCTTCGCCGCTCCCATCCGCGTACGGGTACGTCTCACCGATCTCCGCCACAAAGGGGATCTGGCCTTCTCCCCCGAGACATTTCGCTTCGCCCAATTCTTCGATCACGCCGACCCTGTCGTTGAGCGTAACGGTCATGCCCGCTTCCAGTTTGTCGAATGGCGGCGCCGGAGAAGTCAGCTCAAGAGGAGTCTCCAGAAAGATCTCCCCTTCGTCTTCAGAGAGCCACTGGATCGTTCCATCCTGCATTTCCACGAACCATTCATTCCAGGTCCCTTGCTCGTGAGCGTACGAGAGCCGTCCGAGCACCGTAAACGCTCGATCCTTGATCTTGCCCGTGGCGCCGACTCGGAATCGAGGAGAAGGCGGCAGGTCCATGGATTTTCGGCCTGCTCGCAACGCTGATTCCTTATCCCAATAGATCGCGGTCTTGCAGTAATTGCAGATCTTCATCAGCACTCCGGGATTGGTCACCACGTTCCCGGCGCCGCAGGATGGGCATTGGAATTGGCGTTCCATAATATTCAAGGATACAACAAAGGGCGCTCTGAACTCAAAGCAAAAAGTCACCCGACGCCGACTCAAATGCGGGCTTGACACATATTCCGCGGGGATACATCTTTCATTCCAACGTATCTCAAAAGAAAAGAAGTTTTGGTCCGTAGAGAGGATGAGAGAGATGACTGACGCCATCAAATGGGAATCTGACTTGGACCTTGCCCTTTCTATAGCTCGCGTGCAGGAGAAACCGGTGCTGTTGGATTTCTCCAACCCCGGCTGAGGCGCGTGCAGGCAGATGGATACAGTTTCGTATCCTGACAGCAGGCTGGCTGATTTCGTGCAGAAATATTTGATTCCGTTGCGCGTCCATACCAATGCCGCGCCGGAATGGGCGCGCCGATTCAGCATCCGATACACGCCCACCATCATCGTCCTTGACGACGAAGGGAAGGAACACTACCGGTCGGTGGGGTTTCTTCCCCCTGAAGAGTTCATAGCCACACTCATGCTCGGGATTGCCACGCTCCACAGGGACCGAGGTCGCACAGAGCAGGCTCGCGCCATGCTCAACTGGCTCCAAACGGCCCATCCCGGGAGCAAGGCCGCTGCCTCCGCGAATGAATTGCGAGCGAGTTTGAGCGGATAGCTAGTCTGACTTGTGGCCGCTTTGCCTGGCTCACCATTGATTCAGACGCTTTAGGGCAGTTCAACAAAAAACGATTGATTTCCGGAAGGGGATCAACGTATTGAGGAATCGCGGTCTGAGGGCTGTGGCGAGGAGTGACTCAACCGGGTCCGCCTTGCCGCGAAGCCGCCCGAGGCACGGATGAATGCTCCGAAAAGAAAGAATTCCTGAAGAAATTGCCACGCTTATATCGTCGCTCGAACGAGTCCGAATCAAAAAGTTTGCTCAAGCCGTTGGCGGCAACGTCATGTTCGGAATTGAGGGGAGAACTCCATATGGATAGCTCGTCGATCAAGCCGGTGATTGCCGATCACAGCGTCTATTTCGTAAGAGGCGCCTGCCTGTGCCGCCTGGACAAGCATGACGGTCAACTGGTGTGGAGTTTTGACGCGCGAGATGAGATAACCGCTGCGCCCCAAGTCGGACATCAGAGCGTATTCATCAGAACGCGGGAGCGTTTGTACCGGCTCAGAAGAGACACCGGTGAGATCTTGTGGCTTGCGTAGCCGGGCCGAGTAAGGCGGTTGGCGCAAGCGGCATACCCTCATGGCGCCGCATTTGCCGTCATTCCGACGGAAGCCGCGATCCGGTCCGGAAAAACTCCCTGAATCCCCCTTTAGAAAAGGAAGAATGTGTAGAATGCACTTTGTTTATGAAGGAAGCTCCCACCGCCCCTTTGCGAAAGGGGGGCAGAGGGAGGCCCTTTTGGGACAAAAAGAGCCTCCCAGGCGACTGTTCAAGGGTCTCACGTTTTCCTAATGATAAGCGCAGCCCACGACCTGGGCTTCATCTCCCTCAGCCACCCGCGGCTTCGCGCCATTCCGCGTCCACATAGTCCTGTTCCGGTCCCGGTCTGGTCTGTCCGCCGCAGGTTCCGCCCGCGCAGCCCGCGCTTTGATCGCCCTGGTAAGCGCCCTGACCGGCACGGGCTTGGCCTGGGGAAGCTTGGCCGTACAGCGACTGGGCCATCTGATGAGACGCGCTGTTGAGCATATCTATCGCGGACCTGATCCTCTCGATCTCACCGGATTCCATCGCCTGCTTGGCCTGAGTGATGGCCGCTTCCACCGCGGAAACATCCGCGGAGTTCAGCCGGTCCCGATTCTCGCGAATCAGCTTCTCCAGATTATAGACCAGCGCGTCCGCCTGGTTGCGAGCGTCCACCACTTCCCGTCTGTGACGGTCTTCAACCGCATTGCGTTCCGCATCGCGGACCATCCGTTGTATCTCGTCTTCGGAAAGCCCGCTGGACGCGGTGATCGTTATCTTCTGCTCCTTGCCGGTAGCCAGGTCTTTGGCGGAAACGTTCACGATCCCGTTCGCGTCAATGTCGAACGAGACTTCGATCTGCGGGACCTCTCGGGGCGCGGGGGGAATTCCCGCAAGATGAAACCTTCCGAGTGTGCGATTGCCCTCGGCCATTTCCCGCTCGCCCTGGAGCACGTGGATCTCCACCGTATCCTGGCCGTCCGCCGCTGTGGTGAAAATTTCGGCTTTCCTGGCCGGGATGGTAGTATTTCGCTCGACGAGCCTGGTCATGACGCCACCCAAGGTTTCCACGCCCAGAGAAAGTGGAGTTACGTCCAGCAGGAGCACATCGCCCACATCTCCGGCGAGGACCGCGCCCTGAATCGCAGCGCCCAGAGCAACGACTTCATCCGGGTTGACGCTGCGGTTGGCTTCTTTTCCGAAAAGCTCCTGCACACGCTTCACGACCACGGGAATACGAGTGGAACCGCCCACCAGAACCACCTCGTTGATATCCGAGGGTTTGACCCCCGCGTCTTCGAGCGCCTTGCGACACGGTTCCAGAGTCCTTTCCACGATATCACCGATCAGGGCCTCGAACTTGCCTCTGCTGAGCTTCATATTGAGGTGCTTGGGCCCGGACGCGTCCGCGGTGATGAACGGGAGGTTGATATCCGTTTCCAACGCGGAAGATAGCTCGATCTTGGCCTTTTCCGCCGCTTCTTTGAGCCGCTGGAGCGCCATTTTGTCTTTGCTCAGATCGATGCCCTGGTCTTTCTTGAATTCGTCCACCATCCACTCGATCACGCGCCGGTCGATATCATCGCCTCCCAGATGGGTGTCTCCGTTGGTGGCTTTCACTTCCACCACCCCGTCGCCCACTTCCAGGACCGAGATGTCAAACGTGCCTCCACCGAAGTCATAGACCGCGATAAGCTCGTTCTTCTTCTTGTCCAGTCCGTATGCGAGCGCGGCCGCGGTGGGCTCGTTGATAATCCGTTTGACATTGAGCCCTGCGATTCGGCCCGCGTCTTTCGTGGCCTGTCGTTGCGAGTCGTTGAAATAGGCGGGCACAGTGATAACCGCGTCGGTTACTTTTTCGCCAAGGTGCTCCTCCGCTGACTTCTTGAGCTTTTGCAGGATCATTGCGGAGATTTCCGGCGGCGTGTAACCCTTGCCCTGGATTTCTATCCTCGCATTCCCGTCGGAACTGCGAACTACAGAATATGACAGCGCTTCTTTTTCGCTCTGAACCTCTTCATATCGCCGGCCCATAAGGCGCTTCACCGAGGTAACCGTGCTCTGCGGATTGGTTACGGCCTGTCGTTTTGCAACCCGGCCCACGAGCCGCTCTCCGTTGTGGCTGAACGCTACCACGGACGACGTGGTCCTGGAGCCCTCCTCATTGATAATGACCTGCGGGGTCTTCCCCTCCATGACAGCCACCACCGAGTTGGTGGTTCCAAGATCTATTCCTACTGTTTTAGGCATGTTGTTTACCTCCCGGCATGACCGGCGTGCCGTGCGGAAAATTTACCAAACAGGTAATCATCGCCTTACGCATGTCAAGCCCCTGTTCTAGGCGCCCGCGGCCTGAACAACTTGACTTTCTTAGCCAAAACGTGCTAATAAAACTATGGTTTCAGGTGATTGCGATGAACAACTTCCGACAGTTGCCCCTAACTGCCGACCGAAAGACAACACATCGTTATGTTTGTTAAGTTCTGGGGTGTACACGGGAGCCTCCCCTGTCCCGGACCCAAGACCCTGAAATACGGAGGTAACACTCCGTGCGTTGAGGTGCGCTCGGACGGAACCCTTCTGATTCTCGACGCAGGCACGGGCATTGTGGAGCTTGGAATGGATCTGCTCCTCCGCCACCGGGCCGCATCAGGAGGTATCACCAAGATCGTAGGACACATACTCCTATCGCATTTCCACTGGGACCACGTTCACGGCTTTGCCTTCTTTCGCCCTTGCTACCTCAGGGAGAATGAATTCCACGTATATGGCGTCAGAAATCTTGAAGCGAATGTCAGGACCACGTTGGAACGGCAGATGGCCGAGCCGAACTTCCCCATTCGGCTTGAACACCTGGCTGCCAGCCTCCATTTTCATGATATCGAGCCCGGGGACTCCTTTCCTGTGGGCGACCTCAACGTAACCGTGGCAAAGCTCAGTCATCCGGGGGACAGCTACGGCTATCGCATCGAGGGTAACGGGAAGGTAATGATCTACGCGACCGATACGGAGCATGTGGATGATGAGATGGACGAGGCCCTTCTGAAGCTGGCTTACAAGGCGGATTTGCTGGTGTATGACAGCATGTTCGCTCCCGAGCAGTACCTGGGCTTGTGGGACAAGCTGCCGCGGCGCAAGTGGGGCCACAGCACCTGGGAGCAAGGAGTGGCTTTGGCGCAGGCTGCTAAGGTGAAGCGGCTCGCGCTCTTCCACCACGGCAACGAGGACAGCGTGATCGAGGAATTGGAAAAGCAGGCCAAGGAGCGCTTCCCTGGGGCTATGGCAGCTTACGAAGGTCTGGAAATTCAGTTGTAGGGGTTTCGCCTCTGCGCGAGTAGACCAAGGATGGATTCGATCCGCGAAAAAAGGCTTCAATCAACCGGGTGAGATAGCCTTTGTGGCGGTATTCATGGTTTCGATCACTTTGTAGATGCTCGTGATACTTCCCACCTGGAGCTTGTCCTGAAGGCGGAAATGTTGCAGGCAGGTCCCGCACGAGAGGATGTCCACGCCTCTATCATGCGGCATAGCAAGGGCTTCCGTGGCTTCATCATCGACAGTGGTCAGATAACCCCCTGAGTTGAGAAAGATCATCCTCCAAGGCAGCGGCTCGGAATCAATCCAAGTGCGCAGGAACTCTCGCATAAGCTTGTTCCCGAGATCGTCATCTCCTAGACCGATGCGATGATCGGTGATGTACACCACGTTTCACTCAAGAAATGATGGCATTGGGCAGAACAACGGCGCCGGAGTGCCTTAAAAATGTAGGAGTTTTTGGTGGAGGGGTCCGGGGAGCTAGAGTTTCGCGCATTTTGTGTACTCCTGTTGGCGCGTGGAGCGCGCGGGATGGTTTTTGTGTAACTCGTTGTTATGGCCAGCTTCCCTCAAAAAGGTTCGAGAGAAATGGCTCCTCCGCGCTGCG
>Ga0194126_10007831_pt1 | contig 14764 bp, 17 predicted proteins | sample TA2KigC150mmetaG_FD_148641 | JGI IMG/M metagenome (GOLD analysis project Ga0194126, IMG submission 148641) | Freshwater microbial communities from Lake Tanganyika, Tanzania - TA2015035 Kigoma Deep Cast 150m | ecosystem: Environmental > Aquatic > Freshwater > Lake | place: Tanzania: Lake... | reverse complement strand
AGAAAGGAAAAGATCGATTGACGATGTTATCAAGAGGATGTGCAAGGAAGAGGGGGTAGGAGAGGAGGAACTTCGGAATGGGGGCCAGAGAAGGGAAGTATCGAGATTAAGGGCAAAGATCTCCTCTTATTTAAGCCATGAAATAGGAGTACCGATGGCAGAAATAGCAAGACATGTGGGAGTATGTGGATCAGCGGTTGTCAAGGCAATTCAAAAAATGGGAGGCGATTAGATTCACAGATTTCATCAACGTCCCCAGGTTTTCCAGGTTCACAGGGGTTTTCTCTATTGGGCTTGACAGGAAATACACGAATGGCTATACTTTGTATAACTTAAGGAGGTGTGTGTATGGTAACAAAAGTTCAGAAATGGGGAAACAGTCAGGGGCTCCGTCTTGCCAAGCAAGTTCTGGAGGAAGCCAACATCTCGGTCGGTGACCCTGTTGATATTTCCGCACGAGACGGTGTAATCGTCATTGCTCCTGTTAGGCGTGTACGAGGCAAACTGAGGTTAAACGATCTAATCTCCCGCATCCCTAAGAACTATAAGCCTGAAGAAGTTGAATGGGGAAAACCAGTTGGAAGAGAGGCTTGGTAAATGGCAACCTATATTCCACAGAAAGGTGATTTTGTTACCGTCACTTTCGACCCTCAGGCTGGCCATGAACAGAAAGGGTGCCGGCCTGCCCTGGTTGTGAGCAACACTCTATTCAACAAACATACTGGTCTTGCTATTGTCTGCCCCCTCACTCATACCGATCGGAACTTTCCCTTCCATGTGGCTGTTGTGAACGATCCCAATGTCACAGGATTCGTTATGGTCGAACAAGTCAAATCGATTGATTTTCGCGCGCGGCATGTCAAGTGCATTGGGAGGGCTTCAGATAACATACTTGAACAGGTTCTGTCTATCCTTGATGCCTGTATCTATTGATACCGCTATTCTGGTTAGATTTACTGACTTATTTTCTCAACTGGATAAATAACTTTTTCAGCTCCTCTTCTACCTCTTTTCCAGGTCTTTTGAGGGGGAGCCTTGGATCTCCACCGAAATAACCGGCGAGGTCCATTGCCATCTTCAAGCCCCCGATCCCGTACTTCATTGTAACTGCCTTGGCAAGAGGGGTTAACCGGTTCTGCAATCCCGTTGCCTCAGCCATTTTCCCCTGCTGGTAAAGACTTTGAATCCGGACACATTCCCCTGGAATAGCATTTGCCACAGCGAGAATCCCTCCCACTGCTCCGATACAAAGGGCAGGGAAGAAGACTGGCGCTGAACCGACAAAGACCGAAAATCCTTTTTTTGAGAGATAGATGATATCGTTCAATTGGCCGATGTTTCCGGAGCTATCTTTAATTCCCACAATATTAGGATGAAAGGATAGTTTCGCCACCAGTTCAGCGTCCATATTGATTCCGGTAAATTGGGGGACGTTGTAGAGAAGGATGCCCATTCGTGAGGCTTCTGCCACAGCGACGAAGTGGTCGTAAAGGGTCTGGGGTTTCATCGCACCTTTAAAGTAGGATGGGGTGACGATAAGACCGTAATCAGCACCAATTTTTGCGGCCTGATTGGTAAAGCGGATGGTCTCTTGTGTCGATTCCTCCCCTGTTCCAACGATCATTACCTTTGACGTGGGAATCGATTCTCTGGAGGCTTCCATGACTTTCATCTTCTCTTTCTCATTCAGATAGACTGCCTCGCCATTGGAGCCAAGGATAAGATAGCCAGAGAGCCCAGTTTTGTTCCATTTACTAAAATTCTCTTTTAACCTATCCAGTGCCAGGACTCCTTTTTGGAAAGGAGTGGTAATCGGAGGCAGGACGCCGTGAAGTTTCATCATCTTTCTCCTTTAGATAGTAGTTTTCCAATCTACTCTTTTTTTCATTATAATTTATCTTGACAACTTTAACAAATTTGAATTTAATATCAAAAATTAATTAGTTAGGATGGTTTGAAATCTGAGAAATATCTGGAGGTGAGCTTTGGTTGAGGAGAGAGTCAAGGATGCGACTAAGATCTTAAACCTTTTAAGGTCAATGTCCGGGTATAAACCTCATTTTGAGATTATTGGGAACTACCGGCTGATTGACGATGGCATCCAGCCTGAAGCCACCATCATGCTTAAAGCAAATGGAAAAGAGATGCATGAGGCGGATACGGGTGCTGGGCCGGTGGATGCACTCGCCAAAGTGTTAAAGAAGTCGCTCAAATCTATTTTCCCTGAAGTGGACCAGATAAAATTAATAGATTTCAGTTCCAGAATTTTTGATCCCGGAGCTGGAACCGCAGCCGGTGTAGAAGTGGAGATCCTCTTCAGCAATGGGAAAGAGGCGTGGAGGGTGAAAGCCTTTTCTGAAAATATCTGTAAAGCCTCTTTTTTGGCCTTAGTGGATGGGTTTGAGTACGGAATTTATATATCGAAAGAGGAAGGAGGGAGAAAGAAATAATTCGGGGATTGACATCAAGAACCATTTGAATATAATGGCATCATCAAAAACTAAAGGAGGTGAGAGGGCGTCACATCAGGGTAAAATCGAGGTGGGGGAATTCATTGGTATCTCACAGATGGTTAGTTAGCCAAAAGGAGGTAAATTATGAATTCAGTCGTTGTCCTAATTATAGGGTTTATCGTTTTTTTGGTTGGTTACCGTTTCTATGCCAAGTATATCGATGCAAAAATTGTAAAGGCAGATCCTAAAAAAGCCACCCCGGCTAAGATGTATATGGATGGGGTGGAATTCATGCCCACCAGCAAGAACATTCTCTTCGGATATCAATTTAAATCGATCGCAGGTGCAGGCCCAATTATTGGACCAATCATTGCCATTCAATGGGGATGGCTTCCGGCACTGCTCTGGATTTTGCTTGGAGCCTTATTCATTGGATGGGTTCAAGACTACTCAAGTGCAATGGTGGCAATGCGAAAGGATGGCGCTTCTTTCGGAGGCCTAAGTCACACATTGATTTCGCCGAGGGCAAGAATCATTCTTCTTTCCTTTATCTATTTTTATCTGCTCCTCATCGCTGGCGCCTTTGGTAATGTGGTTGTCAGCACAGCCATTGGACTGAAGGCCTCTCCTATGGCATGGCTTTTCCTTACCTTCGCCGGAATTCTTGCAGGTCAGATGATCTATCGGTGGAAGAAAGATATTATCCTGACAACAGTTGTGACCGTCATCATCGCTCTGGTTGGGATATATCTTGGAACCGTAGGCCCCTCTGATAAGATTATTGGGGCCGATCTTGCGAATAGCCGGACATTATGGGCAATTGCCGCATTTGTGTTTTGTTACTTTGGGGCTGTTTTACCGATCTGGAGGTTTGCACTCCCCATCAACTATGTCGCTTCCTATATTGTTTTTCTGGGACTCTTCTTCGGGATCATTGGGGTGTTTGTGCTTCATCCAGATTTCACGCTTCCCGCGACGACTAGTTTTTCCATCGGAATTGGCCCTATTTGGCCGATTATGTTTGTCACGATTGCCTGCGGAGCGATTTCAGGATGGCACAGCATTGTTTCGAGTTCAGGGACAGCACGCCAACTCGAGAATGAATTAGATGCCCGTCCTGTCGGTGGTGGAGTGATGTTTGTGGAGATGATGCTTGCGCTATTTGCCTTAATTATTGCGGGAGCGATTTATGCTTCACCAGCCGAATATGGCGCTGCCGTGGCGAAGGGGCCAGGGGGTGTGTTTGCAGCAGGTGTATCAAAATTTTTAGGGGCGTTAGGGCTTCCGGCGGCTCTCGGACGATCTTATGGAAGTGTCATGATGATCGTCCTGGCCATAACGATCATGCAACTGGTTGTGAGATTTATGAAGGTTGCAACTTCAGAGTTGTTGAGTGACGTGAGCCCCATTTTTAAGAACGCCCATGTCGGGACAATTGTCGCCAGCATCCTCGGTATTATCCTGGTTCTGACCGGCTGGTGGCAATACCTGTGGGTGCTTTTCGGAGGGGCAAATCAGTTGATGGCATCCCTTGCATTGATGCTGGTGACAGCCTGGTTGATGTCCGAAGGGAAAAACTATGCGTGGAGTTTTTATCCAATGATCTTTATGTTCGTGACGACCATTGCTGCTCTGATCTATACCTCTTATGGGCTGCTCAGCAAAGTGTTTACAGGAGCCGTGACAGGGGTAGAAAAGGTCGTTGGAAATACGCTCATGGGATTTGTTGGGTTCTTCCTCGTTATTGCTGCTATCGTTCTGGTCGTAGAAGGAGTGAAAGCTTTTGGCCGGTACCGGGCCGTAAAAGCGCAGGCATCGCCGGCGAGAGCCTAAAAAGGTTGGAGGCTGGAGGTCAGAAGTGAGAGGACCAAAGCCAAATATCGAGTACTGAAAGAAAATCCCCCTGCTCCGGTAGGGAAGAGGGGTGGGGGGATTTTCTTATTTTCCAATCGGAGGAGAAGGTTCTTATGACAGCAGAGGATAAAAAGAAAAGGGGGGGAATTTTTCAAGCAGTCAAAGAATTCGTTTACGGGGTAGCAGCACACGATTCAGCCCGGTTTGCCCTAAAGACAAGGGCAAGCATGGAGCACCTTTTCATCTTAATCACGATGGGTGATATGCTGGGTGTCCCAATTTTGCCCCCATACTATTCTTTAAGACTGCTGCCCTATGTGGTCCCCCAGATTTCAACCTGGAAACGAAGAATGTTGAGAGAAAAAGATTTTACCGATGCCTTGGCCTGATAATAGTTCGGAGTGATGAGTTCGGTGTTCGGAGTCAAGAATCTATATTCGTTAACTCCGAACTCCGAACTATGCATTTAGAAAGGGGTGATTCCAATTCCATTAGCAGATATTTTTGATAAGTTTCCGGATCGGCGCTACATCATGTTTGGTGGAAAAGGAGGGTTGGGGAAGACCACGTTTTCTGCTGCCGCTGCTTATTATTTAGCCAAAAAAGGGAAGAAGGTCCTGGTCTTTTCGGTAGACCCTCAAGCTTCGCTGACTGATATTTTCCGGAAAGACATCTTTGGCAAGGGGCCAACAGAGATCATGCCGAATCTTTATGCTCAGGAGATTGATGCGGACCATCGTGTCAAAGAGTATCAGCAGGAAATCCGCCAGAAGATTCTCGATATGTATGGGATGGATAAGATCCCTGAAGAGATCGAGAGTTATATACAGGCAGCAGCTGCCGAACCCGCCATGGAGGAGAGCGCCATTTTTGATGAAGTGGTCGATATTGTCATCAAAGGTGGCTATGACTACTATATTTATGACCTGGTCCCTTTAGGCCATGCCCTCTATTATTTGAGCATGGCATCTGTTTATGACGCCTGGATCAGCAAGATCACGGGGCTGAGGGAACAGATGAGGGAATATGATCAAGTAGCGGCAGTCATGCGGCGGGAGAAGGAGCTGGATGAAGACGCCATTTTGAATGAACTCATCTATATTAAAGGCCGCATCAATAAATCTTCGAGCATCCTGACCGATAAACAGAAAACCGCCTTCTTTTTTGTCCTGACTGCGGAGGAGATGATTATCAAGGATACCTTAAAGGCAGCCGAACTTTTTGCCAAATTCGATGTTCCCCTGAGCGGTTATATTATCAATCGAGTTCTCCCAGTCAGTTTAAAAAACCAGAATATTCCTGAGTATCTAAAGAATCGTCTTGATATGCAGGAACATTACTTGAAGGTAATTGATACAACTTTCGGAAAAGAGATTTTAGCTTCTGTCCCTGAGATGGAGCGTGATGTGACCGGCCTTCCAATGATTGAGAAGATGGCTAAGGCCATGTTCGGGGAATTCTAGTCACCAGTGATAGGTGATCAGTGATCAGGAGACAGTCAGCAGAAGGCAGACAAACAATAGGAGATAAACCGTGAACCAAATAACGATCAATATGGAAAAGTTCATGAAGGATCATCCCCGTTTGAAATATATCTTCTTCGGAGGAAAAGGCGGGGTGGGTAAGACCGTCATGGCAGGGACAGCTGCACTATGGTCTGCAAAACAGGGGAGGAAAACTCTGCTGGCCTCAACCAATCCTGTGCATAGCCTCTCCAACCTTCTGGAAAAGGATGTCTTCGGAAAAGCTGCAGTCGTCTGTGATGAAGACAAATGTTATGCCTTTGAGATTGACACCAAGGATACAATCGAGAGGTCTAAACAGGAGATCCGCGAAAAAATAAACTGGTTTTTAAAATTCGCAGACATTACAACGAAGGCAGAAGATTTCATCGAATCGGCCACCATGAACCCTGCCTTTGAAGAGTCGGCGATGTTTGAAAATATGATGGATCTCATGTTTAAGGACGAGTACGATTTTTATGTGTTCGACACTGCTCCTACGGCCAACGCAAGGCGTCTTCTCGGAATGTCCAAGGTCTATTCCCTCTGGGTGGAAAAGATGTTGAAGAGCAGGGAGGAGGCGAAATCTCTGAGAGAGATGCTCTCCTTCTCTAAGAAAGAGGAAAAAGATCCCCTCCTGGATTATCTTTTAGGTTTCAAGGACAGAATGGCGCATGCCAAAGAACTTCTGACCGATGAGGCCCTCACCGCTTTCTTCTTTGTGACACTTCCGGAGAGCCTTCCCATCGCCGTGATCACCAGATTTATCAACTGGTTCCATGAATTCGGAATTCCAGTGGGCGGCGTGGTGGTCAATGGATTGATTCAAAAGGAACAGGTCGGGAAAGATGCGGCGGAATTCGTTCTCAATCGGGTTAAGATGCAAGAAGAGCATATGGAAGAGATCTGGAAGATCTTTGGAAATCAGGTGAGGGCGATTGTGCCTCTCTTTGAAACCGAAGTCAAGGGATCAAAGATGCTCAATCGGACCATCGGACATCTATTTCCCAGATGATCTCTTACTACGTTTTTAAGAGACTCCCTTTCTTTAAACCCTTCCAATTTTGAATGGGCCCAAATGGCCCAAAATGACATTTTTCGTTCCAATTATGTAACATGGTTAGGGGTGGCTTTAGACCAGGCCTCAGGGTTATTAGTCTAACCACTTAATAATATTAATAAATTTAAGTTATCCGATATTGGTATAGAAATTGCTATAGATTAATATGTTTTAACATATTGGAATTACTCGATTTTTAAAAGGATTAGGAAATGTTAATTCTGCTTCAACTTATTCTCACTGTTATTGCGATATATATTGCCGTCACTCATGAGGAAGCAACGAGACTCATTATACCCCTGGCTTGCCTTGTTTTGATGTTTATTATAGGTCGATTGGAAAGAAATACATCTGAGAAAGAGAAGGCCCGGAAGGATTACTTAAAGTCAGAGATTGATAAATTTTCTCAAAAGGATTCGACGACGATTAAAGAACAAGACTTTTTCACCATCGAAACACTCCTCTGGCCCAAAAGCGAATTACTCTTGCTCGATACGGTTCACGCCATCTTCAAAGATCTGGGTTTTATGATCACTCCCGGGATTCAATATCACTCGGTGGATCGAATTATTAAAGTTCCAAATATACAAAAGTCTTTTGGGTTGCAGGTTATGATGTACGAAGGAGAAGCAGACCGGACTCATCCCAAGCTCACAAGACTCCTTCAGTTCGAAAAAGAGAAGAAGGAAGAAGAGAAGTCTCTGATCGTTGCGAGCACTCAGGTTCGTCTTCCCCTTGCCGACAGGGAGAAAGCAAGTCACATTTCAAGAGAATTAACAGAATTTCTCGTTAAGTATAATGTCAGTTTTATCACCGCGCATCATCTCTATGGGCTCTGGCAGAAAGCCAAGAGAGGAGAGATTGATATCTTCACATTTTTTCAGAAGATCTATTCCCACCGGGGCGAAATCTCTCCTCAGAAAAGAGCCGAAGATTTTCTTTTTCCCCAACCTGACTTACCCATCCAGTAAGTGCATCTAGAATTTCATCCCCGTTTATTTGAGGGTTTCTAATTTTTTCTTGGCGATGTCAGCCTGTTCGGTTTTGGGGTACCGGTCTGTCACACGCTTGAGGAGGTTTCTGCCATTCGTCTTATCCCCCAGTTCCAAAAAGGCAAGCCCCTGCTTGAGCAGGGCCGAGGAGACTTTGTCCCCTTCAGGATATTTGACGATGACCTTTTCGTATTCGAGGATTGCTTTTTCATAATCTTTTTTAAGAAAGTAGGTTTCTCCGATCCAGAACTGAGCGTTATCTGAGAGTTCCATGTTTGGATAGGTTTTAAGAAAGGCCTCGAATTTTCTCCGACTTCCGTCCAGGTCTCCTTTCTGGAATGTCTCATAGGCATCCTTGTAGAGGTTCCCTGCTGTGGTGGAAGGCGTTTTCGGTTCAATCGCAAGCTCTTTCGTCGGGGTTGACTTTTCCATCTCGGACAGCTTCGAAGTTATTTTTGTGTCCAATCCCTTGAGACGTTCTTCCATTGCTTTCAGACGTTCATCATAAGACCGATTCTTCTCTTCAAGGGAACGATTTCGATCCTCAGAAGCCTTTCCTCTTTCCTCAAGAATTCTTAACCGGACTTCGACTTCGTCTTTGATTCGAGAGACCTCCCTTGTAGGTTTGTTAAGAAACTCCTTATACTCGGCCACACCTGTAGAGAGGGCCTTCAACTCAGACTGGAGGGTTTCAAGGCGGAGAAGGAGGTCTGCCTTAGTCTTTTCGTTTTCCGCCTGCAGGGATGAGTGATTTGTTCCAGCCTCCTTTTTAAAGGCAGTCAATTCCGTTCGAATGGACTCGATCTCTTTCTTAATCGAATCCTTCTCTTTTTGGACCTGACTCAGTTGTAGATCGAGTCTATGGATATCCTTATCAAGAATCTGGACATCACCTGAGGTGGCGCATCCGGAGAGGGACAGTATCACCCCAAGGATGATTCCCCATATCTTGTAATCACCCTTTTTCATATAGGCCCTCCTTTTGAGGACTTTCCTATTTTGCCGTGATTAAAAAATTAGCCCTCCGGTTTTTCGCCCAGGCATCTTCATTGTGAGCGGGGTCGAGGGGCTTCTCTTCACCGTAACTGATCGTGGAAATCCGGTCTGTTCCAATTCCAAGGGAGTTCAGGTATTTTTTTGTGCTGCTCGCCCTTCTCTCTCCGAGGGCGAGGTTATATTCGTTCGTCCCCCTCTCATCACAGTGTCCTTCGATCTGAATCTTCAGACCGGGATATTTTTTTAAGACGGCTGCATTCGCTTTTAAGATTTCTGCATCACTAGGCCGGATATCGTATTTATCGAAGTCGAAGCGGATCGGCTTAAGGAGGCTGCTTTCATAGACCACTCCTTCAATACCGGGAGTCTGTTTGGCCTGGAGACTTCTTTCCAATTCCCTTTTGGCTGCCTCTTCTTTTAACTTTGCCTCCTCCTTCGCCTTCTCTTCAGCTATTCTCCTGGCCTCCTTCTCCTCCTTGGCCTTCCGTTCAGCCTCGATTCTTGCCGCCTCCTTGGCTGAGGGTTCATCCTTCACCACTGTTTTTTTGGGGCAGCCCATCAGGATCAGACCGATGCAAAGGATGAAGATGATTGAAACGATGTAGCTTTTTCTTTTCATAATAAACCTCCTCTACAAATAATTTTTAAAATTGCATACTATTCAAAACGCTTGGACCATGCCGGGCTCGATTCACCTCCTTTTGATGTAGTGAGAAGCCTCTGATTGAACCCATTGGCGTTCATGATATAAATTCTTGATCCCCCCGTTCGAGTCGAGCTGAAGGCAATGTAACGGCCATCCGGAGACCAGCAGGGGCTTTCATTGCTACTGCCGTTGGGGGTCAGTTTCTTAAGTCCGGAGCCATCGGGTCCAATGGTGAAGATATGGAATTGGCCTCCTGCTCTTCCACAGAAAGCGATTCGGTCTCCTTTAGGGGACCAGGAAGGGCTGGTATTGTAATTTCCCTCATAGGTGAGGCGGCGGACATTGGAGCCGTCCGATGACATGATGTAGATCTGAGGCGAGCCCGATCGGTCAGAAGAAAAGACAATCTGCTTCCCATCTGGAGACCATCTTGGTGTGGATTCATTTCCATGTCCACTGGTGAGTCTCCTTGGGTTTTCTCCCTTGGCATCGATGAGGAAGATATCCGATTTTCCATCCTTTCCAATCATCAAAGTAATCTGTTTCCCGTCAGGCGACCACGAAGGAGAGGCGTTCAACCCCGGATGAGAGGAGAATCGCTGAAGGTTCTTCCCTTCTAAATCAATCAGATAGAGGTCCGGATTCCGCTTGAGATAAGAGGTGAAAGCGATTTTCTTGCCATCGGGTGTCCATGCTGGTGAGATATTGATCGACTGGTTCTGAGTGATGGGTCTCATATTGGCGCCATCGAAATCCGCGATAAAGATCTCTCGGCTTTCTCCCTGCCGAACCACGTAAGCCATTTTCGAACTGTGGACTCCTTTTTCTCCTGTGAGATGGAGGACGGTCTCATCGGCGATCCGGTGAACCATATTCCGAAGATTCTGGAGCATGCCGTCATATTGATTTCCTGCGAGGTGTTTCTGTTCTACCAGATCGATGAGATGGAATTTCAGCCTGAGATTGAGACCATTCCCTTCAAGGGTTGCTTCTCCTGCCAGGAGGATCTCTCCGCCTGATGAGGCCCATTCCTGTATGGAGAGTATGTTGGGTATGCCTTCCTTCTCTTTGAGATAGACAGGAAGAGCCGAGTGATCAATGACCCTGAAAAATCCAGAGAGAGTGAGATCATTGGCCAGAACCTCATAGGCTTTTGCCGTAAGGGCGGGCGGTGTCTTCTCGACCGATTTCCATTTCGGAAGGACGATGGGGATCTGGACGAAGGTGGGATCCGTGATGTCGAGATAGACCCTTGCCTCGACCGAGTGAATGGAAACGAAAGATAAGATGAGGATATAAATAAAATATTTAATCATCTCTTAATCCGGGAAGAAACGGATTCCAATCTCCAGACTCTCCTGGTTCAACTCTTTTGGGATGGGAGGCAGAGGGTCTGCCTTGATCACAGCCCGCATGGCCATCTGGTCATAGAGCGCATTTCCTGATTTTTTTTCAAACCATGATTTTTGAATTCTACCGTCCCGCTCTATTATTATGACAATAATAGCCTCCAAGTCAACCCTTTCTTTTAGGATATTTTCAGGAAGGGTCCATGACTGTTTAATCTTTGTCCACAGGAGTCCATAATACTCATTCAGTTTCGCCTCCCGGAGGGATGGGGAGAGCGCCGGAGGAGCGGCCGGAGAAGGAGAAGGAGAAGGAGAAGGGGAAGGGGGCGTCGGGGGCGTCACCTCTCTCTTTGTCATCCGCTTCTGAATCTCATCAAGGGCGGCTTTTCTCCGAATCTCCTCTAGGGCCTCCTGAATGCGGTGAAGAGACTCTTTATCTCTCTCCTTCTTCTTTACCTTTTCGACGATGTCATCCTTTTTGGGTTTGTCAATGGGTTTTATCTTCTCAACGAGTTTGGTTTTTTCTTCCTTAGGAGCCGAAGGGGGAGGAATTTGGGGTTCAGGTATGGGAATAGGCATGAGGGTCACCGTATAGGTGGTGGGACGGACTTTAGTAAAGTCATGCCAGGGATTAAGGCTGAGAAGAAGGACAAAAACACAATGGAATAAGAATGATATTCCGACCGTCGCAAAAAACCGTACCACAGAATTTTGTCTCTGCAAATGCATCTTTACCCCGTTAGAAGGCCCCGTTGCTCACAACATGGATTATGATTGTCCCTTCTTTGGCCAACATGGAGTTTCATGCCTCGTGTGAGCCTTCCCGTTAGAAAGATGAAAATTTTCTAATGGGGTTTATTCCTTATTCTTTCTAAGGAAACGGAGAAATGCTATTCCAATTGGAGAAAGCGTCCTCCTGCGATGTGAGACGATATATATCTGCCGGAGAATCGCATCCAGTCCCTCCGCATCGATTTTTAAAAGCATCTTCCGGTTCAATTCTTCTTCTGCGGCTCTCTTTGAAATAAAGGCAAGCCCGACCCCCGCCTTCACCGCCTCCTTTAACGAAGAGGTACTGCCCATTTCCATGACCACATGAAATTGTTTCAGGCTTCTGCTCCTTTTTCGCAATTCTCTTTCAACCGCCATCTGTGTTCCTGAACCCTCCTCACGGATGATCCAGGGTTCTTTCAGCAGATCTTCTATCTTTGCCCTTCTCTTACGGCTCAAAAAATGGTTGGGGGAGCTCACGACAATGATTTCGTCCTCCGTATATTTTTCGTAATGAAGGGAAGGGTGATTCAGTTTTGCGCCGGTGACCCCAAATTCCACAGTCCCCTCCAGCACATATTGAACGATCTCCTTCGTATCTGCGATCTTGAGAGAGATTCTGAAATGGGGATGCCCCTTCTTAAAATCGCCCATCAATTTAGGCAGGAGATATTCTCCGGGGATCGTGCTTGCCCCCAGAGAAAGTTCTCCCCTGATCCCCTGAGAAAACTCGCCGAGGGCATTGATCAGCTCTTTACGTGAGGTGAGGATTTTAAGGGCAAATCCATAGAAGATTTCTCCAGCCTTTGTTAAACGGACTTCCCTTCCGTTTCGGTCGAAGAGACGGATCGACAAAGTTTTTTCTAAAGTGAGGATGTGACCGCTTACCGTGGGCTGAGTGAGGAAGAGGTCTTCTGCCGCCTTCGAAAAACTTTTTAAACTGGCAACCCGGCAGAATGTTTCAAGATGTCGAAAATCGATGTGTAATTCTCTCGCTTCCACTTTGGACAAAATATTAAATCCCTTTGCATTTAATTGCAAGCAAAAATTTATATTCCACCTATAGAATTCAATAGTTCCAGTGATTTCTCTGTTTTTGTTCCTGTTTTAGTTTGTATCCTATGAGATAGACAACAGAATTTTAGAAAAGTTCTTGAGATTTTGAATGACAGAGGTTTGGGGAATAAAAAACGGCTTGGAAGTTTTTCCAAGCCGTTTTTTTATGTTCGATGAATCTTCTGATGTTTAGTACATATCACCCATACCGCCCATTCCACCCATTCCACCACCTGGAGGCATAGGAGGATACGGGGCTTTCTTCTCCGGTTTTTCAGCCACAAGAGCCTCTGTAGTGATCATCAGAGAGGCGACTGAAGAGGCATTCTGGAGAGCCAGTCTGACCACTTTGGTTGGGTCGATGATACCGGCTTTGATCATATCGGTATATTCATCTTTTGAAGCATCGAATCCAAAGGCTCCCTTCTCATTCTTCACCTTTTCACAGACGACAGAGCCTTCCAGACCTGCATTGTTGGCGATCTGACGAATGGGCTCCTCAAGGGCCTTTCTGATAATCTCCACACCGATCTTCTTGTCTCCCTCCGCCTTCGTCTTTTCCAGTAAGGAAAGGCAACGGAGGTAGGCCACACCGCCACCAGGCACGATTCCTTCTTCGACAGCGGCTCGAGTTGCATTGAGAGCATCTTCCACGCGGGCCTTCTTCTCCTTCATTTCGGTCTCAGTGGCTGCACCCACATTGATGACAGCGACCCCACCGATGATCTTGGCCAATCGTTCCTGGAGTTTTTCGCGATCATAGTCGGAAGTGGTCTCTTCAATCTGTGCACGGATCTGTTTCACCCGGGCTTCGATATCATCCTTATCTCCATCTCCGTCAACCACTGTGGTATTATCCTTGTCAATCACGATCCGTTTGGCTTGGCCCAGATCGTTCAGCTTAATGTTTTCGAGTTTGATTCCGAGGTCTTCAGAGATGACTTTCCCTCCGGTGAGGATGGCAATGTCTTCCAACATCGCTTTTCTCCGGTCTCCGAAGCCAGGGGCTTTGACCGAACAGCATTTGAGGGTGCCGCGAAGTTTATTGACGACGAGTGTGGCAAGGGCTTCCCCTTCCACATCCTCAGCGATGACGAGCAAGGGTTTGCCCATTTTTGCAATCTGCTCGAGGATGGGAAGCATATCCTTCATATTGGAGATTTTCTTCTCGCTCAGAAGAAGGTAGACATTCTCAAGGACCGCCTCCATCTTCTCGGGGTCGGTGACGAAGTAGGGCGAGAGGTAGCCGCGGTCGAACTGCATTCCTTCCACCACATCGAGCGTGGTCTCCATTCCCTTAGCTTCCTCCACCGTGATCACACCCTCTTTGCCAACTTTATTCATTGCCTCGGCAATGATGTTTCCAATGGTCTCGTCATTATTGGCAGAGATGGTTCCGACCTGAGAGATCTCTTTGGGATCCTTTGTCGGTTTGCTCAACTTCTTCAACTCTTTGATCACTTCCTCAACGGCCATATCAATACCGCGTTTCACATCCATGGGGTTGGCACCTGCCACCACAACCTTCATCCCTTCACGGTAGATCGCCTGAGCCAGAACTGTGGCGGTAGTTGTTCCGTCTCCTGCGGTGTCCGAGGTTTTGCTTGCAACCTCCTTGACCATCTGGGCTCCCATGTTTTCAAATTTATCTTCGAGGTCAATCTCTTTTGCAACGGTGACACCATCCTTCGTGATGGTCGGCGATCCAAAGGATTTTTCCAAAATGACATTGCGGCCCTTGGGACCAAGGGTCACTTTGACAGCATCGGCTAAGACATTCACCCCCCGCAATATGGCATTACGGGCCTCCTGATCAAATTTTAGTTCTTTTGCCATTTTTACTAACCTCCATTTCTTTCTTTAAATTGGGTTTTGCAATTATTTTCCTTCAATGATCCCTAAGATGTCTTCTTCTCTCATGATGAGGTGCTCTTCACCATCGATCTTCACCTCAGTGCCCGAGTATTTTCCGAAGAGGATTCTGTCCCCAACCTTCACATCGAGAGGGATAACCTTTCCCTCGTCCGTGACTTTCCCTTTTCCAACAGCGATGACTTTCCCTTCCTGGGGCTTCTCTTTTGCCGA
>Ga0194126_10007824_pt1 | contig 14773 bp, 14 predicted proteins | sample TA2KigC150mmetaG_FD_148641 | JGI IMG/M metagenome (GOLD analysis project Ga0194126, IMG submission 148641) | Freshwater microbial communities from Lake Tanganyika, Tanzania - TA2015035 Kigoma Deep Cast 150m | ecosystem: Environmental > Aquatic > Freshwater > Lake | place: Tanzania: Lake... | reverse complement strand
TCCACCGCAATGAACCCTATCGCTCGCCGGAGGTGTGCAAGACCTGACCTATTCACATCTCCACCGGCTCTTTCGAGCCCTTTCTGGTGGCTATCGTTGATTTTTGAGCCCAGGGCGAAGAATCGAAACCCTGCAGGCTGGCTTTCCTATTCTCTTTTCAAGGTGCTATGGTTGGCCTTTTTTCACTCTTGACTTTTACCGCACTCTCAGGGCAAGCCTTGTGGCCGAGGAGTTCCTGGATGGTGCGAATGTCGTAGCCGCTTTGCAAGAGTTGTGTGGCGAAACTATGGCGGAAGGTATGAGGGGAAACGGGTTTTTGGACGCCGGACTGTTGCGCCGCGGCGCGGACGGCTTTTTGGAGCAGGCCGGGGTCGGCGTGGCGGCGCATGGTCTTTTTGGTCTCGGGGTCTACGGAGAAGCCCGAGGCGGGGAAGAGATATTGCCAGATGAATTCTCGGGGAGCGTTGGGGTATTTGCGGGCAAGGGCGTAGGGCAACCAGACTTCGCCGAAGCCATCGCCGAGGTCGGTCTGGTGGATGCGGCGGACGGTCTCGACCTGGCGCTGGAGGGCGGGGATGAGGGAATCGGGCAGGATGGTGGCGCGGTCGTCTTCGCCTTTGCCGTCGCGGACGATGATTTGATGATTACCAAAGTCTATGTCCTTGACGCGCAGGCGCATGCATTCCATCAATCGCAGTCCGCTGCCGTAGAGGATCTTTGTCATAAGCTGGGTGACGTTGGTCATTTTGTTGATGATGGACATGGCTTCCTGATGGGTGAGGACGACGGGCAAGGTTTCGGATTTTTCGGCGCGGAATATGTCTGGCGGGAGGGTGATCTCTATTTGCAGAACGTGGCGATATAAGAGAGTGTTTTAAAACTCAAATCGGCCACAGATGAACACAGATAAAAGGGATTTCGGCGATAAAAGACGGCTGTTCATCAAGAAAATCGGTGTTCATCTGTGTTTACACCTGCACTTGCCGCAGGTGCAAGTGTCTGTGGTTTCTGGCGACTATTAAAACAGTCTCTAAGTTGACATTGTCGAACTATTTACAAGCGGTCATATTCTGGAGGATCAACTTTTGCTACTTTCGACATAGCCTTAAGAAATTTTGCCTTACTCGCCCGTTTCGCACGCATCTCTAAGTAATCTTCTGCGCCTAATGCGGAAAGTTTTTCTGCTAATGCCAAAGTAATAAGTTGATTAATTGAAATATTTTCTTTTTCTGCCAACTCGCGAGCGGACTTATGAAGTGACTCAGGAAGCCTTAGACTTAATGTACTCATAATTCACCTGCCGATTCTAGAAACTCTTTTGGCGTTATTGCCTTTATGCCAAATTTTTCGATTCCTTCAAAGTCGTTCACATTGTACGTAATGATGGAATTACAACATGCAGTAACTGCCAACTCCAAAATCATATCGTCACCAGGGTCTTTGAGTTGAGGACGCCATAGATAATAAATATGCCAATGATTTGAATTACTGATAACAAAATCAAGGATGTCATCAACTTCTTTTTCACTCAAAGCAATTTCGCCAATCAATCTTTTTGCAACGGCTTCATATTCAAGAGCCAAAGGAACAGAGAGATTTAATTGATAAACATCTTGGTCAATAAGTGAAAAGAGTTTGTAGGATGCTCCAAACTGCGAGCGCAAAGCCGTTACGAAGACATTAGTATCTGCGACGATTTGATGTTTGCTCATTGTGGTATTGTATATGATACCTTGCTTTTGGTCAATCCCTACCTGAAAATAATGAACTTCTTCCTGCTAGGGGCGTGCTAACTCAGGCGTATACAATATCTTCGATGCCTTTTCTGTAAAATTATTCCGATGCAAAGAGGGTTTTTGTGTTTACTGGCGCTCTGCCCGCCCCCCAAAATACCCGAACAGGATGCCGCCGATCAGCGCGATGCTCCCCACCGTGATAAAAGCATCCCGCCAGAAGCGCACCGGGAAGAGGCGGATCAGGGTGTCGGAATAGCGGAAGATCCAGGTTTCCCCCTCGAAGAAGACTCGGTGAAAAGCCACAAAGAACCAGTCGAAGCTAAGCGCCATCGCTGCGATCATCGCAACGATCAAGGCCACAGTCAGCCAGCCGCCGCGTGACAGCGCCAGACGGTATTCCCGCCGCCAACCGCCTCGATGCGCCCACACCCCCGCCAACAGGATGACCGCCAGGGAACCGTACCAGACCCACATGGCGGCGCGCGCCACGATCTTGACATCGAGCATGTGGCGCAGCTCGCGCTCGTTGTACAGCGCAGAACCGTCTTCGAAAGTCAGATTGCCCAAGAATTCGATGCCGGCGCGGTTGAGCAAATAGACGCGCGCCAGCTCAGACCACTTCAGCCGATCCTGGAAGGTTAAGCCATAGGGATCCTCCGGGAAGTTGGGCGTGCGATATTCGATCTGTACGAAGAGCGGCGTGAGCAAGAAACGCACCGCGCCCAACGCCAGGATGACAGGGATGAGGATCACGATCAACCATTGTAAAACCTGTTTTAGAAAATTCATAGCATTACTCTCATCTTGACCGAATACGGAAGACCGGAGACCGCCGTCCTCTGTCACCCGTCCTCAGTCTACTATTGAAGCTCCTCGACGCCGCTAAATAAGACATAATCCAAAATCATGTCGTTGGTGATCCACTCGATGGGCGCGAGATCATCGGTGAAGACGATACAGCCCTCCGCGGGGTCAGCTCCTTGCGCATGGCAAGGGTTGGGCTGCATGTATGCGATGGCGAGTTGAACCGCTTCCAGCAGCACCGGGTGAACATCCCCCCGCGCACACAGGGCCTGATAATTCTCGTAGAGATCATCGAGCGTGGTCGGCTGGGCAGTGGCATAGATGATCGAATTGAAAGTATCGGGAATATCCATGACGTAGATCGAAGGGAAAAGTGTTTCGATGGTCCCTATCAGGCCTTCGATTAGTCGCCGGTCGGCGGGGGCGCGGCCGACGTTGATGACCAGGACGCCATCCCCGGCGAGGTGGTCATGAACGATCTGGAAGAATTCAAGGGTGGTCAGATGCCAGGGGATGTAAGGCGGACGGTAGGCGTCGAGGCTGATGATAGTGTACCGACGCGGGCTGTTCTCCAGACCCCAGCGGCCATCCTGCGGGAGGGGGGTGAGGTTGGTCTGTGTCATCCCGAAGAATTCCTGCCCAACGCGGATGATCTCGGGGTCTATCTCGAAGCCATCAATGGGGATCGAGCCGAAGACCGCAGTCGCCTGCGTCGAGATCGTCCCCGCGGCCAGGCCGACCACGGCCAGGCTTTCGACTTGCTCGGGGGTATAGGGCGCGGGGTTGAAAAAGGGCGCCGCCAGCACTTGCATCCAGGGGCCGTGATAGTCCAGACGGTCGGGGTGATAGATGGAATGGATGCCCTGCCCCTCGTTGAGGCGCAAATAACGATAGCCGTCTATCTCCTGCACCTGGATGTAGTTATACGCCGATTCGGTTTCGTAGATTTGCCCCCGGCTGGCCTTGATGTCGCCGCGGCCCCACAGGAGGGCTAAGACCCCCAGGCATACCGGCATCCAGCTCCACTTCAAGGCCGCCCGGGGACCAGCGCCCCGCCACAAACCCAGGATCGCCGTCAGGTTCGAGAACCCCGCGAAAGCCAGGAAAGTAAACGCCGTGCCAATCAACGGGATCAACACGATCACCGGGATGAATGTCCCCACGAAGGATCCCAATGTCGAAATGGCGTAAATCTTCCCCGAGATTTGCCCGGCCTTGCGGGGATCATCCAAAGCCAGGCGGATGGCGTAGGGCGAGGTCGTCCCCAGCAAAGTCACCGGAATGATGAATAGCACCAATACGGCCACGAACGAGCCAACCAGCACGCCCATGCGCAACTCATCGAAGGCGTCGGCGGCCAGGCGCAGCACCGGGCGGGAGACGAAAGGCGCCAACCCAGACGTGAACGCGCCCCAGGCCAGGATGGTATAGAATGGTTCGGGGCGCGGCCAGCGGTCTGCCCAGCGGCCGCCCAGGAAGTAGCCAAGCGTCAGGTAGATCAGGATCAGCCCGATGATGCTGGCCCAAACCAGGTTGCTGGCGCCGAAGACGCTGCCAAGCAATCGGGAGGCGGTCAGCTCGATGGCCAGGGTGGTCATGCCGGAGACAAAAACGGTGAAGTAGAGATATTTGTGACTCATCAGACGATGATTATATCCTACAAATATTGTAACTGCTCAGTCATCGAACGGATTAGCCCGAAAAAAGGGTGTGCGAAGGGGGCGTAGCCGCTTTGCGTTCGCACACCCTTTTTTCGGGAACTTCCCCGTTTGGCTGAGTAGTTACGATTATTTCATAATTGTTCCGCGTTCATCCGCGCTCGCCTGCGCTGAGCAGGGTCGAAGTGTCCGCGTCCAAAAAGATTTGCGCACATGAGGCAAATGTTGATAGGGAATACGATAAGGGTTCTCGAAAAAATGGGGGATGGGCTTGCAGGGTACGCCCACACCCCGTTTTCGAGTCATCGCGGTTCATTTGCCATCGCAGCAATGCTCACGTATAATGTAGTCGAGGTTTATGTAATTCCGTCCGCTGTTTTGCCATGAGGAGGAATCATGTTTACCAAAATAGTTCGAAAACGCCTTGGGGGAATGTTGTTTATTTTCCCATTCGCCATCCTGCTCCTGGGATGCAATCTTCCTGTCGCGCCTGCCGCGCAAGCCCCGGAGGCTGATTTGGTGGCTACCGCAATTCAAAATACACTCATCGCCCAGACGCTGCAAGCGCTGGTCGCCAATCCGCCCGCAGGTCAACCACAGGATCAAGGGCAGCCCCAGGGTCAGCCACAAGATCAAGTACAATCCCCAACCCCCACATTGACTTTTACCCCTTCCCTGACGCCCGAACCGACTTATACAGCAACGTCAACGGTACCCATGGTCAGTGTGTCAGTAGATACCAACTGCCGCTTTGGGCCGGGAAAGGATTTCGAGCTGCTCGGCGCGTTGTTGGTAGGAGAACAGACCGAGATCATCGCCCGCGACCCCAGCGGATACTACTGGTATGTTCGCAACCCCGATAGACCGGGCGGTTTCTGCTGGCTGTGGGGCAATTACGCCTCCACAACGGGCAACATCGCCTCGCTGCCGGTGTTCACGCCGCCCGCCACGCTCACCCCGACCGCCACGTTCACGCCTCAGCCCGATTTCACAGTGGCCTACAACGACGTGGAAATGTGCGGCGCAGTCTGGCATATTGATTTCCGGATCACCAACACCGGCAGCCTGACCTTCCAGTCCGTTGCGACCACCGTGACAGATACCGTCACCTCCGAGACGGTCAATTACAATAACGACGAATTCCGGGAATATAACGCCTGCGTTCTCAACCTGGCGACGCTGCAAGATGATCTGGCCCCCACCGAGGTGGGCTTCTCGACCAGCGAAAGCCTGAGCAACGATCCCAGCGGGCATCAAATCAATGCTACGATCACTCTCTGTACACAAAATGGTCTGGCCGGTACCTGTATCACGAGGAATTTGAGCTTCACCCCATAATTGAAACATTACCCCCCTCTGTGTCCCCCCATCGTGGCGCCGAAATGCCGGTTATTGAGACAGCCCATAGCGAAAATGGAGGGATGAAAAGGGGGGTGAAGGCAAGGAGGCAGAATGAACAAGAGACGATTCTTTCAAGGGGGTCGAAGGAAATCCCTTTCGATGCGCCTGGGGTCGCTGTTGATCTCATTATCGTTGGGCATGTTGCTCATGGGTTGTAATCTTCCCAGAGGACCGGAAGTCCAGCAACCCCCCGCTGACCAGGATGCCGTCGGAACGGCCGTGCAGCAGACTTTGGTCGCCGGGACGGTCAGCGCCGAACAAACCATGGCCGCCGCTCTTCAAAATCCGCCAGCAGGTGCACAGCCAGAGGCGCCAACAGCCACAGCCACAGTTACGGTGGAGATCAGCGCAACCTCCTCCCAGACCCCTCCCCCAACCCTGACCTGGACCCCCGGGGCGCCGATGGTCAGTGTATCGGAGAACACCAACTGCCGCGTCGGGCCGGGGAAAGTCTACGAGCTGGTAGGGGCGCTGCTGGTCGGTGAGCAGACCGAGATCGTCGCCAGGGACCCCAGCGGGCAGTACTGGTATGTGCGCAACCCTGACGGGGGAGGCTATTGCTGGTTGTGGGGCTATTACGCCACAACGGTGGGGAATACCGGATCGCTGCCCGTGTTCACCCCACCCCCCACCCCGACCGTCACGCCCACGCCAACGCCCGTCATCGCCTTCAACGCGTCATTCCACGAAGTGGATGGATGCGTCGGCTGGAATATCGAATTCGAACTCAAGAATACTGGACAGGTGATGTTCCAATCGGTCTATACATCAGTGACCGACAATAACACTGCCGAGACCGTCACTTCTCAATCTGATTCTTTCGAAGAGTGGAATGGCTGCCTGGCGGGCAGCACCTATCTGGATCTTGACCCTGGCGACATAGGGTATACAGTCGGCGGCATGCTGGCCAATGATCCTACCGGGCACAACGTTGACGCTACCGTCAAACTCTGCACAGGGGATGGCCTGGCCGGTACCTGTGTCACCAGGAATTTGAGCTTTACGCCATAACCGGAGGCAATATGAATAGCCACTCCAGAGCAAGGAAAACGATCTCCGCGCGCGCTCGATTTCTCCTCATCGGGCTGATCTTGCTTGGACTGAGCCTGGCCTGCGGAAGTCTTCCAGAGGCTCAACCGGCAGAGGTAGATCAAGGCGCAGTCGAGACCGCGATCAAGCGGACGTCAATCGTCCAAACCGTAAGCGCCGAACAAACGCGTGTGGCCGCGCTGCAAAATCCGCCGGAACGACATCAACTAGAATTCCCCACGAGGACGAGTACACCAAGCGCGACCCCATTTCTGACTCCCCGGCTCCCGCTAACGAAAACGCCTGTAGTCGTCATGATCAGCGTATCGGAGAACACCAACTGTCGTGATGGACCTGGGAATATCTTCGAATTGGTTGGGGCGCTGCTGGTCGGTGAGCAGACCGATGCGATTGCCAAAGACCCCAGCGGAGAGTATTGGTACGTGCATAATCCTGTCCGTGGGGGTTATTGCTGGTTATGGGGGAACTATGCCACCACGGTGGGGAATGCCGGGGCGCTGCCGGTATTCACGCCCCCGCCGACTCCCACCTTCACCCCAACTCCAACGCCCAAACCGGATTTCGCCGTTTCACACCACCACTTCGAGACGTGCGGCGAGAAATGGTACATTTCTTACTACATCAGCAACTATGACACCAGCGTGACCTTCCAATCCGTATCCACGATCACGAAAGACACTGCCACCAACCAAACCGTCAACTACTCCAGTAACGCCTTCGAGAGATGGAGCGCATGCGCCCTGCAATCATCGGCGGGCGATCTCATGCCCGGGGAAGGCGGTTTCACGTATAGCGGAGGCCTGAGAACCAACCCGGATGTGAATACTATTACTGCAACCATCATGCTTTGCACCGCGGATGGGCTGGGAGAAACCTGTGTAACGAAGAGTCTGAGCTTCGTGCCGTAAATGTTATGGTCAGCGGTGGGCTGGAAGGCGAGTTGAAAAGGAATAAGATGAAACTGGTACAGGCATGGAATGTGCCAGTAGTTTGCACCCAAAGTGCACCACCGCTTTGCGGCCGGATGTGCCAGGTGGGATTTCAGGAATAGCATTTGTTTACGCGAAGAAACAGGTATAATTGAAACGCGGAGGTAAAAAACTCATGACAGAAAGACAAATGCTGGAACGGATTACCACGAATCCAAAAGTAATGGTTGGTAAGCCAGTAATCAAAGGTACACGTCTAACCGTTGAATATATTTTGGGCTTGTTAGCTCATGGGGCAACAGTTGACGAAATCACAGAAGAATATCAAGGCATAACCGCTGAAGATATTCAAGCTTGTTTACTATTCGCGACGAAATCGCTGGAGAGTACCGTTTTCATGCCCCTAGCCATGGAGCCAGCCTAAATGCGATTTTTGATAGATGAATGTACGGGGCCAGCCGTTGCGCAGTGGTTTCGAGAGCAAGGATACGATGTATTTTCCGTATATGAGCAAGCGCGTGGAATGGATGATGACGATATAGTCGAAAAAGCGAATAATGAAAACCGTATTTTGATTACGAATGATAAGGACTTTGGGGAGAAGATCTGGGGTTGTATAATATGCTGTCAACGCGCCCGCAGTAAAATTCCGTTCTTTACCAATTGATCAAGGAGGTGTCTATGCCGAACAATATTTTGTTATGGACGATCATCGCTTTCATCAGTGGGAGCATTCCTTTTTCTGTCATTATCGGTTATCTTTTTCTACGAACTGATATTCGCTCCCTGGGGGATGGCAATCCCGGCGCAACCAACGTCTTCCGTGCGGGCAGCAAATCCTGGGGCCTGTTGGCTGTCTTTCTCGACATCGCCAAAGGCTTTCTGCCAGTCTATTGGGCTGGGTCACACGGCTTGGCCGAGTGGCAACTGGTTCCCATCAGCCTGGCCCCAGCGTTAGGTCACGCCTTTTCGCCATTCTTTCGATTCCGCGGCGGCAAAGCCCTGGCCGCCACAGGAGGAAGCTGGCTGGCCTTGATTGGCCCGGCAGTCTTCCCAATCTATGCGTCGCTCACCCTGCCCGTTCTCAGCCTGGTCGTCGAACATGCCTGGGCTGCCTCGGCCGGGATGGGGGCTTTGCTGTTCTACACCCTGCTGTTCGACGGCTCGGGCTGGTTGAGCGCATACGCTGCGCTGAGCGCCACGCTGATCTTCTGGACTCATCGCAGGGAATTGCGGCTCCCGCTTCGATTGCGCCCCTGGGTGGGCGCGTTATTCGCCCGCGGGAGGCGCGCATGAACCTGCTTTGGGAACAATACGCCTACATCGTGGTGCTCTTCTTATTGCTGTGCATCATCACGGCGGTATCCAATCACCGCGCCATCCGGCGCTTCGATGAGTATCCACCCGCCGACAGGTACCCGAAGGTCTCGATCCTGGTGCCGGCGAGAAACGAGGCTGGCAACATCTCCGCCTGCCTGACTTCCCTGCTGGCCCAGGATTATCCGGACTTCGAGGCGCTCGTCGTGGACGATCACTCGACGGATGGCACGCGGGCGATCGTGGCGCGCCTGGCTGCGAAGGACAAACGTCTGCGTCTGCTCCATGGCGAGTCGCTGCCCGTGGGCTGGTTGGGCAAACATTGGGCCTGCCATCAGTTGGCCGCTGCCGCGAGTGGAGAACTGCTCTTATTCACCGACGCCGACACCCAACATGCGCCGGATATGTTGCGCCACAGCGTAGCGGCTCTATCAGCTGAAGGCGCAGACCTGGCGACTGCGCTCCCCCGTGAGGAAGTGTTGACCTGGGGAGAGAAGTTGATCGTGCCGGTGATCGCCTGGGGCATCCTGTCATTCCTGCCTTACCGCCTGGCCAACCTGCTCGCCCTCCCCGGCTTATCGGTGACCATCGGCCAGTTCATGCTCTTTCGCCGGGAGGCGTTCGAAGCGATTGGCGGGTATGCCGCGGTGCGGGATCAAATGGTGGATGACGTGGCCCTGGGGCGCAATATCCTGGCAGCCGGTTACCGATGGCGATTACTCGACGGAACCGCCCATGTGAGCTGCCGGATGTACACTGGTTTCTGGGAATCGGTAGATGGTTTCAGTAAGAATGTCTTTGCCTTCTTCGATTACCATATCACTTTATACCTCATCGCCTGGGCGTGGATTGCGATTGCCTTTCTCACCCCCCCTCTGGCCTTGTACTACGCCGCCATTGGCGCGCCTCTGACGCATTTCCCCGTCAATCTAGCAGCCCTGGCCGTTTTGGAATCTCTATTCTTGTGGCATGTTGCGTACCGTCGCTTCCGCCTGCCTGGCGCGCTGATCTTCCTCTACCCCCTGAGCATAACCTTATTCATCCTGATCGCCTTGCGCTCTTTCGTGCTCACGCTGACCGGGCGCGTTTCATGGAAAGGGCGCAACCTGGAACGCCCGGCGATGCGCTGGTTGTAGAGGTGTCGAAAAACACTATGGTTAGGCGAGTGAGTGCTTGCAGGACAGGGTATAATATGCCATATCCCAAATCAAGGTAAGTTTCTGCATATGATAAAGGAACAGCGCGAATTACATAAAATCGAATTTCTTGAAAGCCTCCGAAATTTTGTAGGAGAACTCAACGGGTATGTGAGTTCTAACGATGGTCAGTGGACGATAAAAGGTTTCATTGACATTTATCGAAATGTTTACACGATATCCTCAGACACGAAAATCGTATCGAAAATTCTTGAAATTCACCCGTTTCCAAAGATTGTTGAATTCGCCAGAAACTACGGTTTCAATATCGTTCCGGCAGATTATCAAAACTACTATCCTGATATATCGTTTGTGTCCGCTAGAAATCAGGGAATAATATTTGCTGTTGATTTCAAAACCACTTATCGTTTAGCTGAAAATCCTGATTTTTGTAATGGTTTTACTCTTGGTTCTCATGGGGAGTATTTCATCAATCGAGAAAGCACAAAGAACATTCAATTTCCTTACCAAAGTTATTTGGGGCACTATTGTCTGGGTATCATATACACGAGAGCAGACAAAGAAGCAATTGATGAAACAAGGATCCATGGTGTTAATGAATTGCAAGCAATTACGTCTGTTATACGGAATTTTCAATTTTTTGCTGTAGAAAAATGGAGAATTGCGAGCGACAAACGCGGCAGTGGTAATACAGCAAATATCGGAAGCATCCAAAAAGTTACAGATATTTTAGCCGGGCGCGGTATGTTTAGCGGCCTGGGGGAACATTGGTTCGATGATTATTGGATGAATTACGACAAGATATCAATTGTTGGAGTGGATGGCAAAACAAGAAAAATCCGAACACTGAAAGATTTTGTGGATTATAGACAAGGCGACACTTCGCTCATTGTTCCAAAGGCACGGAAAATAGCAAAGAAAAGGGGGGAAGCATAAATGAAAGTGAAAGTTCCCCCTATTAAGTGTCAGGGGATAAAAACAAAACTTGTGCCTATCATCAAGAATATTATGGAATGGGATAATGAAGGGAAATGGATAGAGCCATTTGTGGGGTCAGGCGTTGTAGGTTTTAACGTGTTGCCGAAACAAGCATTGCTTAGTGACAACAATCCCCACATTATTAAATTCTACAGTGCAATTAAAGCGGGAGAAATTACACCTGAAAAAGCGAGGGGGTTTCTTGAAGAAAATGGCGAGAAGTTATTAAGTCAAGGTGCTGATTTCTATTATTTGGTTAGAGAGCGTTTCAATGAAGAAGGCAATCCCTTAGATTTTTTGTTTCTCAATCGGTCTTGCTTTAATGGGATGATTCGTTTCAATGGTGATGGAAAATTCAATGTGCCTTTTGGGCATATACCCAACCGATTTGCTCCAGCCTATATTACAAAGATAGTCAATCAAATAGCTTATGTTCAAGATGCTATACGATTGAATGAGTGGGAATTTTTTTGCCAGGATTTTGAAGCAGCGCTAAAGCTAGCTGGCGAAAATGACTTTATCTATTGCGACCCCCCATATATTGGGCGTCATGTTGATTACTATAATAGTTGGGATAATGAACATGAAGTTAAACTTCATAGAATCCTATCAGACACACCAGCTAGATTTATTCTATCCACATGGCATAGCAACCAACATCGGGAAAATCTTTATATAGATTCCCATTGGTCTGATTTTTTCATTGTGACGAAAGAGCATTTCTATCATGTTGGTGCAAGTGAGGAAAATCGAAAGCCAATGTTAGAAGCATTAGTTACTAATTACAAACCTGAAACCGTAATTGATGAGAGTCTCCCGGTTCAATTGAAACTGTTTGAGCGAAAAGAAGAATATTCTGTTGCGTAATATTGTGGCAAGTTCAACCCGCCTCAACCCCGGCTGCACATAGCAGGCTAATCGCCCGGAGGGTACGAGGCGCGATAAGCCAAATTTGGTTACGGTGTGCGGTGTGTCAGGGGCTAATCTGACCGGCTTGTGAGCCAAACGATGTGCGGAGCACAGCCATAGTGTTTTTCGGGGATATTGCTACTTCATGGATCATGACGTATAATCCGGGACATGCTGAAGCCGGACGAGACACTCATCTTTTCGAATACCAAAGCCGATGCTATTACGGCGGCTGCTTCTGAAGAGGCAGTCGCCGGTATCCCTTTGTCCGAGTCGCAAACCCTGGCCTGACCTTCAGGCTTGCAGATCATACCCATTTTTATCCCCGGCCCGGACATCTTATGTCTGGGCTTTTTCGCTGAAAATACTGAACCGCAAAGATCGCAAGCGCCCTTTGCGTACTGGCGGTGAAACACCAGGAGCAATTTATGTTTATTCCACAAGATCTCACCGGCAACGCCATCCGCAAGACCTTCATCGAATACTTCAAAGATAAGGGGCACACCTTCGTGCCATCCTCCTCCCTCGTCCCAGGCCGAGACGCCACCCTGCTCTTCACCAACGCCGGGATGGTGCAGTTCAAAGATGTCTTCCTGGGCGCCGACAAACGCGACTACACCCGCGCCGCAAATTCCCAGAAGTGTATGCGCGTGGCTGGCAAGCACAACGACCTCGACGATGTCGGGCGCGATGACACCCATCACACCTTCTTCGAGATGCTGGGCAACTGGTCCTTCGGCGATTACTACAAAAAAGAGGCCATCGAATGGGCCTGGGACCTGCTAACCGAAGTCTGGGGGCTGCCCAAAGAGAACCTGTACGCCACCGTCTTCGAGGACGAAAAAAGCCAGGTCCCCAGCGATGAAGAGGCCGCAGACCATTGGCGCGCCCAACCCGGCATGAACCCCGAACACGTCCTGTATTTCGGTCGCAAAGACAATTTCTGGGAGATGGCCGACACCGGCCCCTGCGGCCCCTGCTCCGAAATCCACCTCGACCGCGGGATGCAATACTGCAACCTGGCAGGCCAGCCCCATCGTTGCACGGTCAACGGCGACTGCACCCGCTTCCTCGAACTGTGGAACCTGGTTTTCATCCAGTACAACCGCCTCGGCCCCTCCCACCTGGATCCCCTGCCCGCCACCCACGTGGATACTGGCATGGGATTCGAGCGTATCGTCTCTGTCCTTCAGAATGTCGATTCCAACTACCGCACCGACCTGCTCTGGCCCCTCATCAAGACCACTCAGACTCTCACTGGCCAAACCGACCAGCAAGTCGAAGCGGATTTTACGCCCTACCGCGTCATCGCCGACCACGCCCGCGCCGCGGCCTTTCTGATTGCCGACGCCGTTATCCCCGGCAACATGGGGCGCAACTACATCACTCGCATGATTATCCGCCGCGCATATCGCTTTGGCGGCATGTTAGGTTTGCATGAACCCTTCCTCGCCAGGGTTGCAGAGACGGTCATCGCCAACTACAGCGAGGCCTACCCCGAGCTTTCCCGCAACCATCAGACCATCCTGGACACCATCACGCGCGAAGAGGAGCAATTCCAACGCACCCTCGAACGCGCCACCGACCAGCTTGCCTCCCTGCTCGACGCCCTCGAGAGCCAGGGCCGAAAGACCCTCTCCGGGGAGCAGACCGCCGATCTCTACACCACCTGCGGCATGCCTCTGGAGATCACCCGCGATATCGCCCGGGAACGGGGCCTCGACGTTGACCAGGCCGGCTTCGATCAGGCCATGCGGGCCCACCGTCTGGCCTCTGGCGCGGGCAAGGCCATGGGCGCGCTGGGCGGCGAAGATGTCGAAATCTACCGCCAAATCCGCGCCGATTTGCAGGAACGGGGAATGCTCGACTCGAATGGCGTGGTCTACAACCCCTATGGCAGCCTCGAATTCGAGGGTAAACTCCTGGCCCTGATCGTGGACGGTCGGACGGCCGATGAGGCTGCTCCTGGCGACCTGGTGGAGGTGCTGCTCCCGGAGACACATTTCTACATCGAAGCTGGCGGGCAGGTGGGAGACACGGGTACGATCGCTTTACCCCCCCCTCACTCACCCCCCTTCAAAGGGGGGGCAGGGGGGGGGTGGGAGATCAGTATCCATAACCTCCGCCGCCCCGCCGCCGGGATCATCACCCACGTCGGCGAAGTCATCTCCGGCAATCCCAGGGTAGGGGACGCCGCCATCGCATGCATAGATGCCGCGCGCCGTAAAGACATCATGCGCAACCACACCGCCACCCACCTGTTGCACTACGCCCTGGATAAAGTGCTCGGCGCCCACGCCCGGCAGGCTGGGTCGCTGGTCGCCCCAGACCGCCTGCGCTTCGACTTCACCCATCCCGAAGCCCTCACCCCTGAAGAATTAGAGCAGATCGAGGCCATCGTCAACGCCCGGATTCTGGAAGATCATCCTTTAGTGGTCCAACACAAACCCTTGCAGCAGGCCATCGAGGAGGGCGCACGGGCGCTGTTCGGCGAAAAATACGAAGAGACGGTGCGGAATATCACCATCACCACTGAAGGCGAGCAAACCCCCTTCTCCAACGAACTTTGCGGGGGCACACACTGCCGAAGCACCGGCGAAATCTGCATCTTTCTCATCACCAGCGAGGGAAGCGCCGCGGCCGGCATCCGCCGCATCGAAGCGGTTACAGGACGGGAGGCCTACAAACTCATCCAACGCCGCTTCAGGGTGCTCAACCGAGCCGCCGCGACCTTCGCCGCGACCCCCGAACAATTACTCGACAGGGTCGAAGCGACGCTCGCCGATCTCTCCGGAGCGCGCAAGAAAATCAGCGAGCTGCGCCAACGCCTGGCC
>Ga0194126_10007822_pt1 | contig 14777 bp, 14 predicted proteins | sample TA2KigC150mmetaG_FD_148641 | JGI IMG/M metagenome (GOLD analysis project Ga0194126, IMG submission 148641) | Freshwater microbial communities from Lake Tanganyika, Tanzania - TA2015035 Kigoma Deep Cast 150m | ecosystem: Environmental > Aquatic > Freshwater > Lake | place: Tanzania: Lake... | reverse complement strand
ACACACTTAATTATTTCCTCCAAGAACTTCAACATAACATCATAGTATCTTATTTTAAGGTCTAGTTGACTTAACTTGGCATCGCCATCCATATGCCTCTGTAATGCCTCTTTGTCCCGAACCTTATATGGAAACGGTTCTTCCTCATAAACTTCCATTGGAGCCTTTCCTGTATAATAATTATAACGTTCTAATTTAATTCGATTATAAGACTCTCTTGCCTTTTCACGTAATAGTGTAATCGTATTATAGAGTGTATAATACTTGGAGTGTAGTTGTGGAATTTTTAACGATTCATCGTGTAGATTATCGGGATCAATGACAGAGTCCTTCTGCCACATCTCCTGGAGTTTATCCAAATCAATCATAAACTTGTGCCGGTTGGTCCTAATATATTATACACAGTATACTTGAAAGATGCCTCTGCTGTAAAGTATTGAATATCATTTACAGTTGCATCAAATTCCAAAGAAGTTAATGATGTTGGAAATAAATCTTTGAACTTAACAATTGTTGTTGTTTTATAATTACTGTTTAGAATATAAAGACTTCCATCACTGAATACTTGTAACGCATTATCTTTTTGAGTTGCGTCGTCTTTTATATCAATTAAATCTCTAAAATCTTGTGTTGTTTCTGGAAATCCAATACCAGTCAACCAATTATGAATTGCCATATAATTTTCCATATTCTCATCAACAAGAAACTTTAAAGATAAATCGCCATATGTGAGTTTATCACCAGGAACATCAATATCCTTTAAGTATGTTGATTGAGTGATAGTGGATAAAGTAATCTCAGGTATTCTTGCCGAATTGCAGAAAAATGCAGCTTTGGGTTCTTTTGCTAATGAAAACTTAAATCCTACCGGAGATAAGAAGTTCCTATTGTCAATTTGATTAGGAAAACTACGAGATGCTGTCATTTTTACTTTTATTTAGATAAAAAAAGAGGGACCAGAAGGTCCCTCCAGAAAACGTGTGAGAAAGACTCACATAAGGTTGGAAACCTTAACTCTACGATAGTAGGCGTTAGCGTTGGTTGTGAGTGCGCCATTACCAACAGTTGTTCCTTCAGCAAAAGGATTAGCGACAATGCCGTAGCGCGTCTTAAATCCGATTTTTGGTTGGAAGGTGTTCTCACCAACGGCACGAACCATTTGGAGAGGAACATATGGGCAATAGAACAGTCCGGCATCATAAGGGGAAGAACCCTTATAACCAACAACATAGAACTGATTAGGTGCTACGTTTGCCGAATATGGGTCAATATAAACCTTATACTTGCCTTGAAGAACACCAGCGAAAGTGTTGCCGGTATCATCAACATTCAGATTAGCGTTGAGTGCTGGGGTGTAATCGAGAACTCCTGCCATCGCAAGTGCCGAAGCAACATCTGCAGAGCAAAGAATCATATTACCCTTCCCTCTACGAGTCTGTTGGGCGATAGCGTTAGCATCGCGCTCGATTTGGAAGATAAGACCCTTGAACTTCTCAACTGACCAGCGACCGTTGGAATCAACATCAAGGTCAAAAGTACCAGCGGTTGCAGTGTTTGCTTGAGCACCAGGCTTAGCAATCTTGTAAATGGTACGGATGATTTCGCGGTTGATTTCAGCAAGGATTTCGGTAGAAAGAATGTTAGCAAGTTCTGCTTCTGCATTCAAACCGTGAATTGCCTTGAGGTCTTGAGCGAGCTCTAATGAGTACTCAGCTTTCAGAGCGCGTGACTTGGCGGTAACGGTGACTTTCTCAATCGAGAATGCCATTTCGTTAAACGCACTACCAGCACCACCCAGGTCCTCGGAGTCATCGGTACGCATACCTTGACCAACATTATATTGATCGGCACCAGTACCGGCGTTGTTTGCTTGGTTAGCAGCAAGAATAGAAGGATTAGTTCCACCTTGTGCAGTTGTACCCATACCAACGGCAGCACCGCTGAATCCGTCAGTTAAATTAAATGCTGCATTTTGACCAGAGAATGCTGAATCAGCTTCATTGAAGAATGCTTCGGTTCCGCTCTGGGTTGAGTAACGTGAGCGCATTGCAAAGATAAGTCCGGTAGGACCATTCATTGGTTGAACGCCGCAAAGATCGTAAGCGATCAAATTGGGCATTGAGCGTCTGATCAAGGAGATCAGAACAGGATCGAAACCAGCAACGGGCGATGAAGCGTTAGCAGAGAAACCTGCGTTAGCACCGGTTTGAGTGTTGACTGTTGGACCTTCTGTAAGAAACTCACGCTCTTCGCGGAGTTCTCTTTCTTGGTTTTCGAGCAGGATAGCGGTTACGGATCTACGATGTGCATCTTTGATCTGATCCATTCCAGAATAATCTAGAATTGGAGCCCACTTCTCCTGCAAATATTCTGCATTGAACATTTGCATTGGATTTTACCTCTTTTAAAAATTGTTAGTTTGAATATAATCTATAAATCACTTTTTAGAAACTCTTCCCAGAGTCTGAAGATATCTTTCCATCGATGGGGAGACTGAAGGTGCTCCACCGTCACAGGATACTTCTTCAGATAGATTCTCTGAAACATCTCTTTGAGTACCAGCAGTTCTGGTTGGGAAGTATGATTCCCTCAGGGTTACTAGTTTCTCACGATAGTTCTCTTCACTTTCGAACTCAACATTTTCGGCAAGAGAAGCGAGCTTGTCTTTCTGGGAAAGTGCAAGGCCATCAGCAACGTCTGCAAAGATTACATCGGCAACTGATTCTGCTAATCTTTTATTAAGAGCAACATTTCTTTGAATTTGCTCGTTGAGTTTTGACTCCATTTCATCTAGTTTATCTACCATGCTCTCGATTACATCATATCTATCTTCAGGGATTGTAACATAATGATCTTCAAAAAGACTCTTCATTCCTTGAAGGAATGATTCGGTCATTTCAGTTTTGAGACCGTGCTCAACTGCGAGTGCATTTTCTTGAACCCACTCATCAGCAACATACTCAAGGTATGCATCAACACGATCTATAAGTTCTGATTTGATTTCTGCAACCTCTTCTACAAGTTGCTCTTGATATTGTGATTGAATTTGTTCTTTGATTTCTGCAACTTTAGATCTAATTGCTGCTTCAAAGATAGTGCGGGCTTTCTCTTGGAATTCCTCAGAAAGTTCCTCACCTGCAAGGAGAGCGTTGACATCTTCTTCAATATCAAACTCTTCTTCTACTTCTTCTTCCACTTCTTCCACTTCTTCATCATCAGTAGAATCTACTTCTTCTTCATCAACTTCTTCTTCTTCATCGACAAGTTCTTCTTCCTCCTCGGTCTCTTCTTTGACACCGGCAGGCGTTGGATCTGCAGCCGCTGCCTTAGCATTGACAACATTCTTAACTTGTGCAAGAGTTACTGAAGAGTCCTTAATCTTTGAAGAATCGTCATCGGGACGATAATTTTCTGGAGTTGGACCTCCGAGATCCTCATAAGGTACAGTTTGACCTGGAGTTACAACCGGAGTTGCGCTCATAGATGGAGATTCGGCAGGTGCGGCCCCTTTGGTTACTACGTTTTCCATTTCTTGTAAATTTCTACCAACGGACATTTTGTTTAGATCTGTGTTGTAATCTATATTTATTTATAAATTAAAGATTTTTTAAGAAATCTTCAAATAATTGAACCTTATACTCATCAAGTAATTTTTTATCAACTAAAGTATTAATTTTACGATTCGTTTTTTCAATTAATTGCTCTGTAAGTTTTCCATTTACGAAAACCCATTCCTTGCCTTCAAATATTCCCTGCACGAATGCATCAGGAGCAGAAGGATCAGCAACAATATCAGCAGCAGTCGCAAGCATAAAATCTTCACCAACAATTTTATGTCCCTCATTTGTTACTTTGAGAGATCCAACACCACGAGAAGAAACACCAAGCATAACGCCTTCGTTAATGAGAGCCATAGCAATTTTGCCCATGGGAGTTTCGAGAAGTTGTGCCTTACCTCTAAAATTATTTCCTTCACAAGTGAGGGAAATAATTTTGTGAGAAACTCGATCAAGATTGACGGTAGGACCATCTGGATGTCCGAGTTCTCCAAGAGCACGACCCTTAACAATATAATTTTCATTATATCTCTCTACCTCACGGGAAAGAGTTTGCATCGGATACATTCTTCCATTACGATTACAGATATTTCCCTGAAGGAAAACACCCTCAATATACATTCTCTTTGTTGCTCCTTTGCCTTCAGTAATAAATTTTACTTGTTGGACTTCTTCTGTGATGAGTTTCATTTTATTCGGTGACTAACTGAACGACTTCTGTGACACTTACATTTTGACTACCGGATCCGGTAATTGCACTTACCTTGACACTTCTGGCAAGAGATGCATTAGTTGTGGTAATAACTCCAACAATAGAAGAACTATTAAAATCTAATACCAGCGAATTATCGGATATTGAAGTTATTGCACTATGTATGGTGTTAATTCCCGCTGGTTCGGCACCTTGAATAGTAACAAGGTCACCCAATAAAAATGGATTTCCGGCATTTTCACCAAAAGAAACTAGTGTTGTAGATCCCGTGGTAATTCCTGAAATTTTTTGTCTGGCAATTCGCTCTTTTATAATTTCACTAGTGAATGATGAGATTTCAAAACTATTTACTGTGGCAGTTGGATTTCCACCAATTTCAACATAAACCGATGTTGTACCAGTGGATATTCTTAAATATCCACTTTTAAGAGCGATAGGATCACTAGAAACTGCCGAAGTAGTTGCAGTTATCCTATTTACATTTTGAACAATTTTAATCGCCATTACTCCTGATCCTCGGTATTTTCTACATCATCAAACATCGATGCTGCCACCAGAGGTCGAACAGAATCAACTCTGTCCGATGCCTTTGCATATAATATTTCTTTGATTTTGTCGGATACAACAGAGGGTGAACTATCTGTTGCAATCAAATCGATAATTTCTTCCATAAAAAAGGTGTATTATTATAAGATTATTTATATCTTGCCACCTTTAGGAAGTTCTGGAGCTTCAGTTGCTCCTCCTTGAGATTCAAGGTTTGGCTCCGTAATTGGTTGTCCCAAACCAACTGGTGCTACCGGATCTGCTGGCGGTGCTGCTGCCGGATCTGCTGGCGGTGCTTCTGGTGCTGGTGGATTTGGATCTGGAAGAATTCCTTTTTCAATTTCATCATCAATTTGCTTATCAATTTCAATAATTTCTGAATCAGTTTGGCGAAGAATTTTCTTACGAACATATTCGGTTGAATAATATTTACCAATATATGCTTCCATAGAAGTCACAAGCGATAATCTATTTGTAAGTAGTTCTGCCTCTTTAAGTTCTGCAAAGTGATTATCGTATAAGAAGTCATATTGAATGTGATCACTCATTTCACTCCAGTCTTCTGGAGTTACAATATTTTTCAATATGAGTTGAGTGCGAAGCATATCATTGAACATACTTGCAAATCTCTTTCTTAAACGACCAACAAACTTTGAAAATTTAAGTTCGTCTCTTAATATTTCAGATGAACGTCCCAAGTTAAATCCATCACCACCACCGGCAATTCTAGATTCCGGAACTCCAAGTGCTCTATAAAGTTTTTTCTGGAAATACTCAATATCGGAAAGTTCTCCTAAATTCTGTCCACCAGGAAGAGTTGTGATTTCGGTTCCTCTACCACCCTCTCTTCTTGGAAGCCAAAAATCTTCCATCATACTCATAAACTTCTTATCATCACGAACTTCGCCCGTATTTGCATCATATACAAGTTTATTTCTATAACGACTCATAACTTCTTTGAGATATTGCTCTGCCTTTACTTTCGGCAAATTACCAACATCAATGTAAAAAATACGACGCTCTGGTGCTCTTGAAAGTCTGTAAATAACAAGGGAATCCTCAATCATTCGAAGTTGATTGAGTGCCTTAATCGCCTTATGAAGATATGATAATACAGTGCCTTTATTTCTGTCTACTAGTCCGGAAGTGCAATAACTAATTGTATCTTTTGAAATTTTTACAGAATTCTTTGCAACAGATCCATATCCATATGCTCCACCCGATTGACTTGATGATGGAGTATATACAAAATATTCTTCAATTTCTGGATATGCAATTTGATTTGCATTCAAATTTGCAAATGATGCTATATTTGGTCCAGATTTATTACTCGTTTTTTTCTCTTGACGAACATGCTTGATCTTCATTGGATCAATATATCTCAATTCTTGAATTCCTTCTTCAGGTTTCTTCAAATCAATAACTTTAAGATAAAATAATCTCCCATCAATATACCAATTTCTAAAAATTTCGTGACACTTCTTATCGAAGTCCATCATTTCTTTAATATTCTTAAACTCTTCTCTTATGGAAGTTTTGAGTTTATCACTAGCATTTAAATTTGTTAGTTCAATTTCAATCGGAGAGTCATATAAGTCACTCACAAGTGCCTCATTTACAACATCTTCAATTGCTCCGTCACATTCTGGATGAAGTGACATTTCTCTATATCTTTTAATTAGATCATATTCTGTTCTATAAACACCCTCAATATCAATAGTTTGTCCATAAAATCCCGATTGAATATAATGATCAACCCCGTCATCATTACTTTGAGGAACGGGGGAGACTATAGACTTAGATTTTTTTTCACTATCCTCAATCGAAAAACCAAAAAGTTTCGCCATCTTATAAACTTAAACTCTTAATATGATATATTTAGTTAATATCCACACCACCTGCTTTGGAAGAGTCGCCCTTAATAGCTTCCCACCAAAGAACTTGGAACTCCGCAGTAAACTCTTGAATACCATCAGTTCCATAATCGAGTTGAATCGCACTGATATTTGTTGGGAATAAATCATAAAAATGATATGCTCTCAAAGTGGATCCGTCACGATCTAACTGATAAACAAAGGCATCGGCAGTATATTCTGCTGAATCAGTAACACCAGTATTATCTGATACTTTATTAATTTTATTCATCCAGTTTTCCATGGCAGAACGAATTGCAAAGTCAGTGTCATTAATAATTGTAATTGTCCAAGATGCGAAAGTGCGATCTCCGGCCAATTTTAAAGTTCTTCCCCTAAATGCAACCGACAACGGATTTATAACTGAGTCAGGGAGTGCCACAGCTTTGACTAAGAATCTTGATTTGTCAAGAACATTGGTATCGGCAGGAGCGGCAGATGGGAAAGAAAGAACAACCTCAAAAAGGTTACTTCTAGCACCACCACCACTCAACTTGCTCTTGAAGTCTGTAATTTTCCTTAAAGGAGGTGAATTTAATTGATTTCTGGTAGCCATTGTTGTTTAACCTCTGTTAATTAAAATTTACCGATTACTTCTTCAAAATCAACACCAGTCTTGGTGGCAATGAAGGTAAGACCGATGAAGTTAATCGATCTCGCTGGTTTAATGTAGATGTCTGCTCTGAACTCATTAGCATCAATAACTGCTGCCGTATTATTAGTTTCATCAGCAATTACAACATAATCAAAAATACCTCTCTTTGCCTGAACATCACGCAAGAACGGTTCAATTGTATTTACGAAATTAGTTCTTGTAATTTCATCGTTAAATTCAAATAGCACATCCTTGGAAGCACGAGCAATGGCATCTTCGAGATAAAGGAAGAGTCTGCGAACATTGATTCTATCGAATGCCGATGTTCTTCCTAATCCTGTTTTGTCTCCAAATAGAATGATGCCGGCTCCTGGTGAGAAAATAACTGGGTTAATTCTCTTAACATAAAGACGATCTCTTTGTGATTTACTTGGAGTATAGGCAAGTTTAATCGCATTTAGAATGGCACCTCTTGCCGTTCCGGCAGGTGAATACCAGGGGAAGAAGTTAGTATCAGTGCGAGCACATAAACCAGCGATATCGCCATTTAGAGGCACATAACGATAGGTATTAGCGAACCTATCGTACATATACTTATAACCAGAATCAAATACGGCAAAAGATGAAGATGCTACTGGAGCAAAGAAACTAACCACATTTGTTGTGATGTCTTCCGATGATCTTACCGTGACATCTCCCTCTCCACCATCCGCAAGAGCAGTGTCTCTAGATGGGGAAATAAATGCGATTGCATCCTTTCTCAATTCGGCAACAGAGATAAGTTTATTTGCCAATTCTTGTGTATCTGCCTTCGAACGACCACCACCGACCAACAGAAAATCTATATCAATGTTTTCTGTATTTTCAAACAAATCATAACCATCCTTGATTTTGGCGAGAGTTGCGGTTAAAGCACCAGCAGTATTAAGATTAGTGCCACCATTATAGTTTTTACCACCAGTTAAAGCGGCACCAACATTACCTGAAGAACCAAAAATAACAGGTCCGTTATTTGAACCTCCATCAGTAGGTTGATCCCAGGCATTATCGGTTGTTAGGTCAAATTCATTCGCATCATATCCTGTTGTTGTAAGACCGGCAGGTGATCCGCCGGCAAAAATGTATGCGGAATTTTCGGCAATATACTTTCTCCAATAAGCGGTGCTTCCTGCCGAAAATTCGGCATCAGTTGCCTTGGAAAGACCCAAATGCTTTTCAAGAATTGTTCCGGCATTACCAGTAATAGTTCCTACATCATCAATAAGAACAACATGGACTTCATCAAATCTAGATCCTCTTGGTTCTGCGAACGCCGAAGTTCCGGGAGGTTGTGCAATACTATTCCATTGGATTTTGGAATTAGTCAAAGTAATATATTGTTGACTAAACCAATCAATCTCGCTAGTATAGGATGTAGATCCAAGAGCAACCAAAGCACTGTTGCTCATTCCGGTTGTTACGATGCCAACAGTTCCACTTTCAGTAAAGCAATAAGTTCCGTCTTGCTGATAATCAACGGGAGTTTCTATATTTTCGGATGATACACGACTTAAAATCTTAACCGAAATTGATCCAGCACCAATTTCAGTAATGATTCCTTTTAGATAAGAACCGGTCAATGATATGGAAGTGCCTGTTCCAACATCTACTTTTCCTGTAAGAGATTGAGTTATACCGTATCCAACCGCAAGTGGCGAATTTATTGTTGTTGTTGAACCAAAGTCAAATGTTGTTGTTACTGTTGCTGCCGAAAGTGAAGCATTTGAAATAGAAATTACACCTGTAGAGATTCCAGTAACTGTTGTTCCAGCAGCAACAACTCCACTTACATCACATCTAACTTCTTGACCAAGTGAAATAGATGTAGTGACAATACCAATTGTAGTGCCAGATCCAACAAGAATTCCACTTCTATTCGAAATGGATTCTACGAATGTTGTAACACCAGATGTGTTAATACCACTTAAAATTTGGTCTGCCTTACCATCAATGATTGCAACTCTCAAACCATTTGCCCAAGAACCAGGATTTCTCGCTGCAACTACGACATTAGGAATAGTATTTTCATCATATCCAAGTTCTTCATAATTATCTAAACTTTTAATCTTGACACTACTTGCGGTTCCGACAAAAGCATTTTTGAGGTCGGTGTCGTCTGCTCTGATTACTTGTAGTGACCCACCATAAGAAAGGTAAGATGATGCAACCATCCAACTTTCATAATGCTTATCTATGCTATAAGGTTGTCCAAAATTATTCAGTAAATCATTTTCACTTTCAATTAAAGTAGGCGAATCTATAGGTCCTTTTGCAAATGGTGAAACAATCGCTCCCATTTGGGTAGATCCTGGTTGAACCCTACCAGAAGTAAGATCAATTTCCTTTACTACAATGCCAGGAGATGCTAAATTTAGTGGCATCTTTGTTCTCCGTGTTATCCCGATTTATTCTAGAAATATTTATTAAAAAGTTTATTTTCATTGGGGAAACGGTCAATGAACAACTTACCAGTCAGGATAATGCCATTCTGGAGATTGTGTATGCTTTTTTCTGTTTTTTCTAATTCTTGTTTTGGTGCATTCTTTGCACTCATAAGCATATGCAGAAGGGAGGAAGCTCTTTCCTTTGCGAGTTAGATAATAATCATCAATCAAACTTTTTGTTTTTTTACATATTCTACATTGACGTTCTAAAAAAAGTAGGTGTTGAGTATTGATTTGATCATCAATATCAAAATCCATTATTGGTAATCCCACATATATGAGCGATCACCATATTCGTCAACACTCCATATTTCTTGAGATTCAAATTTATTTTCCTTTGTGGCAATCAACCATCTATCTCCCGTTTCTTTCTCTATAAAAACTCCTGTATCTTCTAATCCGTCCGAAATAAATCCAAATGGTGCCATATCCTGATCTATTTGATTTTTTTGCTCTTCATATATTCTCTTACGAATATCATTATTAGTCATCTCCTTAAAATAATTTTGGGCGACTAACCAGGCAAAAATTACTAAGCACATTGCAAGGTCATCATTACACCCTTCCTCGGCTTCATATGAGTTATGCCTTTGAGTAAATGTTGTAAGTTCACTAATAATGTCATAGTCGCTTATGAATAGTTTATCATCTTCAATAAGTAATTTTAGGTTAGAGCATCCCAACTTTTTAACTGCCGCAGTTGTTCTGATTCCAAGTTGAGATTTTTTGCCACTAAATCCAGTCCCAACTAACTGCCCAGCTCTCCCTCTCATAGCACACATTAAAATATTATCATATTCTAAATCATAGTGAAGAATATTGGCGACCTGATCACCAATATCATTAACTTCTATGAGTAACCAGGCATTATCATATCCTTTTGCAACTTCATTTATAATGCTTGGAAATAACATTGGTTTAATTTCATTATTTTTATACTTTGCTACAACCCTGTAAGGAAACTGTGTAATATCAAAAACAACAAATGCTGAATAGTCATTACCCATTCCACGAGCAACATCGACCGTAATCAAGTAACTGTGGTCTTCTTTTGGTTCTTCATAAACATCAAGACCTTTACTTTTTTTTAATGGGTCATCATAAACTAATATTTTAAGTTTGGATGGATTAATAAGAGTTCCTATGGACCCCAAAAATTCACAAAGGTGCTCTGCTCTAAATTGTTGTTCACTGGTGTTTGCAATTGTTTGTGCCTTCCATACTTCATCTCTACCGGGCACTTCACTCCAATGAACCTCTGTGGCAACAAATTCATTCTTTTTTCTTTCCGCATCGTGCCACATACGATAAAAGTGATTCATACCCTTTGGAGTGGATACTACAATTACTTTAGTTGTCTTACCTGATGAAATTGTGGGATATACTGATGCAAAAAAATCATCGGCAATATGATTGGGAACGAATGCAAATTCGTCTAAGAAAATAATATTAAATGACATTCCTCGAACAGCAGAAGCAGAAGTCGATGCCGCAATAATTTTTGATCCATTTTCCAATTCTAATGATCCTTTGTTCCAGGATATAATACCCTGTTGCATCCATTTTGGAAGATTTTCATAAGATAATTGAAGTCTACTTAAAATCTCTCTTGAAGTTGATGCCTTGTTTGCCAGAATACCCACATTTACATTATCATTAAATACGATGTAGTGCAATAAGTATGATATTACGGTTGTCGTTTTGCCAACTTGACGTGGCATCTTCGCTATATTAAACCTATTCTTATGAAAATTGGTGACTAATTTTTCTTGAAATGGCCACATATCAAATCCCATTAAACCTTTATCAACATTAACAATCTTGATGTATTTCTTAGCAAAATACACGGGATCATCCTTACAAGTTAAAAACTCAATAACTTGATCTTCAGTAAATTGAATCGGAGTATTTGCTCTTTTTAGATTGGGATTAGATAGATATGCATCACCTTCTTTTAATTGTATATCTTCAATCTGCATACTAACAATTCCACTTTCTTAATGCTAATGCTTTTCTGGTTGGACGACCTTTTTCATCTTTCATAGGACCGGGCATTCCACCCATACGAGCACAGAATGACTTTCTACGCTTTGCTGCCTTTGAACCTGGTTTCAATTTTGATGGTTTTGTCGTAACGGCAGTTTGTAATTTTGATCCAGGATTTTCTCTTCTGTATGATGCCACCCCTTTTGCATTTAATCCACCTTCAGGATTCTTACCTTCTTTTCTTTGCCAGGCTGCGGATGCCTCATTCATAAATTCTGAAAATGTTCTGTTACCTTCTTTTACACAACGATTATAAGTTTTTCCAAAAAGTTTTTGTGTTCCTTTCTTTTTATATCCTGGCCAACATTTTTTTGCTGCCTCTAATACTTCTTCAGAACCAATGATATCAATGAACTCAGCGTATGTTCTACCATCTGCAGTTTCAACCGTTGTCGATTCTGATTTGTTGCCCCAGTTAGCAGCGCCCACTTTACGACATTTTACCAGTGCTCCAGAGGCATATGCGGAGGGCCAGACACTATATCTTGACTTGACCTTATGGTAACAAGCATCTTTTGTGCCACTACCTTTACCTTTTTTATCGGACTCTTCGTTCATTTCTCCACTATCAACGTAATCTGCTGCACTATCTAGGTAATCTGCAGCTTTGGTAATTTTTGACTGTACCCATGCCTCTACATTACCTTCTCCCTTTGCCATTTTGGTTTTAAGTCTTTTAACAGCACTTATAATTGTAGAAAGTTCTGAACGAGCCATAGAGTATTCGTGATCTTTTGATTCCATCACTACAGGACACCTCTTTTTTCCGTGACATGGACAATTAACACCTTCTTTAGTATGATTGCAATTGTTTTTTTCAATCAAACTCACTAAATCTATTTCTTCTTTACGTGTTTTCTTTTTAGGTGAATCAGTTGAAACATAAGTAGGTTTTGCAGCACCGGTCTTTTGTTGCTGTCCAGGATCCGCTGCTTTCTTTCTTCTCGCTGCAGATAATCTCTCTGCCTTTGTCATACTTGCTCTTTTTGCAGAGGAAACGCACTTAGGAGTTCCTTCTCCTGGTTCATCACTTGCACATGTGCCTCCTGTTACAACATTAACCCAACCACTTTTACCATCTTTTGATTTAGACTTACCAAACCAATCGCGGAGACCCTCTTCATTCATCTGCTTCGTTTTCTTTTTCATTGAGTTAATAAATTTTCTATAAACGGCAGCTTCTGAAGTTTTTCCTGCTACTCTTGCTCTTTGTTCCATAGCAATTGCTGCTTGGATTTTATGAGCATGAGATCTTCCAGAACTTCTTATTTTTGAAACACTTTGTTTTGCAGTTTGAACGTCTTTAAACCCCAATCCATGGATTGTTCCTTTTGGATCTTCGTCTGTATAAAGATCTGAGTGTTTATCTGACTTATCCGGTTGGCCTGGTTTTTTTGGAATACGAGCACCCTCATCAATTGATGCTCCATTTTCTTTTACAAGCATTCCCACTGGATCAATCATAAATCCAGATGGAATTGGTTTACACTTTTTGTCAGTGTAACAATAGTATTGACCTTTAGGACAGCGACCGTTTTTTTTCATTCCACTGATTTTGATTTAGTGTGTTGACCTGATGCTCTTTTTTTTCTCCCTGCACAATGAGCACGTTGAGAAAATCCTTTTGGATTAGAGCAATCAATACTCTTTTTATATTTATTTGACCACTCTTCTTGAAACTGTCTAAACGTTTTCATTTGTTTTTTTCCTAGACAATCTAGACTCTAGTTTTTGAATCTCTTCCTGTTGCTCTTGGATTTTTTTACCAAGTTCTGCATTTACTTCTAAAATTTTGTTAATCTTTGCTTGCAATGCAATAACTTGTGAAAAAAGATCAAATGATTTATCTTGATATACTTTAAGCAAATGTTGAAGATCTTGCTCAGTCATTTTCACTTACCTACTAAAAAGGGTGGTTGCCCACCCTCTTATTTAGATTGTCATTATAATCAGAACGCTCCGCCATCGATGGTAATATTTTCTAGTTTTCTTTCAACTCCACTACATGTGATAAGTTGAGATTGACCCGCACAGTCGTTAATGAAAATACTTTCAACTTCAATAGAGGCATATGCATTTGCAGCGACTGTTAATACACTACTGGACTCTGATACATCATCTGCAAATACAATTCTGGAAGCAGAGTCATCCCAGAAAACTGCTGCTTTTTTGGCACCTGTTGTATAATAATTTAATAGTAATCCAAGATCTTTATTAAGATCAGAACTTGGTGCACTACCATCAACAAGGCCAAGTTCTACAAGAGTGTCTTCAACTGTTAGTGATGTTGTGTTAACTTGAGTTGTTGATCCATTTACAAATAGACTACCACTAACAGTGAGATCACTAGCAACACCAACATGTCCTGTTGTATTAGTGATAGTAATTGATGTTGTTCCATCCTTTGCCTTAATGTTAGTTGCTTCAAGAGTAGTGACATCAATGGTGTTTGAAACAGTTAAAATATTACTACTAAATGTTAAATCTGCACTATCATTAAGAGAACCAGCAGTACCAGCAAGAACGACTCTACCAGAAGTTAAATCTGAAACTGTAGCAGAAGAGAGAACAGTTTCTCCACCGCTAATATCTGCACCACCATTGGCATCTATGGCTCCAGTAAATGTGGAGATGCCAGAAATATTAATATGAGTTGCATTAAAATTATTTACAGTGCTAAGGCCAGCAACGATCCCACCAGAAGTAATCGTGACTGCAGATCCAACGATTGCTCCAGTAAAGGTGCCTACGCCTGTAGCATTAATATGAGTTGCATTAAAATTATTTACAGTGCTAAGACCAGCAACGATCCCACCAGAAGTAATCGTGACTGCAGATCCAACGATTGCTCCAGTAAAGGTGCCTACGCCTGTAGCATTAATATGAGTTGCATTAAAATTATTTACAGTGCTAAGACCAGCAACG
>Ga0194126_10007821_pt1 | contig 14782 bp, 9 predicted proteins | sample TA2KigC150mmetaG_FD_148641 | JGI IMG/M metagenome (GOLD analysis project Ga0194126, IMG submission 148641) | Freshwater microbial communities from Lake Tanganyika, Tanzania - TA2015035 Kigoma Deep Cast 150m | ecosystem: Environmental > Aquatic > Freshwater > Lake | place: Tanzania: Lake... | reverse complement strand
GTTTGAAAATGAAGTAATTACAAGCACTGGGAATGAAAGAATAATATCCTGGAAAAATACTGTTATAAAAGACGATGAAGGCAATATTACCAGCTCCCTAAGTTCAGGGGAAGATATCACAGAAAAAAAATTAATGGAGCAGACAATAATCGAGGATGAAAAAAGAATGCAGCTGCTGGCTGATAATGCTTCTGACGTTATTTTCAGGTACCGCCTGGCTCCTCTTAAAAAGTGGGAATATATAAGCCCCTCCATTGAAAAAATGGCAGGTTACTCCAGCAGGGAAAGTTATGAAAACCCTGATCTTTTTTTCAAGATTACCCACCCGGATGACCGGCATATACTGCATGATATTTTCAGCCTTAAAAGAAAAACCGGCAAACCTATTGAAATCAGGTGGATTAGCAAAGATGGAAATATTATATGGACCGAGCAGAACATTGTACCAGTTTATGAACAGAAAAATATGATTACTTTAATTGACTGCATTGTGCAAGACATTACTGAGCGCAAAGAAGCTGAAGATAAAATCAGGTATCTCTCATTTCATGATTGCCTGACAGATTTGTATAACAGGGCATATTTTGAAGAAGAATTAAAAAGGCTTGACACAAGAAGGCAGCTGCCGCTGAGCTTTATAATGGGGGATGTCAACAGCCTTAAGCTTGTAAATGACACTTTCGGCCACCAGGAGGGTGATAATCTGTTAAAAAAAGTTGCTGAACTTATGAAGAGTTTCTGCCGTAAGGAAGATATAATTGCAAGATGGGGCGGTGATGAGTTTGCTGTCCTGCTTCCTCAGACCCAACGCGGTTATGCAGAGGAAATAATTGCAAGAATAAAGGAAGCCTGCAGGAAAACTTCAAGATATAAAATCCCTATAAGCATTTCGCTTGGTGTAGCCTCAAAAGAAAAAGTTTCACAGACAATTGAGTCTGTAATAAGTGAAGCTGAAGACAATATGTACAAAAGTAAGCTTCTTGAGAAAAAAAGCATCGCAGGTTCTGTCATAGCCTCCCTGACCGCAACTTTATTTGAAAAAAATATTGAAACCAAGAAACATACTATAAGAGTAAGGGAAGCTGCCCTTTCCATAGGCAGGGCTTTAAGTCTGTCCCAGGGGCAACTTGATAATCTGTCGCTGCTTTCCACACTTCACGACATTGGCAAAATTGCAATATCTGATGAACTTTTAACAAAAAAAGACAGCCTGACTAAAAGAGAGTGGGACATAGTAAAGAGGCATGCAGAAATAGGGTTTAATATATGTGAATCTTCCCCCCAGCTTGCCCACATTTCTGAAACGGTCCTTGCGCATCATGAATGGTTTGACGGCAGCGGTTATCCCCAGGGGTTAAGAGGCGAGGAAATTCCCGTGGAATCTAGAATAATAGCAATTGCTGACTCATTTGATGTAATGACTCATAAGCAGCCCTATAAAGATCTTTTAAATAAAGAGGACGCAGTAGAAGAGATGAAAAGATTTGCCGGGTTACAATTTGACCCTAAAATTGTTGAAAAGTTTTTAAAAATAATTCTTTGCCAGGAAAAAGAGTTCAGCGCCGCAGGCGCAAGGCAATAATAAAATAGCTGCCTATACCCTGAATATCAGTCATTATTTAAACTAAATGATAAATCTCAGCAGCACACTTAAATCCTATGTAAGCATTTAAAATACCAGTTTATTGATGTCATAAAATTTTAGATGCTTACAAATCCTATCAAAAAAGGCAACTTTTTAAGGGATGTTACGTCTGTAAAAAAAACTTTACAACTATTTTACATTAAAAATGACCCTCATTGCTTTACAGGGTCGTCTGTATCTGTAATAATCGGCAAAAATTTTGCAAATATTAAAGAATTAAAACGGACGGTTCTATTTTTTATTTATACCGTTTTGTGCCTTAAATAAATCGAAAGGAAAGATTTTAGAAATGCAAATAAAAGACAGTAAGAATATATTGCTTGTGTATCCGGAATATAAAAAAACATTCTGGAGTTTTGAATATATAATGAAGATTCTTGACAAGAAAGCTTCTTTTCCCCCGCTTGGACTCCTTACAATATCTTCAATGCTGCCCCCTCACTGGAACAAAAAACTTGTGGATGCAAATGTGGACAACCTTGATGACGCAGATATCAACTGGGCGGACTTTGTATTTATAAGTGGGATGATAGTACAGAAGGAATCAGCCATCAAGATAATTGAAAGAGTTAAAAAACTGGACAAACCCATTGTAGCAGGCGGCCCTCTTTTTACAACCGGCAGCAAGGACTTCCCGCTTGTGGATCATCTTTTTTTGGGTGAAGCTGAAAATACTATACAGGATTTCATAAAGGATGTTGAATCAGGCAATATTAAAAAAGTATACCAGTCCCATGACTTTCCTTGCGTATCAGCTGTTCCCGTTCCCGACTGGAAGCTTACAGATATTTTCAGTTATCATTCAATGTGCCTCCAATATTCAAGAGGATGCCCTTTCAATTGCGAGTTCTGTGACGTTGTAATTTTAAACGGCAGGACGCCCAGGACAAAAACAAAAGAGCAGGTCATTGCAGAGCTTGATGCCCTGCACATGCTTGGATGGCACAGCGGCCTGTTTTTTGTAGACGACAATCTTATAGGCAATAAATCAAAACTTAAAAATGAAATTCTTCCTGCAATAATAGAATGGCAGAACAAAAATAATCACCCTTTTACGTTCAATACGCAGGTTTCAATAAATCTTGCAGATGATGATGAATTAATAAGACTCATGGTAAGCGCAGGATTTACCACAGTCTTTGTAGGAATTGAAACGCCTGATGAAAAAAGCCTTGAAGAATGCAGCAAATTCCACAATAAAAACAGGGACCTTGTTTCTTCTGTTAAAAAGCTGCAGAACTTCGGGCTTGAAGTGCAGGGCGGTTTCATAGTCGGTTTTGACAGTGACACACCTTCAATATTTAAGAGGCAGATAGAATTCATCCAGAAAAGCGGAATAGTTACCGCAATGGTGGGACTTTTGACAGCGCTTCCGCAAACAAGGCTTTATAAAAGGCTTACCGAGAGCAAAAGAATAGTGGATACATCATCTGCAAATAATACCCTGTTCTCAACTTTGAATTTTGAACCTAAAATGGACAGGGATGTGTTGTTTGAGGGATACTCGGGTATTCTTGATACAATTTACAGTCCCAAACAATACTATGAAAGAATCAAGACCTTCCTCAGGGAATTTAAACCACCTAAAAAAAGGGTTTCAAGAATAAAGCTGCGAAAATTTCATTTCAGGGCTCTTTTCGGTTCCATCTGGTTGCTTGGAATTAAAGGAAAAGGCAGGAGGTATTTCTGGCAATTGCTTTTATGGGTCACAATAAGGTATCCTGGCCTTTTCCCTTATGCAATCGGTTATTCACTTGCTGGAATTCATTTCAGGAATGTATGCCGTGGCCATATATAATTAACATTAGAATTTATTTAACCGGGATAAATAATCAGGTTAATTATTTCTGCACATGTTTTAAGACAGCTGCATAGCGATATATGGGCGTTCCTGAATTTTTTTATCTGCCAATTTTATCCTGGCCTGCTGTTTATACAGGCATTGTTTTAAGGTTTTTTCGCTGTGATAAGCGATACTATAATAATAGTTATAAAGCTGGATAAAACAGTAAATATAGCAGGATTATTAATTTATATCGGTGCAGCCGCATCCGGCAGATTATAAAATTCTTAACTTTTTTTCTTTTCAACAATACTGATTATTATTAAAAATATTATCAGGAAAATACTCAGTATTGCTCCCGGAAGTGATGATTTTTCACCAAAAAGCGCAAGAGCAGTTGCTGCTGCAAACCCGCTGTTTTTTATTGTTGCGGCAAGCACAAGACTTTTTCTTATACCTGTTTTAATTTTAAGTTTTTTAAGTATAAGGTTTGCTGCTCCCCAAAGCCCGAAAACGGAAACAAATGATATCAGTGAAATAATGAGAAGAGTTTTTATATCACTGAAAAAAACATCCCTGTTTAATGATACCACTGCAAAAATAACAACAAAAAGCCCCCAGTTTACAATCGCCCCGCGCCATTTCAGCAAATGCCTGTCAAGACGCAATTTCACAAGAAGCTGTGAAACAATCATGGGGGCAATTATAAGCTCAACAAAAATAATAAATACATCAAGGGGACTTGCAAAGTTTTTGCCTATAAAAATAAACGCTGCAATCGGTATTATTGCAAGAGATGCAATATATGCCCCCACCATTCCGATAATGGAATATTTTTCATCAGCGCCTATTATATAAGCAAAAGGCGCTATGGCAACTCCCGGCGGCGAAGAAGCAAGTATAACAAATCCTATCCAGAGCTGTTTATCATCAATTAAAAACCATGCCATAAGCAGCATAACCGCACCAAAGATAAAATAATTAAAAAGAATTGTATACAGAGAAGGAATTATTATCTTCCTGGCAGAAAGGAATTCTTTAAAAGAAATCTGTGTAAGTGAAACAACCATTACAATTGCAAGCGCAGGCACAGTGAAGTGTTTAATCCAGCTTACAGTATTTAAAGACAGGCCAAGTATTATAGCCAGTAATAAAATAAAGTTCCTGTTTGTAATTATTGCTATAAATTTTTTCAATAGACCTCTTCCTTAGTTTTATTTAACCATCTAAACAAAGAAATAATTTCAATATAATTTTTTTGTTTTAATAAACATGAAAAATTTTCCTGTCTTTGTATTTTAACCTTTGTTATGTTTTAATAATTTTAGCATAATTGCATCAGATGTATTAAGAAAATTATTTACTGTATTTATGCCGGAAAACAAATATTAAATAAAAAAACTAAACTGATTGGCGAAATAAAATAAATTAACGGCAGCGGGTATTAATTCATTATGGACAGGGAAGAATTTGAAAAAACAGTAATAAGTGCGATTGAATCCGTACCGGATGAGTTCAGGAAAAAAATTTATAACCTGGATTTTGTAATAGATGAGCATAATATAATAAGCCATGAAGACAGTAAAAGCGGCAAGTCCGGAAAAATCACTCTTGCTCTTTACCAGGGTGTACCTTTAACAAAAAGGGCCGGGGCAAGACCTGTTTTCCCTGATAAAATAACCATTTACAAAAAAGCTATTGAATCAGTGAGCAGAAATGATTCTGAGGTGAAAAAAACTATAAAGCGAGTGGTTCTTCATGAGCTGGGGCACTATTTCGGCCTCGGGGAAAACAAGCTCAGAGTATTGGGCTACTGACAGGAATACGGATTTTTTACAAAACTCCGCATTGACTTTTTTTATAAACCATATATAATAACTAATATATTTTTCACTTAAAGTGAAAAATATATTTACTTATTAACAAAATTTTTTTTGGTTATTTTTAATAAAATTTTTTATATTTAAAAAACTTTATATAATTTGTGATATAATATCTAAAGTATAATTGTTAAATAACCGAATAATAAAATAATAGGAGTTGAAATATAATGGCAGAGGAAAAAATAACAATTGAACCTGATGTAACAATAAAAATACCCCAGGAACTCCCTTTGCTTGCACTTAAAAACAGCGTGGTCTTTCCATTTCTGTCCACTCCGCTTGTGGTGGGAAGAAAGAAATCAATAGAGGCTGTAAACAGTGCATCAAGAGAGCATAAAATAATTGTCGTGGTTGCACAGAAAGTCGAAGGCAAGGATGCAGTGGAAAAAGACGACCTTTATGATATAGGCACAGCCTGTGCAATAAAGCAGGTCGTAAATATTTCAAATGATGAAGTCAAATGTGTCGTTGAAGGCATAAGCAGGGTTAGAATCAAATATTTTACCCAGACTGAGCCTTACTTCAGGGTATTTACTGAAACCATGGCTGAAGAGCCTTACAGTATTAACAGTGAAACAGAAACATTAAACACCACGATAAGGCTGCAGGTTGAAAAATTCATACAGCTTGGCATTCCCTTACCTACGACTTTTGTGGTTGCTGCAACAAACATATCAAAGCCGGAAGTGCAGGCTGATTTATTTGCTTCATACCTGCTTTCAGAAACTTCACAGAAGCAGCAAATACTTGAAGAGACAAATATAGAGAAAAGGCTTAAAAAACTTACGGATTTTCTTTCAGAAGAGCTTCGCAAGTTTGAAGTCCAGTCCCAGATAAGAGATAAGGTACAGAAAGAGGTGGGAAAGACCCAGAGGGAATATTATTTAAGGCAGCAGTTAAAAGCAATAAAAGAAGAGCTTGGCGAATCCGATGAATCATTTGAGCTTATAAATGAGCTGGAGAAAAAGCTGGAGAAAAAGAATTTCCCTAAAGAAGCGAGGGAAAAAGTACAGAAGGAAATAAAGAGGCTTGAAAGCATGAACAGCATGTCGCCTGAGTATTCTTATATAAGGACTTATATTGACTGGATGCTTGAAGTGCCATGGTCCGAAAAAACAAAAGATATTCTTGATATAAATAAAGCCAAGAATATTCTTGACAGCGACCATTATGATCTTGAAAAAGTAAAAGAGCATATACTTGATTATCTTGCAGTAAGGAAGCTAAAAGGCAAAAGTACAAAAGGGCCAATACTTTGCTTTGTGGGCCCTCCGGGAGTTGGAAAGACATCCCTTGGCCAGTCAATTGCAAAATCCATGGGAAGGAAGTTTATAAGGATGTCCATCGGCGGAATAAGGGATGAAGCAGAGATAAGGGGCCACAGGCGTACTTATGTGGGCGCTCTGCCAGGCAGAATAATACAGGGCCTTTCCCAGGTAAAAACAAATAACCCGGTATTTATGCTTGATGAAATAGATAAGGTGGGCGCTGATTTCAGGGGGGACCCTTCATCTGCGCTACTTGAAGTGCTTGATCCTGAACAGAACAATTCATTCAGGGACCATTACCTTGAAGTGCCCTATGATCTGTCAAATGTAATGTTTATAACAACTGCAAATATACTTGACACCATACAGCCGGCGCTTCGCGACAGGATGGAAATAATTGAAATACCCGGATACAGCTCTGAGGAAAAAATACATATTGCAGAAAAATTCCTGATACCCAAGCAGATGGATGAGCAGGGCATAAAAAAATATAATGTGAAATTTTCCCCTGATGCAATACTTCTTATTATAGAACAGTACACACGCGAAGCAGGAGTGAGAAACCTTGAAAGGGAAATAGGCAATGTATGCAAAAAGGTTGCAAGAGAGATACTGGAAAATAAAAAGTATCCCAAGATAATTACAAAAAATAAAGTAGCAGAATATCTTGGAGTATCAAAAATACAGCCAAGCGAGATTGAGGATAAAAACAGGGTCGGAGTTGCAACCGGCCTTGCCTACACGCCTGTAGGAGGGGATATAATCCTTATTGAATCAACCCATTATAAAGGCAGCGGGAAGCTCACTCTTACAGGAAGCCTTGGGGATGTTATGAAGGAATCGGCAAAAGCAGCCATTAGTTATGTCCATGCCAAAGCATCAGATTACGGAGTCAGTGAAAACCTGTTTAATAAATCGGATATACATATACATGTGCCTGCAGGAGCAGTGCCCAAGGACGGGCCATCGGCCGGTGTGTCCATAACAACTTCCCTTCTTTCGGCTCTCACTGGCATTCCGGTTATCAGGGATGTGGGAATGACAGGGGAAATAACTCTTCGTGGAAGAGTTATGCCTATAGGGGGACTTAAAGAAAAGCTGCTTGCCGCCAAGCGCGCAGGGCTTAAAAAGGTGTTATTGCCTGCAAAAAACAAAAAGGACCTGGAAGAAATTCCGCAAACAATACTTAAAGGGCTTGACCTTGTATTTGTGGAAAATATTGATGAAGTCTTAAAGCATGCGCTTGAGACCGACCCTTCAGCTGGTAAAAAGAGGCACGGCGGCATGCAGGAAGGACAGAATATTTCACCAGTAATAGCCTAAAAAGCTTATAAAAATGGGGCTGGTCCATAACCCTGGTGGACAGTCCCATTTTTTGTTGTTTTCCGCCCTTTACAAAGCAAGAATAATTGGTGCCAATATCAATTTATAATCTCTGCGCCTGCATTAATATGATATTAAAAATAAAAAATGAAAACTGGATTGATATATACAGTTGAAATAAAAAGAGGGGCCTGCTGTAAAAGCAGGCTTTTTTTGTATATACGGCAGTTAAAGCCTTAAAATATTATATTAATATAATTTGTAAAAGATGCTAAAATAAATTCAATATGAGTGGACTTTTTGGAATTATTTCATCTAAGGACTGCCGTCAATCCCTTTTTTACGGGACTGACTATCATTCACATCTCGGCACAAAAAAGGCGGGACTGGCCGTTTTTAACAGCCAGATAACGCGCTGCATACATGATATTTCCACCTCCCAGTTCAAATCCAAGTTTATTGAGGAGCTGCCCAAATTAAAGGGCAAAAAAGGCATCGGGGTCATAAGCGACTTTGAGTCACAACCGATAATCATTTCATGCTCCTTCGGCAAATTTGCCATCGCAACGTCGGGGCTGCTGCGAAATAAAAATGAGATGGCGAGGGAAATAATGAGCCAGGGAGGAAGTTTTTCTGAAATGAGCAGCGGCATGATAAATGCCACGGAAGTCGTGGGCAAGCTTATTGCCTGCAAAAAAGATATTGTGAGCGGCATTGAATACGTTTTCAGCAAGATTTCCGGCTCTGTGTCTTTGCTTGTGCTGGCCAAAGAAGGTATTTATGCTGCAAGGGATATTTCAGGTAAAACAACGCTGGTAATCGGGAGCAATGATGATATTCTGGCTGTATCTTCTGAAACATGCGCCTTTCCTAACCTGGGTTTTAAACCGGACCTGGAACTGCAGCCCGGGGAAATTGTTCTTTTAAATAAAGATGGATTTAAAAAAGAAAACAGCTCGCATAAAAAAAGTAAAATATGCTCTTTTTTATGGATTTACACAGGAAATCCGGCATCATCATATGAAGGTATCAGTGTGGAAAAGGTAAGGGAAAACTGCGGCGCAAACCTGGCAGCTGGTGATAATATTAAAGCAGATCTTGTGACAGGTGTTCCTGACTCGGGCACCGCGCATGCGCTCGGCTATTCCATATTTTCAGGTATTCCTTACAGACGCCCTTTAATCAAATATACAGACGGCTACGGACGCAGCTACACTCCCCCCTCGCAGGAAATAAGGAACAAGGTTGCCAAATTGAAATTAATCCCTATTAAAAGCGTTATTGAGGGAAAAAGGATTGTGGTTTGTGACGACTCAATCGTCAGGGGGACACAGTTAAAAAACCAGGCAATTGAAAAACTGTGGAAAAACGGCGCAAGGGAAATACATGTGAGAATAGCCTGTCCTCCTCTTATGTTTCCCTGCCCGTATCTTCTGGCAACACGCACAAAAAAAGAGCTTGCGGCACGCAAGGTTATTAAAAAAATTACAGGAGACAAAACTGTTGATATTAATGATTTTCTTGATGATAAATCTCCACTTTACAGGCAAATGGTAGAAACCATAAGAAATGAGCTTGGTGTTACATCGCTTAAATACCTCACAACAGATGAAATGGTAAAAGCCATAGGACTGTCCCGCCAGAAGCTCTGTCTTTACTGCTGGAACGGCCAGGCATAAGGTATTTTTATCAGTGTTTAAAATGCCTGATTCCTGTAAATAACATGGGGATGCCAAACTGGTTGCATATTTTTATTGCCTCCTCATCCTTGACCGAGCCACCGGGCTGTATAATTGCAGTTACCCCCGCTTCAATTGCTATGCGCACTGCATCTCCAAACGGGAAAAATGCATCCGATGCAAGAACTGAACCTTTTGCTTTCTGGCCGGCTTTTTCAACAGCTATCCTTGTTGCGTCAACCCTGCTCATCTGTCCCGCACCTATGCCAGCAGTCGCTTTAGCCCAGACAAGCACAATTGCATTTGATTTAACATTCTTTACAACCTGCCATGCAAAAATAAGATCATCTCTTTGTTGCAGGGAAGGCTTTTTCTCTGTTACAACTTTATATTCAAGCCTGCCGAAAGCTGAGGCATCAAGGTCCTGCACAAGCAGGCCCCCGTCAATTCCCCTTATATCAAAGCCCCTGTATTTACTGCTGCCTGCAGAGAGCTTCTCAAGATAATCTTTAAGATTAAATTCAATTTTTAGTACCCGTATATTATCCCTTTCCTTAAGTATTTTAAGCGCCTCAGGTTCAAAGTCAGGAGCTATAAGCACTTCGACAAATTTATCAGACATAAACCTTGCAGCATCAGATGTCCAGGTTCTGTTGCATGCAATAACCCCGCCGAAAGCGGATACCGGATCAGAAAAATGCGCATTATTATAAGCCTGGGTTACCGTTGGCGCAGTTGCGACCCCGCAGGGATTATTATGTTTTATCACTGCAACACAGGGGTTTTCAAATTCCTTCACTATTGCAAAAGCTGCATTTGCATCAAGTATGTTATTATATGAGAGCTCTTTTCCCTGAAGCTGAAGGCTCTTTGCAAAAACACCTTCTTGCGCCCCTGATGCTCCATAATATGCGGCTTTCTGGTGCGGGTTTTCGCCGTATCTTAAATCCTGGATCTTTTCATAACTGAGCTTTAATACATCATTAAATTTTCCGCTTCCTGAAATAAATGAGTTTTCTGAGCTGCTTTCGACAAAATCATCCTCAGCTTTTGTGCAGTCTATTTTCAGGTAGGGCCTTACATTGATACTGCTTTTTTGCTGTTTGGTATTTAAAATATTTATGAAGTAGTTAAATATTACACTGTCGTACTCGCAAGTGTGCTGGAACGCTTTTACGCTCAGTTTAAAAAGAGTTTCGTCTGAAATCTCCCCGCCTGTTTTTAAAAGCTCTTCAGTAATTGCGCCGTAATCCGCCGGGTCGACAACCACTGCAACGCTCCTGCTGTTTTTGGCCGCGCTTCTAATCATTGTTGGGCCCCCAATGTCTATGTTCTCTATTGCCTCTTCAATTGTAACATCAGGTTTTTCAACTGTCTGCCTGAACGGGTAAAGGTTGACAACCACCATGTCAATGAGCTTTATGCCTGCATCACTTGCCTGTTTTAAATGATGCGGTTTTTTCCTGTCTGCAAGTATTGCCCCATGGACAAACGGGTGAAGAGTCTTGAGCCTTCCTTCAAGCATTTCAGGAAAACCTGTAAGGTCCTCGACTTTTAAAACATTGATGTTTTGTTCTGAAAGTTTGCTGTATGTGCCGCCTGTGGAAACTATTTCCACACCAAGATTCTGCAGCATCCCTGCAAGCTCAACTATACCTGTTTTGTCTGAAACGCTTATAAGCGCGCGTTTTACTTTTAACGGCATTTTTTTCTCCTTTTGCTAAAAATATTTGTAAAATGACTGGATAAATTTTTTACACAAAATTTCAATGAGCTTATTTTACCTGCAATTAAACATTTAAGTATAAATACGGTTAATCTGCAGGACTTTATCAGCTCTTTATTTCTTTATGAACACTTTTCTTCCCTTAAGCAAAATTCTTCCCTCGCAGAAATACTTTACTGCAAGCGGGTAAATTTTGTGCTCAGCAGCATGGATATTTTCTTCAATTTCTTCAATGGTCTGGCCCTGCTCAACTATTACTGCTTCCTGCAATATGATCGGGCCGCTGTCAAGCCCCTCATCAACAAAATGAACTGTAACCCCTGTGACCTTAACCCCATAATCAAATGCATCTTTTATACCGCGGGTGCCCTTAAAAGACGGGAGCAGGGCCGGATGAATGTTTATTATCCTGTTTTTGTATTTATTTATAAGGGTGGGTCCTAAAAGCAGCATATATCCTGCAAGCACAATAAGATCTATCCTGTTTTGTTCAAGCATAAAATCAATTGCATTATCATATTCTTTGCGGCTGCCGTAGCTCTGCGGATTGAAGGTTTTGGCATCTATCTCATGTTTTTTTGCCCTTTCAAGAGCAAATGAATCCGCATTGTTGCTAAAAACCAGAACAATCTTTCCATTTCCAAATCCGTGTTTTTTTTGGTAGTCAATTAAAGCCTGCAGATTTGAGCCATAACCTGATGCAAAAACAGCAATATTTGTCATACAATCCTTACCTTCCCGGAACCTTTTACAACTTCGCCTATTTCATAAATGCCTTCACCGGTTTTTTTTGCATAATAAAGTATGCTTTCCTTATAAGCAGCGGCTGCAATAAATACCATTCCTATGCCCATATTAAATACCTTAAACATTTCATCTGTTTGTATTTCTGCAGCTTCCTTAAGAAAAGTAAAAATCTCAGAGACAGGCCATGTGTTTTGCATAATTATCGCATCAAGGTTTTGCGGTATTATCCTGTTTATGTTCTCATAAAAACCCCCGCCGGTTATATGGGCTATGCCATTTAAAGCTATTTTTTTTGCATAAAGGTTTTTTAATACTTTGTAATAAAGCCTGGTGGGCTCCATCAGTATCTTGCCAAGATTTTTATTTTTCAAGTCATTTGCTTTGAAACTGTAGTTTTTACCAAGGTCAAGTTTTTTATCCTTGACAATTTTTCTCACAAGGGAAAACCCGTTGCTGTGAAGGCCCGACGAGTTTATTCCAAATATTATGTCCCCTTCATTTACTTGCTGCGGGTTTATTATTGACTGCTTTTCAACAATGCCCACTGCAAAACCGGCAAGGTCAATGTCATCCTTTTTATACATTCCGGGCATCTCTGCTGTCTCACCGCCTATAAGGGAGGCCCCGCATTCAATGCAGCTTGCTGCAATTGAGCAAACAATCATTTCAATAGTTTCAGGAACAAGCTTTCCGCATGCAATATAGTCAAGGAAAAAAAGGGGTGCGGCCCCGCAGCATATAATATCGTTTATACACATTGCTACAAGATCCTGGCCGACATCCGCGTACAGGCCCGTCTGTTTTGCAAGCAAAAGTTTTGTCCCTACCCCATCGGTTGATGATACAAGAACAGGACGGCTGAACTTGTCTTTTTCAAGGCTGTAAAGGCCCGCAAAGGCGCTCAGGTCATTTAGTACGTTTTTATTAAATGTTTCCATTACAGGTTTTTTTATAAGCTCAATTGTCCTGCCTGCATTCTGCAGGCTGACGCCGCTGCTTTTGTATGAATATTTTTTCAAATCACAATCCTTTTGTTATTTGCGCTTTTTTGCCGTTATTTTAAAGTCTTTTTAACTAATAGATATTTTATCTATACTGCTTAAGCCCTGTCTTTTATTGTAATCTTTCTCATGCTGCATTTCCTCATCCACGGCAACAGGATAATCGCCATTAAAACAGGCAAAACAGAACTTATCCCTTGACTGGCCAATAGCGCTTACCAGTCCTTCAATGGACAGGTAAGAAAGACTGTCAAGGTTAAGGTATTTCCTTATATCTTCAAGCGTCCTGTAGCTTGCTATGAATTCTTTTTTGGTTGCCATATCGATTCCATAGTAGCAGGGAAATAACAGCGGCGGGGATGTTATTCTCATATGTATTTGTTTTGCTCCCGCATTATAAAGCATCTGTATAACTTTTTTGGAAGTGGTTCCCCTGACAATCGAATCATCCACAACTACAAGCCTTTTACCGCGTATGACTTCCTTTAATGGATTGAGTTTAAGCTTCACACCTATCTGCCTTATTTCCTGGGTGGGCTGTATGAATGTCCTTCCAATATACCTGTTTTTTATAAGGCCGTCTGTATACGGGATGCCGGACTGGGCTGAAAAGCCCTGTGCCGCAGGAGTCCCGGAATCAGGCACACCTATTACAATATCTGCATCAGCAGGGCTTTCAATTGCAAGCTGTCTTCCCATTCTGTGCCTTATTTCAAAAATATTTTTATTGTAAAGATAACTGTCGGGACGCGCAAAATAAATAAGTTCAAAAACGCACATTGATATCCTGTCGACATCAAGCATCATCTGTGAGCGCAACCCGTTTCTGTTAATTATTATTATTTCACCAGGATCAACTTCCCGCATAAATTTAGCATCAATTATATCAAGCGCACATGTTTCGGAGGCAATTATGTAATCCTCTTCCTTCTTTCCAAGCACCATGGGCCTGAACCCGTGCGGGTCCCTTATTGCAAAAAGGGTATCTTTTGATAATATCACAAGCGAATATGAGCCTTTTATCATGTAAACTGCCTCTTTTATGGCTTCTTCCAGAGTGCTGCACAGAGAGCTTTCAATAAGGGAGGCGATTACTTCAGTGTCAGTGGAAGTTTCAAATCTTATGCCTTTTCTCATCTGCCCCCTGCGAAGGTATTCTGTATTTGTAAGATTTCCATTATGCGCTATTGCAAAGACCTCATCTTTAAACATCCTGTAAAGAGGCTGGGAATTATCCCAGATATTTAATCCTGTGGTGGAGTATCTTGTATGCCCTATGCCTATGCTGCCAACCAGTGGTGCAAGATTCTGTTCTGAGAAAACCTGGGAAACAAGTCCCAGATCTTTAAACACCAGTATATCTTCCCCATCAGAAACAGCAATTCCTGCGCTTTCCTGTCCCCTGTGCTGCAGCGCCTGGAGTCCATAAAAAATAAATTCGGCAACATTCTTATTTGATGAATATATGCCGAATACCCCGCATTTTTCCCCTGGCTTATCAGGGCTGAAAATTTTTTGGGTCTTTTTATTGTTTTTAGAGTTTTTATTTATTTGGTTGTTTTCATGCATATCCTTTTCCTGCTTTTTTGAGTGTTCTTTTTATTCCAGGCTAATTCCAGTTAATAATTATACTAAGAATCAAATCTTATAAAAATAATAAAAAATAAAAAAAATAAAAGTAAAAGGGACAGTCCCCTTTGCTTAACCCTTTAAGTAAAAGGGACAGT
>Ga0194126_10007818_pt1 | contig 14783 bp, 15 predicted proteins | sample TA2KigC150mmetaG_FD_148641 | JGI IMG/M metagenome (GOLD analysis project Ga0194126, IMG submission 148641) | Freshwater microbial communities from Lake Tanganyika, Tanzania - TA2015035 Kigoma Deep Cast 150m | ecosystem: Environmental > Aquatic > Freshwater > Lake | place: Tanzania: Lake... | reverse complement strand
CCTATGAAAATTTGAATCAGAAAAATATGAATGTAGAAAAATCAGGTATTTAGCTTAATATCTTTGCTAAAATATGCCTATCACTGTCGAAAACGGGGTTAAAATCTCTATAATTATATCAGAAATTGTTTCTAAAGATTTTAAAAGAAAACACTGTGGAGTTATTCTAGATATAAAAATTTAATTGGCTAAAAATCGATTTTCAGCTAATATAACGAAATAAAAGTGTGGGCATTTTGGCTGTTAAGATGAAGGAGGAATTTTTTGGAGCTCTTAGTTGTAATCATAATAATTCTTGTTCTGTTTGGCGGATCGAGATTGCCTGAGATCGGCAAGGGGTTAGGAAAGACAATTAATAATTTCAAAAGAGGTATGTCGAGACCTAAAGAAACAGACATAAAAGCTAAAGAGGATAGAGAAAAAAGAGATTGAGTTACTGATTGAGATTGAAAAATTGAAAAAAAAGAGCAATGGTAGAAATAGTGATTAATTAATTGAATAGAGAGATGCTTTTCAAAGACAGATAAAATCGGGACGTGGTTGTCCCGATTTTATCCCAAGATATAGTATTCAGTGACTGTGGGCGTGTTCTTCTTCCTCTTCTTCCTCTTCGTATCCTGAGAACATTGCCTTTATGTGTGCAAGAGGTGTGTGTCCAAGGGTAGCCAGGTAGAAATGAACCACAATAAATGCACTGAAGAATATGAAGAGCAGTACGTGTATCATGGATACTATTTGTATCCCGCCCACGAGGTTAATCCATTTAGAGAAGAGTTTTGGATCCCACAGGAAAAGTCCGGTGATGATCTGGACAGGAATAAGTGATGCCATGATCATCAGATATGATATTTTTTGCATGGGGTTGAATTTATTGTCTGGTGTAGGATGGTGGGGATTGGGGTCTCCGACAAAAATCCCATAGCCATAAAATTTTGCCTGACGAATACTATCCTTTGTAAATTGAATCGGATGGGTTATTGGAGGAAAATATATTTTTATTTTGAATGTTAACAGATAATAGAAGAGCCATATGAAGTAGTTCGCTATGAGAATAAACCCAGTCCAACTGTGGATATCAACAGCAGTCTCAAATGAAAACAACTTGATGATATTCCCGTATCTCATCTGAATCCCTGTAATAATCAGAATGATAAAACCTAAAGCATTGATCCAGTGCCAGATCCTTATCGGTATTGGATGAAGATATATTCTTATCATTTCTTACCTCCCTTCCCCATCTTTCTCAAATGCCTGAGGGGAGAAGTGATTATTCTCAATGTAATATGACCTATCGGAACAGCTACCCCACCAATTAAAGCTATAATGAACAGATAATCCAGGAGCCTTACATTAGAACTGCCTAGTGCATAAAACTTGCTGACCGGTAATATGGAGTATACAGAGCCAATTACTTCCTGCTTTGCATTAAAAACCGTCGGCATTCCATCAGCCTTGAAAAGCACGATCGAGACATTTTTGAAGTAGCTGGAGTCTGCACGATGACACTGTTCACACTCTTTTATTGCTTTAGTTTTGACCGCAATCTGGTGAGCTTCAGTGCCTTTTTGGACATCCATTCTTCCTATGAAGGTAACATTCGCACCCTTCCCATTAAGCTGCCGGACCATATCCCACAACTCTTTCCCGTCAATACTTCCGTCACCATTGGTGTCTATCTTTTTTATCAGTCCAGCGGCATCGGTACCGAGGAGCTTTAACACCTCTTCCTCCGGGAAAGGCTTTCCTGTTTTCTTATCATAGAGGCTGAGATAAACTCCCCGTTTTGCATCGGTGGTATGACAGGTGGCACAGGATACGCTATCAAGATGAAGCCCCGCAAAGGTAGACGTTCTTATTGGAGGATTGTATAGCCACTTCTTATGGAGGCCCTCAGCGTCTTTATGGCATTTGAGGCATGTATCTCTCATTTTCGTTGTCCTTGCAGTAATTTTCACATCATGTGAGCTGTGACAGGAAGAACAGGTAGGAGCATTTTCCTTCCCTTTTGTTATCGCCTCACCATGAACACTCGTTTTGTAAATACTGTCAATCTCACCATGGCATTTATTACAGGAAACTAATCCCAGGTCTGGTGTCACCTTTGTAACTGAATGTGAGCCATGGCAGTCTGTACATGTGGATGATTTGAGATTACCGCTTTTAAGCTGGGAAAGATGAATACTTTCTTCATACAGTGTATTCGCATCCTGATGACACTTCTTGCATATATCTGAAGCAGCTATGGAATAATGGCGCTTGCTATCAAAAACCCTCTTCGGGTGATCAGTCTTAGAAAAACCAGCATGACAGGCACTGCACGGGAGTTTGCCATGAACGGATTTCATGATAACTGATTCATCTACAGTAAGCGGGAGCGACTCCCCGTTCTTAAGAGACATGGTGAGTTTATGTTTATGACAGGTCAGGCAGTGCTGGTTTTCTTTTACAACGGCCTTCAATTCTGACATGCGCTTGATCGAATGTGAACCATGACACTCAACACAGGTAGGTGCTTTGGCTATTGTTATCACACTGGCGTGAATTGGTTTTTTCTTAAGCTGTGCATCTGTATGACACATTGTGCAGGACTTGGAGACAGTTGCGGTAAACTCCTTTTTATTCTTGAAAGTCCTGAAGGGGTGTGCGGTCTTTGAAAAACCGGTGTGGCAAACACTGCATGGAAAGTTACCATGCACAGAGTTTTTCAGGAGCGATTCATTTACAGAAAGAGGCAATAATTCGCCACTGCTCAGTTTCATGCTCAGGTCGTATTTGTGGCAGGTGAGGCAGTATTGGTTATCACTTATACGAGTCTTCCACTCTGCTATGCGCTTTATATAATGTGCACCATGACATTCGCTACATGAAGGGGCTTTTGTCTGAGTGATTAAATAACCGTGCATAGGTTTTTTCTTGAGCATCTCATTTGGGTGGCACATCGAGCATACCTTGGAGGCATTTGCTGTATACTCCTTCTTGCTGTTAATTTTTTTTACCCGGGGGTGATTTGCCATTGATATATCCGTGTGACAGCCAGCACAGCTGAAGGGGTTATGGACAGAGCTTGCAAACTCATCGCCATTTATATACAAAGACAATACTTCTTTATTTTCCAATGTCTTTGTTAAATTTTTATTTAAATGACAGCCGATACACATCTGGGCATCAGGCGAAAGAGCGCCTTTTGCCATGATGGAGTATACAGGGATAATTAAGAAAACAAAAAATAGGGCTATCAAGATCTTCTTTCTTTTACTCATCATACCCCCCCCTAAGAGTAATTATGTAATTAATGATATATCAAAGTTTGGAGACGGGAAAACTTTAGCATAGATAAATGGAGAAATGCAAGTGTTATCTTCAAAAAAGACAGGTTCTCTTCGCTTGGGGTTGTAGTAGCAATTTTTTGACACGCATACCCCTTTCCCGTGTAATTTTGTTATAGTTCATGTGAGTTCATTTGGTTCTGGAGTGAGTATATGATATGTCCGACAAACAGTGAGCATAATGAGTGCTTTAAAAGCAGACAGTATGAAGGTAATGATTGGTGATTCCCTATAAAGACAATAACCCTACAGCCTTATTTCCTTTCGTGACAATAGGAATTGTCCTTCTCAATATAGTTGTTTTTTTATATCAGATTGCCTCTCCATCGGGCACAGAGAAGATTGTTTTTTCATACGGTGCGATACCTCATTATATCGTCACGTTTGATAAAGTCCAGCCAATACATCCGGTATTGACAATTTTTTCTGCCATGTTTATGCATGGCGGTGTTTTCCACCTTGCAGGGAATATGCTTTACCTATGGATTTTCGGCGACAATATAGAAGATCAACTGGGCCACTTAAGGTTTATTATCTTTTACATCTTCTGTGGGATTGTTGCTGCCTTTGCCCAAGTGATCACGAGTCCTGATTCCTTCACTCCTATGATAGGGGCAAGCGGTGCCATCTCAGGCGTTCTTGGGGCTTACCTGCTTCTTTTTCCCAGGGCATTGGTACATACACTAATATTTTTAGTGTTTTTTGTAACAATGGTAAAGATTCCTGCCTTGATAGTTATTGGATTTTGGGCTATTATACAATTTATTAACGGCTTAATAAGTACAGGTTTTACTCGAGAAGGAGGAGTCGCATGGTTTGCTCATATAGGAGGATTCATAACAGGTCTCTTTACTATAAAATTATGGCTGCCGAGGAGGAGTAAACAGTGATTGTAATATGTCCTAAATGCAAAATAAAACTGAAGATTGATGAAGGGAAACTCACGTCTGAAGGCTCACGGTTTAAATGTCCCAGTTGTAGTACGGTCTTTCTTGTAAAAAAGCCCTTAGACATACCTAAAAGGGCAATAGATAGTAATAAAATTCTTGTGGCCCACTCAAATCCTGCTCTTATGGATAAAATAATCACGCTCCTCACTAAAGAAGGTTATCAGACAGTTACCGCGTCTGATGGAATAGATGCAATGGTAAAGGCAATGAAAGAACTCCCTTTTCTTACAATTATTGAGGTGGCTCTTCCAAAGATTTACGGTTTTGAGGTATGCAGAAGGGTGAAGTTAAGGTCGGAAACAAAGGAGATCAGGGTTATTCTTGTTGCTTCGGTATACGATAAAAAAAGATACAGGAGAGAGCCAGAATCCCTTTACGGTGCTGATGACTATATTGAGGACCACCACCTTTCAGAATTTCTTCTCGCAAAGATAAATGCGCTAAAAGGCGTAAAACCTGAAGAAAAGAAAGAAGAGATTGAGAAGCCAGAAGAAAAGTTGATACAAAAAAAGGAAGAAGTGTTTGAACAAAAAGTGGAGCCCCAGATAACGACGCAACAGGTTATCACAGAACTGCCACTCCTTGACGAGAGAATAGAGAAGGCGAAAAGGCTTGCAAGGACTATCATATCAGACATATACCTCTATAACACTATGAAAGTGGAAGAATCTATCAGAAATGGTAATTTCTATACTGCCTTCGCTAAAGAAATAAAAGAGGGTTTGAAACTTTACGAAAATAGAGTTTCACAAGAAGTGAGAGCCATAAGCGATTTCTATAAAGAAGCAATCGAAGGTTTCATAGAAAATAAAAAGAAGGATATATAGCTTAAAATATTTAGAAAATAAATGAATTTTAAAGATAAATACAAATATTTATTGATTTTTAGTACTTTTTAACCATTAAAAGCCTTTGCTTTCTATAACCTTTCCTTATTATAATTAGCACTCACTTACATTGAGTGCTAACAAAACAAAAATCCCATATAAAGAAAGGAGAAAAGTGCTATGAAATTTAAACCACTTAGAGACAGGGTATTTGTCATGTACTCCTCAGAAGAAGAAAAAACAGCAGGGGGTCTTTATATTCCTGATGCTGCAAAGGAGAAACCTCAGAAGGGTACAATAGTAGCAGTAGGTGCAGGCAGGGTTACAGATGACGGCAAACGTCAGCCTATGGAGGTGAAAGCAGGGGATACGATTCTTTTTGATAAGTATTCAGGCTCTAAGATCAGGATTGATGAGGAAGAGTTCCTTATCATCAGGGAAGAAGATATCTTAGGAATTCTCGAAGGTTAAAAAATTTTAAGATTACATAAGGAGGTTCAAACAAATGGCTAAACAGCTTATTTTTGACGAGGCAGCAAGAAGCTCTATACTCAGAGGGGTGAGTATGCTGACTGACGCAGTGAAGGCTACTTTAGGTCCAAAAGGAAGGAATGCAATCCTTGATAAGAAATTTGGCGCACCAACAATAACAAAGGATGGTGTTACCGTTGCAAAAGAGATTGAGCTGAAAGATTCATGGGAAAACATGGGTGCCCAGCTTGTGAGAGAGGTTGCATCAAAGACATCTGATGTAGCAGGTGATGGAACGACCACAGCAACTGTTCTTGCACATGCTATTTATAGAGAGGGAGCCAAGAATGTTACCGCAGGCGCAAATCCGATGGACCTTAAGCGGGGGATTGAGAAGGCAGTAGGCGTAGTTGTGGAGGAACTGAAGAAACTGAGCAAACCTGTACAGGATAAAAAAGAGATAGCGCAGGTCGGTACAATCTCTGCAAATAATGATCCATCCATTGGAGAACTCATTGCAGAGGCAATGGACAAAGTTGGTAAAGATGGAGTAATCACGGTAGAAGAAGCAAAGAGCATGGCAACAACACTCGATATTGTTGAGGGTATGCAGTTTGACAGGGGATATATATCACCATATTTCATCACTGACCCTGAAAGGATGGAATGCGTTCTCGAAGATGTATTTATTCTCATCCATGAGAAAAAGATATCGAGTATGAAGGATCTTCTCCCGATACTTGAGCAGATTGCGAAGATGGGGAGACCTCTATTAATTCTTGCTGAGGAAGTGGAAGGAGAAGCCCTTGCAACACTTGTAGTGAACAAACTCCGTGGAACACTTCAGGTATGTGCGGTGAAGGCACCAGGTTTTGGTGAAAGACGCAAGGCAATGCTCGAGGACATTGCTGTTCTTACTGGTGGTACAATGATATCGGAAGACCTCGGGATAAAGTTAGAGAACGTAAAGCTCTCTGATCTTGGAAGGGCAAAGAAGATTAATATAGACAAAGAAAATACAACTATTGTTGAAGGCGCTGGAGACCCATCAAAGATTCAAGGAAGGGTTAAACAGATAAAGACACAGATAGAAGATACAACATCCGACTATGACAGGGAGAAACTCCAGGAAAGACTTGCAAAGCTTGTTGGTGGTGTTGCGGTAATCAATGTTGGTGCAGCAACAGAAACAGAAATGAAAGAGAAGAAGGCAAGGGTTGAAGATGCCCTTAATGCAACAAGGGCTGCTGTTGAAGAAGGTATTGTTCCTGGCGGAGGTGTTGCATTTCTGAGATGTCTCCCTGCACTCAAGACCCTTAAACTCGAAGGTGACCAGCAGATAGGTGTTGACATAGTGAAAAGGGCACTTGAAGAGCCAATTCGGCAGATAGTGAACAATGCTGGTATGGAAGGCTCTGTGGTAGTCGAGAAGGTGAAGCACTCAAAAGAGATTAACGTCGGCTTTGACGCAGATAAAGAAGAATATGCGGATATGATGAAGACAGGGATTATTGACCCTACTAAGGTCACAAGGTATGCCCTTCAGAATGCAGCATCGGTTGCTGCATTAATGCTCATGACCTCTGTAATGGTCACAGATATACCTGAGGAAGAAAAAGCTCCGAAGATGCCGCACGGTGGCATGGGCGGAGAGATGTACTAAAAACAGAGATTAGAGATTAACTTAGGAGTTAATAGTTAACAAAGAGGGGCGTATTGAATACGCCCCTCTTTGTTAAAAAGTGATAATGGGCACTCTCCTTAATTTTTAATATCTTAAGGTAAAATAAAGTCTATTTTCTACCCACCGAGATAAGCCTTTTTTACCTGTTCATTGTTCAGTAACTCTTCACCTTTACCCTCAAGAGCTATTCTTCCATTTTCGAGGACGTAACCCCTGTGTGAGAGCTTGAGTGCTGCGCGGGCATTCTGTTCGACAAGGAGAACTGTAACGCCTTCTCTGTTAATCTCATTTATTGTTTTAAATATCTTGCTCACGATGATAGGGGCAAGGCCAAGGGAAGGTTCGTCGAGGAGCAAAAGTTTTGGATTGGACATAAGAGATCGGCCTATTGCAAGCATCTGCTGTTCTCCGCCACTCAATGTGCCTCCGAGCTGTTTATGTCGTTCTTTCAGAACAGGGAAAAGTTCAAAGACTTTTTCTAATTGAGTTGCTAATTCTTTGTTTTGGGTTGTTTGTTGTCGGTTTTTAGTTGTTAGTTTTTTGAAAACTGACAACTGATCACTGACAACTGAATATGCGCCCATCTCAAGATTCTCTTTTACCGTGAGCTTTGGGAATATCCTTCTTCCCTCTGGTACCTGACTGATACCCATTTTTACGATACTGTGTGGAGAAATCCCTTTGATACTTTTCCCTTCAAACATAATGTCACCGGAGAGAGGCTTCATAATACCCGATATTGTCATAAGGGTTGTTGATTTGCCTGCACCATTATTTCCGATGAGACAAACAATTTCTCCATATTTTATTTCGATATTGATACCCTTCAAAGCCTCGATCTGCCCGTAGAATGTATGTATGTTTATAAGTTCAAGCATAAAATTATCAGTTTGTTATATGCATGAGCCTTTTTGTTTTGTGACCATAGACTGATGGCTATCGACTATCAACTGTTTTTCAATGTTCTCTTCCAAGATATGCCCCTATAACCATCGAGTCTTTTCTTATATCTGCTGGTAGTCCTTCTGCTATCTTTACGCCGTGATCAAGCACAACGATCCAGTCAGATATCCCCATAACTACTTTCATATCATGTTCTATGAGCAAGACTGTCTTACCCAGTTTTTTAAAATTTCTTATAAGGCTCATAATCTCTGATGTTTCCTGTGGGTTCATCCCTGCTGTAGGTTCGTCAAGCGATATCAGGGATGGTTCTGTTGCCAGCGCCCTCGCAATTTCAAGTCTTCTCTGCGCACCGTATGGGAGGTTTCCAGAAATAGCGTCAGGATAGTCCGATAGACCGACAAGTCCGAGATATTCTATGGATTTCTCTCTTACAACTTTCTCCTCATCACGAAATCTTTTCCAACGAATTATCGAGCCAATAAGACCTGAACGTGTCTTGTGATGCTGTGCAACCATTACATTTTCTATAACAGACATCTCTCTGAAAAGTCTGATATTCTGGAATGTCCTTGAGATACCCAATCTCACGATACGGTGCGGTGGAAGGCCTGTAAGTTTGGTACCGGAGAAATAGAGATCTCCTTTTGTAGGGTTTGAGAGCCCGGTGAGACAGTTAAAAATTGTTGTTTTTCCTGCACCATTTGGGCCTATGATACTCATTATGATACCTTCCTTTACTTTGAAAGTTACCTCTTCAACAGCCTTAATACCACCAAAATACTTTGAGAGTCCCTTAACCTCTAAGAGATACACCTTTTCCTCCAAGTAACCCCTGCGGACTGAAGATCATCAGAAGTACAAGACCGCCACCGAGTGCGAGCATCCTGTAAAGTTGAACCTCACGGAGAATCTCAGGGAGAATGACCAGGATAGTTGCACCTAAAATGACACCAGGAATGCTCCCAAGCCCACCGAGGATAACCATGCTTACTATCAGTACAGATTCCATGAATGTAAAACTTTCAGGGGATACGAATTGCATCTTCCCTGCAAAGAGAGCGCCTGCAAGTCCAGCCCAGAAAGCACCAAAAGCAAATGAATAGAGTTTGTACATGGTGGTGTTTATGCCCATAGCAGAAGAGGCAATTTCATCTTCTCTTATCGCTACCCATGCCCTCCCTATCCTTGAGGAATAGACCCTCCTTGTGACAAAAACAGTCAGGATCACCAATGACAGGACAAAGCAGTAATAATAGGAAAGTTTTCCGAGAGATACAGACATAATTACAGGAGGGGCAATTCCTGGAATTCCATTTGGACCCATGGTGACACTATCCCAATTGTTAAGGATGAGACGAACGATTTCACCAAATCCAAGAGTAACAATCGCAAGATAGTCACCCCTCAGCCGCAATGCAGGTATTGCCAGAAAGAATCCGGAAACCGTAGTAAGTCCTATAGAAAAAGGTAAGGCTGACCAGAAATCAAGTCCAAATTTTGTATTCATAATAGCGTAACTGTAGGCACCTATTGCATAAAATGCGACAAACCCGAGGTTCAGAAGGCCTGCAAAACCAACGATAATATTCAGCCCGAGTGCAAGAATTATGTAAATACCTGCAAGAATTGCCACATCAATGAGGTAGTCTGTGGTAATAAAAGGAAGGATAAAAAGAAATATGATCGAAAGGGAACGAATAATATGCACTGATGGAGCAGAGAATAGCCCTGTAGCTCGTATTTTGTTGTGGAAAGTCTGTAACCCTTCAATAACTATCTTTTTATAACTGAAAAGGAATTTAAAAAAAATAATCGAAATTAAAAGAACTGCAAAAAGGATTATTGCGGCACGCAGCCCGTTAAAAGGGAGAAAAAGCAAGGCAAACCATAGTGCGACCACTAATGGCTTTATGCCGAAAAACTTTTCTTTCTTTTTTTCTCCTGGCACTGTATTCATATTTTTTCTTTCATCCTTAAACCTTTTCCAGTTCAGCCTTGCCAAAAAGCCCGCCTGGTTTCATAAGTAATATTAAGACCAGAATGATGAAAGCATAGGCATCTTTGTACTCACTTGATATATAACTCGCACCAAGACTTTCGACAAGCCCGAGCAGGAGGCCTCCAAGCATCGCACCACGTATGCTGCCTATTCCACCGAGAACAGCTGCAGTAAACGCCTTTATCCCCGCAACATACCCTATGTAATAGTTGACGAGACCGTAATACATAGCAACCATAAGTCCTGCGATCGCAGCGAGACCTGAACCTATGATGAAGGTGACCGAGATAACCGTATCTATGTTTATGCCCACAAGAGAAGCCATTATCTTATCCTGTGCAACAGCGCGCATTGCTTTTCCTATTTTCGTCTTTCTCACAAATAAACGGAGGAATACCATCACTATCGCAGAGGTGAGTATGATAAAGAACTGGAGGTAGGTCATGCTCACTGACATAAATGTAATGGTAGAGGTTTCAAAAAGATGCGGGAATACTTTATCGGTAGCACCTTGTGTGAGCATTACATAATTCTGAAGGAATATGGATACACCAATTGCACTTATAAGCGGACTTAACCTGGGAGCCTTTCTCAGAGGCTTATAGGCGATCTTTTCCATTGTGAACCCATAGGAAGCGCAAAAGATTATCGATAGAAAAAAGGTAAGTATCAAGGAAAGAGGAAGGCTGTAGGATGTCAGACCTATAGCAGTAAAGAAGACCATGAGGATGATGCCAAGATAAGCGCCGAGCATATAGATCTCACCATGGGCAAAGTTGATGAGTTCAAGGATGCCGTAGACCATGGTATAACCGAGTGCGATAAGAGCGTATACGCTGCCGAGTGTAAGGCCGTTTACCACTTGCTGTAAAAGCATATAGAGATTTTAACAGAAAGGAATAACGTTTTGGAGGCAATTGAAGAAAATGATGCCCTTATTATAAAGAATTTTTGAATAATCCCCTTTATTTATTTTAAACTTATAGAAAGCAGGGATGGAATAAATGCTTAAAGATTATTTTCTTGGTCTCTCGTTGAATAAAAAATTAATCGGGATGATGCTTTTCCTTACACTCATTCTTGTCTCAATACTCCTCTTCTATTATGGACAGACAGAAAAAGCATTACTTGAAGAACTTGAAAAACAGACAGCAGATCTTTCAAAAGCAATACAGGTTGGTGTCGAAGAGGTTACCGGCAGCGGTTCCACAGACGAAATGCGTCTTTACAACTATCTTCAGAAATTGAATGCCAGAGGTGTAAAAGAGATTTCAATTATCAGTAATGCCGATGAGATCATTGCCAGTACAAATCCCAAAAAGGTTGGAGAGCCAGTCGGTATGAAGAAGAAACAACGTATTATAAAGGCAGAACTCGGAGAACCTCTTTCAAAAGAAGGGAAGGTGTATAACGTCATTCTTCCTGTAATTGCAGAGAATACGCAGTACGGGTATATCCACCTGCAGATAAATGTTGAGGATTTTTCAGAAGTCCTCAGAATGAGTGCACTCAAAAGGGTAGTCGCAACTCTTTTTGTCTTTGGACTTGGAATAATTATCGCAATGTTTCTTTCCTGGATGTACACAAAGCCAATCCATAATGTCGTTGGTGCTGCAAGGAGAATTGCAGCAGGTGATCTTTCATCAAACCTTATGACAGACAGGAAGGATGAAATAGGAGAGCTGACACAGAGTTTTAACTTTATGGTTGAGAAACTCAGGGATGAGCGTGCACTTGAAGAGAAACTGAGAGAGGCCGAACACCTGTCTGCAGTGGGTCAGCTTTCAAGAAGTATTGCTCATGAACTCAGAAATCCACTTAATTTTATAAGCCTGAGTATAGACCATTTAAAGGAAAAATATGCACCATCAGAGAATGCTAAGAAGGAAAAGTTTGAATCACTCATGGCGAGTATAAAACAGGAAATACAGAGGCTTAATAACCTTGTGGGAGATTTTCTCGACTATGGAAAACCTTTAAAGTTCAATCTTCAGGAGGTGGATGTTGGGAACATTATCGAGGAGGTTATGTCGCTGGTATGGGCAAAGGCAGAAAAAGACAATATTGAGATATTTAAACAATATGGAGTGCTTCCCAGGCTTTATTTAGACCCTGAACTCGTGAAGACCTGTATTTTTAATGTTGTCCTCAATGCGTTTCAGGCGATGCCCGAAGGGGGGAAACTTACATTGCGTACGCAGACTTCTGATAACAGGGTTTCAATTATTTTTGAGGATACAGGTATTGGCATCTCTAAGGAAACCCTGTCAAAGGTATTTAATCCATTTTTCTCGACTAAAATTTCAGGTCTTGGCCTGGGACTTGCTTTGACAAAAAGGGTTATTGAGGAACATAAGGGCAAGGTTGATTTTCAGAGTAGAGAAGGTAAGGGGAGCACGGTAACCATATCTTTTCCTATACAGTAAGCATGGGAGTGTGAAAATGGCTGTTGTACTTGTCGTTGACGACGAACCTCTTCAGAGGGATATAGTGAAAACAATACTTGATGATGAAGGATACGAGACCTATACTGCTGCGTCAGGTGAAGAAGGACTGAAGATTGTGAAGAAATTTAATCCTGATGTCGTTCTCACTGACCTCAAGATGGAAGGCATAGACGGTATAGAATTTATTGAATCGATCTCTAAAGAACCTTTTGAGCCAACAATGGTCATTATGACTGCGCACGGGACAATATCATCTGCGGTGGAAGCAATAAAGAAAGGCGCATTTGATTACCTCACTAAGCCTCTTGATAAAGATACATTGCTCTTGACGGTCAAAAGGGCTGTTGAGCGGACGTCCCTCCTTAAAGAAAACCTTCAACTTCAGAGAGCACTCTACGATAAATTCAGGATAGAAGGTATTGTCGGAAGTTCAAAGAAGATGCAGGAAGCAATCGAGATAATGAAGAAGGTCTATTCGAGTCCTGCAACTGTCCTTATACTTGGTGAAAGCGGTACAGGCAAGGAGCTTATTGCAAGGGCAATGCATTATAACAATCCAAGGCGGGTAAAACCATTTACCGCAGTAAACTGTGCTGCAATCCCGGAAAACTTGATAGAAAGTGAACTTTTCGGGCATGAGCCGGGTGCTTTCACCGGTGCAACATCAAGGAATATAGGGCTTTTTGAATCAACAAATGGTGGGACAATATTCCTTGATGAGATTGGAGACCTCCCACTCTTGACACAGTCGAAAATCCTCAGAGTGCTTCAAGATAAAGAAATAAGAAGGATTGGGGGGAGAGAGAATATAAAAATTGATGTTCGAATAATCTCAGCAACAAACAAAGACCTCGAAAAAGAACTCGTAAAGAAGAACTTCAGGGAGGACCTGTATTACAGGCTCAAGGTTATCACCATAAAGCTTCCACCATTACGCGAGAGAAAAGAAGACATCCCTGAACTTGTAACCTTTTTCATTAACAAATATAACCACGAGTTTGGAAAGAGAATAAAGGGAATTGAAGAAAATGCAATGAAGGCGCTCATCGAGTATCACTGGCCGGGAAACATAAGACAACTTGAATCTGTCATAGAGCGTGCTGTACTTGTATGTGAATCTTTTCGTATACGCCTCAAGGATATCAGCAGCGAATTAGGATTTTCTCAAAGGGGGAGTGTTCTTGATTTTGATTTGCCAGATGAGGGAATGAATTTTGAAGAGATGGAGAAAGAACTCTTAAAAAAGGCAATGACGAAGGCAAATCATGTTGCAGCAAAAGCGGCCAAACTTCTTGGCATGAGTTATAAAACCTTTTGGTATAGATGGGAAAAATTCGGACTTGAGAGTTCTTCCTCAAAAGAGGAAAATACTCCTTAAAAAAGAAAAACGTACCGTATTTCAGTTTTTTATCATTTACTGAAATGGCTTGCAGGCTTAATTTTTTATATATGTTTTCACTTGATTTTAGTGGCATGAATTTTGTAAAGTGAATTCTGTTTGATACACTTTAATACTCTATGGGAAAGGAGGTGATTTGAGTGAAGAAAGCCGTAGCAATTATCGTGGCATTGCTCTTTGTATTCGCTGTTGCCTCGTTCGCACTCGCAGCTGAGGAGAAAAAGGCAGCGCCTGCGCCAGTGGAGAAGAAAGCCGAAGAGAAGAAAGTAGAAAAGAAGGCAGTTCCAAAACAGGTTACCGGCGAAATCAAGGCGATCGACAAGGAAAAGAAAACCGTGACCGTTACCAAAAAGGTAAAGGATAAAGTCACAGAGACCGTCGTTGCAGCTGATGACAAGACCAAGATTATGGAAGGCAAGGATAAAAAGAGCTTCGCAGATCTGAAGGTTGGCGATAAGGTGAAAGTGGTTTATGAAGAGAAAGATGGCAAGAATATCGCAAATAGTATTACGATTTTGAAAGTAGAGAAGAAGGTTGAGAAGAAAGCTGAACCTGCGAAGCCAGCAGAGAAGAAAGCCGAACCTGCAAAACCAGCAGAGAAGAAGTAACTTCAGTTTGTTTATGATATAAGGGCGCTGAATTTTCAGTGCCCTTATTTTTTAATATAACCTAAATTGAGCGATTTATTTATTTAAAACCATATTAATCAAGGTATTCTAAAGAAAATGCAATCACCCAATAAGTGTCATTCTCTGGCTTGACCAGAGAATCCAG
>Ga0194126_10007811_pt1 | contig 14793 bp, 7 predicted proteins | sample TA2KigC150mmetaG_FD_148641 | JGI IMG/M metagenome (GOLD analysis project Ga0194126, IMG submission 148641) | Freshwater microbial communities from Lake Tanganyika, Tanzania - TA2015035 Kigoma Deep Cast 150m | ecosystem: Environmental > Aquatic > Freshwater > Lake | place: Tanzania: Lake... | reverse complement strand
AGCCGCCGCTCGGCCCGTTCTACGAACTGGAGACCTCGTCCCCCGCCGCCGCCCTGCCGCCCGGGGGCACCCTCCGCCACGTCTCCCGCACCTTCCACCTCCGCGGCCCCCGCGCCGCCCTCGACGCTCTCGCCCGCGCCACGCTGGGCGTCGGACTGGAGACGATCGAGCGGGCGTTCTGACTCCGGCAGCGCGGAGCACCCTCCCAAAACGGCCCGGCGCGGCGCAAGAATAGGTTGCCCGGCGCCATCGGCGATCCTACGATGGAGGCGGCGACGACGATGCCGGCGACGTCCGGCGGCGGGAAGCGGAAGGCCGTACCGCGAAGCACGACGGGGCGCGGAAACCTGGTTCGGCAGGAGAGACAGAGATGATCGGGAAGATCCCATTGGCGACACTCGGTGCGATGGCCCTGGCGATTCTGGCAGGCGCCGGCCCGGCCCAAGCGGACGACCCCCCGGCCGGAATCGTGGCCTGGTGGCGTGCGGAGGGGAACTCGCAGGACAGCAGTGGATCGAATCACGGAACCATGATCGGCGGCGCCGCGTTCTCGAACGGCGTGGCCGGCCAGTGCTTCGTGTTGGACGGGGTCAGCGGGTATGTCGATGTGACCAATTCGGGGGCCCTGGATTTCGGCACCAACGACTTCACCCTCTGTGCATGGACCTTCTTCTCGTCTGCCGGTGGCGGCCTGGGCACCGATCAGGACATCTTTCAGAAGAGCCTTGGCACGTACCCCAATGATCGGGGTTATCTCCTCGAATACGTCACGGGAGAGACGCATCCGGTGTTGCGGTTCCGGGTGTCCGGGACATCGGCCAATTTGAACGATCTGATGCTGTCGGCGCCTCTCGTCGTCGACCACTGGTTTCACGTTGCCGCAGTCCGTTCCGGCAACACGAGCCGCATCTACCTTGACGGCTCCTCCCTGGGCGGGAAGACCGCGGGATCGAACATCGACGTCGGGACGGGCGGCGAGGCCCGCATCGGGGCCAAAGTGCACATGGGTGCCGGGCGATACTTTCGGGGCGCCATCGACGAGTTGTCGATTTACGGGCGCGCGTTGACCGACGCGGAGATCCATCGACTGGCCACCTTGCCGCCACGGCTCAGCTTGTCCGCCTCGCCGGGACGGATCGATTTGTCGTGGACCTCCCAATCGAATCGCGCCTACCAGGTCTGGTTCTCACCCGATCTGACGGCCAACTCCTGGACTTCGCTCGGCGCGGCCGTTGTTTCCACCGGCCATGTGACATCGACCAACGATGCCGCAGTGGAATCTGCAGGGCCACGCTTCTATCGAGTGTCAACGCCTGTTCCGTGACGGTGCCGAGTCGGGCCGCCGCGACCGGCCCAGGAGGTCCAGCCGGGGCTCCCCCACCACCCGCCCTCGCCTGCGGCTTCTCCGGCGTCAACACACCGGGATATGCGACACATCGCATGTCCGGGCCATACCGGGCTTTTGCGCCACGACCCGTCCCATGCCCGAGCGGCCCGTTTCACTGCAGTATCCTGTTGCCCTGCCGCATCGGCAATCCTACGATCGGGGCGGTGACCGTGGGTTCAGCGACGTCCGGCGGCAGAAACGGAAGGCGGTGCCGCACAGTGCGAGGGGGGTACGATAACGGTTCGATCGATGAGGAGAGCAAAATGAGGACATTAGGGCTCGTGATCCTGACTGCAAGCGCAGCGTGTTTCAGTGCGCGAGCGCAGAGCAACGCGGTGATCACATCGTTTTCCGGAAACGGCGTTCTCACATGGACCGCGCCGGAGAATGGTGTCTATTCCGTAGAGTGGGCGTCTTCGCTGACCGGTGCGTGGCACAGAACATGGGATATGGCCGAAATGGCGGTCTCCGCCGGATCGCAGACGAACCACGTGCCCATGTTCTATCGCATAACCCCGAAGCCGTCAGCGCTTCTCATGCATGGCAACGGGTCTCACGGCAGCACGAACTTCATCGATCAAGGCGGTCGAGCGATCGCAGGCGTGGGGGACGCCCGCCTTTCGACCAACCGAAGTCGGTTTGGCAGCGCGAGTATCTACTTCGACGGATCCGGCGACTATTTGGATGCGGGTGCGAACGCGGACTGGGCGTTCGGCACCGGCGACTTCACGGTTGATTTCTGGGTCAATTTCGACAGCGCACCCGGGGACTTCCACATGATCGGTCCGCACACGCAAGGGAGTTATACGGAATGGTGTGTTCTGCGCGAAAGCGGCCACTTGCGGGGTCTTATCAACGGCAACGTCGTGGTCGGTCAGGCGTGGACGCCAGCACTTGACACGTGGTACCACATCGCTCTCACGCGATCGGGAAGCACCGTGCGACTGTTTGTGAATGGCGAGCAGCTCGCAAGCGGCGCGTCATCCGCCACCATCGGCAACGCGCGGCCGCTGACCATCGGTGCCACCGTGAATCCATCGCTCTTCTTCCGGGGTTACATGGATGAAATCAGGGTGGTCAAGGGGGCTGCCGCATGGACTGCGCCCTTCACACCGCCAGCCGATGAGTATGCCTATTGATGAAGCGGATCATGGAACCACGGCCTGCCGGATACGTCGCTGACGGGCCGCCCAGGGGCCGGACGTTCGGTAACAGAGAAGACCATGGACTTGTCCGCTCTTGGGTTTACCGACTGGTTTGAGCGCTGTTCCGCCGCCATCCTTCAGCCGGGGCAGAGCATTGCACGCGTCACGGCCGTCGATCGGGGCTCGTTTCTCGTCCGCAATCAGGAGGGCGAGGTCCTTGCGGAGCTCGCGGGCAGGTTCCGTTTCGCTGTGGAGTCCGCCTCCGATCTGCCTTGCGTGGGGGACTGGGTCTGTGTGCAATGCCACCCCTCGGGCGGCCCCGCCATGGTTCACCGCGTTGTCCCGAGAAGGACCTTCCTGCGCCGCAAGTGCCCCGGGAAGAGCGTGGACTTCCAGATGATCGCGGCGAATATTGATATTGCCTTCATCGTGCAGGCCTGCGGTTACGATTTCAACCTGGCCAGGCTCGACCGATACCTTGTGATGGCCAACGAGGGTGCGATTGAACCGTGGATACTCCTGACGAAGACCGACCTCGTGTCGCCTGCTGACCTCGATCATACGATCGAGCAAGTTAGGGGCAGGCGCGCTTTCGCCAACCTCGTTGCGCTCAGCAACACCACGGGCTTCGGCCTGGATCAATTGCGTGCACTTCTTGTCCCTGGACGAACACATTGCCTGCTTGGCTCCTCGGGAGTCGGAAAGACCACGCTTATCAACCGGCTGATTGGCCGTGACGCACTGGACACAAGAGCTGTCAGCGGGACGGGAGAAGGTGTCCATACCACTTCCCGACGCCAGCTGTTCATGGTGGATGGTGGTTCCATGTTGATCGATACGCCGGGGATGCGCGAACTTGGCCTTCTTGGGGCGGGCGACGGACTGGACGACACGTTCTCTGATATCCACGAGCAATCCGCGCGCTGCCGCTTCGCGGATTGCACCCACACGGATGAACCTGGATGCGCAGTCCTCTTGGCCGTGGATCATGGGGATCTCAGTGAAGACCGGTACCGGAGCTATCTCAAACTCAGGAAGGAAACCGAGTTTCATGATCTCTCGTACGCCGAGAAGCGGAAGAAGGACCGATCCTTCGGCCGCTTTATCAAGACCGCCAAGAGGAGCATGAGGAAGCAATAGACGGACACCGAACCGGCAAGAGCCGGGTACGGCTTCGCCGCCCGGATCTACGCCGTCCACTGGGAAGAAGATGAGGATCTCCGCATTCACATCCGACGAAACAGAGCCAATCAAGGCCCTGTTCACCAAGACGTTCTCCGAATCCGAAGGCGAAGCCGAGGGAACGATTGTGGGCGGCCTCGCCGGGGATCTCATGCGCAGCACAGGCGAGTCCGATCTCTATGGATTCGTAGCACGCGACGGCGCAGGCCTTGTCGGCAGCATTCTCTTCTCACGCATGCGGTTTGAGCGACAGGTCGAGGCGTTCATTCTGGCTCCCGTGGCCACACGGACAGACCAGCAGCGCAGAGGCGTGGGACAGAGCCTGATCAGCTTTGGTCTGAACGCCTTGAGGCGTGACGGAGTTGAACTCGTGCTCACCTACGGTGATCCACGGTTCTACTCGAAAGTCGGATTCCGAGTGATTACCGAGGCTCTCATCCCGCCCCCTTTCAAGCTTTCACGCCCGGAAGGTTGGATGGCTCAGTCCCTGGCAGGCGAGAAGATTGATCCCATCCAAGGCAAGTCGCGCTGTGTGGAGGCACTCAACAAACCTGAGTATTGGTAGAAAGTGGAGCGAACAGGCGCAGCAAGGGCACGCTCGCAAGCTCGCGCCCCCTGTTGCGCGACGTTCCCCCGCCCACACCCACTGAAGAACCCTAGCCGGGGGTGCGGGGGCGGCAATGAGCGCCCCGCATCAAGCGGGGTTCTGGGGCGCAGCCCCGGCCGTCTAGCGGAGGTCAGGATGAGGGGGTGAAACGCCGTGGCACCGCGTGGAGCGTGCTACCCTGTCCCCGCGCTTCGGCAAGCTCAGCGCACCCTTCGACGCGCCCGGGTCCACCATGAGCAAGCCCCGAGCTCGTCGAGGGGCGCGCCGAATGGTGGAGGCGGGGGGAATCGAACCCCCGTCCGAACAAGAGTCACCAAAGCGTCTACGCGCGTGTCCTGTCTTTAAATCTCATCCCCCGCACTGCCAACAGGCAGGCCATGCGAGGGACCAGCGGCCACGAAAGTTTCTCGCCCCTTCCCCCGGCCACCCGGAGTCGGAACCAGCCTGCTGCAACGTCTCGTCCACCCAGCAGGCGTCAGCGGGGAGACGTCGCGGAACTAAGCCGCGAGAGCCAGCTCTTCGTTGGCTTTTGTGTTTGTTTCCCGGATGATTAACGAGGCCGACCGGGGTCCTCGGCGCGCAACCCTGGCTTCAACCTGCCCGTCGAAACCGGATCGCCCCCACATGTAAAAGAGCCGTCAACGCCGGAACTCTACACCCTTCCCCGCCCGCGGGCAACCGGCCGGGCCGGCGCGTCGACGCGCCCCCGGTACGCCGCGTAGAGAGCCTCGCGCTCCGCCTTCGGGATCGCGTGCCACCGCACACCGCCTCGAGCAGCCGAAGGGCTTCCGGACCGATGTTTGGAGGATCCTCCAATCCACCGCTCGCAACCACACGCTTCACAGTCCCTCCCCCCGCCCTCACCGAACGCCGTCGTGCGATGGGCGTCAGGGCCGGCCGGCCTTCGCCTCCGCGAGATGGGCCTCGATGGCGACGCGCAGCGCCGTGGCCGATTCAGGCGACATGCGGTGACCGCACGGGATGTCGTTGTAGATCGCCTTCCGCCCGGCCAGCGCGTTGTAGGCGGCGTAGACGCTGCTCGGCGGGCAGGTGGTGTCGATGAAACCGACGGTCAGGATGCCCGGGCACTTCGCGCGTGTCGCGAAGTTCGCGGCGTCGACGTAGCGGACCGCCTGCACGACGGACTCCGGCGGCGTCTCGCCGGTCGCGATGAACTTCGGCCAGCCGTTGATGCGCCCGGCCCTGTAGCCGCAGTGGTCGCAGCCCGCGGGCACGCCGCCCGCGTAGAACGTGACGCGTGGATCGAGGCCGGCGGCGACGATCGACTGGTAGCCGCCCTGGCTGCTGCCGTGGACGATCATCGTGCGGCCGTCCCACGCGGGCTGCGCGGCGAGGAAATCGATCGCGCGCACGAGGCGGAGGAACATGCCGACGAAGTGGATCGTCTCCGTCGATTCGCGTCCCCGCGTGCGGTAATCCTTGTACTCGCCGTCGGCGAGGTCCTTGTAGAACGGCTCCGGCTTCCCGTTCGGCAGGCCGTGGGCGTTGATGTCCATCGCGAGGAGCCCCTTCGCCGCCCAGCCCGCGGCGCTGACGAGCACCGCGCTGCGGACGCCGGCGCCGTGGACGAGCAGGATCGCGGGCAGGCTTTTCGGGGCGGCCCCGGCCGGGCGGGCGAGGTAGCCGCTGACCGGTTCGCCAAGGCACTTCACCTGCGCGTCGAAGCACTCGATCTTCGCGTCGTTCCACGGCACGGGCGTGAGTTCGGCCCCGGCGGGGACCGCCGCGAGCGCCTTCTTCTTCGCGGCCCAGAACGCGTCGAAGTCGTCCGGCGGCGGGAGGCCGGGGCGGATCTCGAGCGGGTCGACCGCCGCTGCGCCGCGCTCGACGTGGTTCGACTTCGCCGGGTCGGTGAAGCTCGCCCGGCAGTGGAGGAACCCGGGCTCGTCCAGGCTGCCGGTGACGCAGGCCCTGCCGCCGGCGAGCGTCGCCGTGCCCGTGGTCTCCGGCGGGACGCCGTCCTTGTTCAGCACCCACGCGACCTCGGCGCCGTCGGCCGGCCGGCCGTCGCACGTCAGCGCGAGCGTGAACGTGACGGTCTCACCCTTCCGGTAGATCGCGTCCTTGCGGTCCGCGGTCACGGACAGACTGTAGGTCGCCGCGGCGCAGACCTGGACGAGGGCGAGGAGGACGGCGGCGGTGCGGACCAGGGTCTTCATCGTGGCTCCTGTCTGCGCGCGCGCCGACGCTGCGGCGGACGCGGTGACCACGATAGCGATCCGCTCCCGCGCCGTCGACCCGTTCGCGCGGCCCGCATCTCAGTCCACGCGCAGGGCGATGCCTGACTCGCCGAGGATGGCCTCGAGTTCGCGCACGAGGGCTTCGGACGGATGGACGCGGTGGGCCTCCCCGGCCGCGAGCACGACGCGCCCGCCCTGCGCGTCGGTGACGACGAACTCGACGGGCACCGCGCCGGGATGTTTCGCGAGCACGGCCTTGAGGTCCTCCGCCGGGACGGCCCCGGCCAGGGACGGCGGCACGAGGAGCTGAAGTCCGCGCACCGCGGTCTCCACCACCTGCTCGAGCGGACGCATCCGCGCGGCGGTCATCCAGGCGGACTCCCCGCGCATCATGCCGCGGCCCTCGATGAACAGGAGCTTCCCCTCGCCCGCGTAGGCGCCGTCGCGCTCGAGGACCTCCGGCGGCAGCGTCACGGAGAGGGTCCCGTCGGGCATGTCCAGCGTCATCTCCGGCGCGGCGCCGGCGCGGCCGCCCGGCCTCGGCGCCCGGAGCGCGAGCCCCGCCACGCGCACCAGTACCGGGGCGGCGAGGTCGCACAGCGAGGCCAGCGGCGTGCAGCGCGCCGCGCGCGTGAACCACTCGAAGCGGGCGATCGGGTGCGCGGTGACGGGATAGCCGAGCAGTTCGCGCTCGTCCTCGATCCGCCGCGCGTCCGGCCACGGCGGCAACGGCGGCAGGATGGAGTCGTCGGCGGCGCCCAGCGACGATTCGTCGAAAAGCAGGCCCTGCCCGCGCTGCACGTCGCGCCGGTCGCCGGCGGAGGCCAGGGCGATGTCGAGCCCGCCGGCCATGCGGCTGCGCGGCATGCCGGTGAAGTCGAACGCGCCGCAGCGGACCAGGCACTCGACGGGCCCCCGGGCCCCGGCACCGCCCGCCGCGCGGCGGCAGAAGTCGACCAGGCCCGCGTACGGCCCGTGCGCGGTCCGCTCCGCCGCCCATGCGCGGGCGGCGTCGTCGCCGACGCCGCGGATGCCCGCCAGGCCGAAGCGGATGGCCCGTCCCTCGGCGACGAAGCCGGCGGCGCTGCGGTTGACGTCCGGCCCGAGCACGCGGATGCCGAGCGCGCGCGCCTCCGCCAGCAGCGGGGCGAGCCGGTCGGCATCGCCCATGTCGTTCGACATCGCGGCCGCGAGGAACTCGACCGGGTGGTGCGCCTTGAGCCACGCCGCGCGGAAGGCCAGCGTCGCCGCCGCCACCGCATGGGACCGGCTGAGGTTCGACCGCCCGCACGCCTCCAGCGCCCCGGCGAGCCGCGCGGCGTCGGCCTCGCGCACGTGGTGCGCCCTGCGACAGCCCTCGAGGAACGCGGCGCGGTGGCGGTGCATGGCCTCCTCGTCGCGCGAGACCAGGGCCCGCCGCAGCAGGTCGCCCCGCTCCGGCGGAATCCCGGCGAGCGCCGCCGCGGCGGGCGCGATCTGCTCCTGGTAGAGCAGCAGACCGTGCGTCTCGCGCAGCAGGCCCGCCAGGAGCCTGTGCGGCGCCTCCGCGGGCGACGCCGCCCCCTTGCGCGCGACGACCTCGTCGAAGAGCGCAGCCGTCTCGGGCCGGTGAAGCGCGATCAACGCGACGAGGTCCTCGAAGGTCCCGATCCCCATCCTCCGCGCGGCCGCGCGGACCGGAGGCGAGTCGAGACCGGATACGCCCGCCGTATCGCCGCGGCCGATCAGCGCGAGCGCCGCGGGGTCGTCCTCCGGAAGCGCCGCGAGGTCGACCGCCAGCCCCCGCGCGCCGAGGGACCGGACCGCCTCGCCGAGCACCGTCAGTGCGCGGAGGCCCGGAAGGTCGATCTTCAGCAGACCCGCCCACTCGAGGTCCCTCATGTCGTACTGCGTCACCGTCTCGCCGTCCCCCCCGCGCGCGAGCGGCACCAGGTCCGCCAGCGGACGGTCCGCGACGACGACGCCCGTCGGGTGCACGCCCGGGCTGCGCGGAAGCCCCTCGAACGCCTGGGCGAGCGACAGCAGTTCCGGCGCGCAGGCCAGCTCGGCCTCGCGCTTCAGGTCGGGCCGCGTGCGGAGCGCGCGGGCGAGGGTCATCTCCGCGCCCTCCGGCACGCGTCGCGCGACGGCATCGCAGACCGAGGGCGACACGCCCAGCGCGCGCCCCGTGTCGCGGATCGCCATCCGGGCGCCGAAGGTGCCGAGCGTGAGGATGTGCGCGACGCGGTCCCTCCCGTGGCGCTCGCGCAGATGCTCGAGGATGGCGGGGCGGCACGAGGGACAGATCTCGATGTCGATGTCCGGCGGCACCGGGCGCTCGGGATTGAGGAACCGCTCGAACGGCAGGCCGTGGCGAAGCGGGTCGATCTCGGTGATGCCCAGGCACCACGCCGCCAGCGACCCGGCAACCGCCCCGCGACCCGGGCCGACCGGGAGGCCGCGCCCGCGGGCGAAGCGGACGATGTCCGCCACGACGAGCAGGTAGTTGACGAAGCCCGCGCGCCCGATGACCTCCAGTTCGTGCCCGAGCCGCGCCACCGCCGCCGCGGCGCCGGGGGCCGGATGCGCGGGGTCGGTCACGCCCCGCCGCTCGCGCAGCCCGTCGAACGCCAGCCGGCGCAGCCAGGCCGCCTCGCGGCCCCGGCGCATCTCCGGCTCGAAGTCCGCCGGCGGATCGAACCGCGGGAAGTGCAGTTCCTGCGCGGGCCACAGGTCGACGGCGCACCGCTGCGCGATCCCGGCGCTGAGCGCGACGGCGTCGCCATCCTCCGGCAGTGCGGCGAGCATCTCCGCCGCGGTGCGGAGGTGGAACAGGCGGGAGTACTCGGTTCCCGCGCGCGCCGGCTCGCGCACGGAGCAGCGGCGGACGAGCCGCAGGGTCTCGTGGGCCTTCGCCTCCTCGGACCGGAGGTAGTGCACGTTGTTCGTCGCGACGGTCCGCAGGCCGGTCCGGCGCTCGACCTCGCGAAGGCCCGCCAGCATCTCGTCCTGGCCGGCAAGCCCCTGGTTCTGCATCTCGAGGAAGAAGGCGTCGCGCCCGAGGATCTCCGCCAGGCGCCCGGCGGCCTCGACCGCGGTGTCGATCCGTCCCGCGGCGCAGTGGCGGTTGACCTCGCCGTTGCCGCCGGACGACAGGCCGATCAGGCCCGCGGCGCGCGCGGCCAGGTCCGCCTCGCGCAGCACCGGACGACCGGGCTCGGGCGTCCCGAGGTGCGCATCACTCACCAGCCGCAGCAGGTTCCCCCACCCCTCCGGCGTTTCGGCGAGCAGCACGAGGCCGGGTCCCGACGCATCGAGCGGGCGCAGGACGGCGGGGGGGCGCGGCGCCATCTCGATCTCGACGCCGAGCACCGGGCGGAGGCCCTTCGCCTTCGCCCGCCGGTGGAACTCCGGCGCGCCGTAGAGCACGCCGGAGTCGGTCATCGCCACGCCGGGCATGTCGAGGGCGGCCACCGCGTCCATCAGCGGCCCGATCCGGACCAGGCTGTCCAGCAGGCTGTACTCGGTGTGAACGTGCAGATGGACGAACGGTCCCATGCGCCGGCTCCGGCGTCAGCGTACCCCAGTCCCGCGGCGGTGAAAAGACCGCGGCCGGGCCACCCGGATTCCCGTTGTTGAACCGCGCGCCTTGTGCCTATGCTCTCCGGGACCATGACGCACCGGTTTTCATTCCCGTGCCGCGACGGCCGCGCGCTCCGCCGCGCCGCGTTCGGACTCGCATGGATCGCGGCCGCGGCGCAGCCCCGGGCCGACGTATTCACGACCAACGTCAACCAGCGTCTCAACGGAGGCGCCTGGAACCCGATCGGCACGTTCCGGTTCCAGCAGGGCGGCGGCGCCGAGTACGTCCAGCTCGGCAACACGGGCGCGGACGGCTACGTCATCGCCGACGCCGCGCTCTTCGTCGCCGGCGGGGTCACGAGCGTCGTCGACGACGCCTCCCCGACGGACGTCGAGGCCGAGGGCGTCTGGACGATGAGTTCCGCGACGGCCGGCTACCACGGCTCCGGCTACCGCCACGACCAGGACACGCGGGGCAGTCCCGTGAAGTGGTTCCGCTTCCACGCCCCCTACGAGACGGCGACCGTCGCCGCCGTGAGCCTGCGGTGGACCGCCCACGCCAACCGCGCCTCGACCGCCGCGGTCACCGTCGTGCACGACCTCGCGCCGACGGAGCACGACCTCGTCGTGTCCAACGGAACCGGGTCCGGACGCCACCTCTCCGGCACGTGGGTCGCCATCGCCGCCGGCGCGCCGCCGCCGGGCCGCGAGTTCGACCGCTGGCGCGGCGCCACCGCGCGCATCGAGAATCCCTTCGCGGCCTCGACGCGCCTGCGGATGCCGCCCGCGGACACCGCCGTCTGGCCCGCCTACCGCGTGCCGTGGGCCGGCCGATGCGTGCGCGAGGACGCGCGCCTGATCCCCGTCGCGGCCACCGTGGACGTCGCGATCGCCGGGGCCTCGATCGGCGCGCTCGGCGCCGCCGCACAGGCCGCCGACGAGGGCGCGTCGGTGATGCTGATCAGCCCGGGCTTCCACCTCGGCACGGACTTCGTCGGCGAGAACCGCGCCTGGCTCGAACCGGGCGAGACCGCGGGGCCCGGTCTTGCGCAGGAGATCCTCGGGCCGCTGACGAACGCCGCCGGTTACCAGTTCGTCCGCCCGGCCGACTTCAAGAGGCGCGCCGAGCAGGCCCTCGACAACCGCGGCGTCCGGTTCCTCTACAACCTGCAGGCCGTCGATCTCCTGGCGGACGCCACCGGGGCGCCGGCGGGCCTCGTCGCCGCCGGCAAGGGCGGCCGCGTCGCGGTCGTCGCGCGGGTAGTCGTCGACGCGACGCCGATGGCCGGCCTCGCGCAGCAGGCCGGCGCCGCGATGAACCCATGGCCCGCCGGGGCGACGGTGACCGTCAGCCGGACTCACTACCGCGGCGCCGCGGGCGGGATCGTCCGCGGCGACCATCGCGAGTACGCGATCCCCCACGCCTTCGCGGACGGCGGCTGGGTCGAGCGCTGCCGCGCCGAGACGCTGCTCCGCCGCACCTTCGACACCGGCGCGGAGTCGTGGTCCGCGCAGTTCCTTCACATGGTCGAGCCCCGGACGATCGTCGGGGCGGCGTCCGACGCGCGCTCGCCGTGGCCCGGCGCGGGGGCGGTCGATCCCGAGGTCGCGCGGCCGGCGGGATCGGCCTTCCTGCTGGTGGCCGGCGCGGCGTGCGACGTGGCCCGCGACGCGGCGCCGGCGATGCTGCGTCCGCCGGAGTTCCTCGAGTTCGGCCGCCGGATCGGCTCGCTCGCGCGCGCGATCGCGGCGGCCCGCCCGGCGCCGGCCGGGCTTCACGTGATGGCCCGCGCCGGGGGCGAGGTCTATCCCGGCGTCGGCACCGACGAGCTTCTCGAGGGGTGCAGGCCGAACGCGCCCGCCGTCCGCGTGCCGCAGCCGGACCGCGCCGTGCCGATCGCGGGCGAATACGACGTCGTGGTCGCCGGCGGCGGCGCATCCGGCGCCTTCGCCGCGCTCGGCGCGGCGCGCGCGGGCGCGTCGGTGCTCTGCGTGGAGCAGCTGGGCATCCTCGGCGGCACCGGCGTCAACGGCATCGGCAACTTCTGGCGCGGCTACAAGCGCGGGGTCTCGGTCGAGTACACGACCGGCTCGTGGAAGCCCAACGGCAAGGCGGCCTGGCTGCGGAGCGAGGTCGAGGCCGCCGGCGGGGAGATCTGGTTCAACACGGTCGTGTGCGGCGTTCTGCGCGAGGGCGGCGCGGCGCGCGGCGTTCTCGTCGCCACGCCGATGGGGCGCCTCGCGGTCCTCGCGCGGGTCGTCATCGACGCCACGGGCGACGGCGATGTCGCCGCGGCGGCGGGCGTGCCGACCGAGTACCTCGACCGCGGCGAGTTCGCCCAGCAGGACGCCGGCTTCCACGCCGACCTCGCCGATCCCACCGGCTACCAGAACAACTCGTGGAGCTTCATCGACCCCGGCGATCCGCTCGGACTGACCCGGTTCCACGTGCTGGCGCGCCGTCACAGCGCCATGGCCGATACGAACAAGTGGGACCACTACCCGCTGCTCGGCTCGCGGGAAAGCCGGCGCATCGCGGGCGGCTTCGTCCTGACGGCGCTCGACCAGTACCGCCGGCGCACCTTCGCGGACACCATCGCCCTCGGCTCGTCGGACTTCGACAACCACGGCTTCTTCACCAGCGCCGCCTGTCACGCCGGCCTCGTGCCGGACGGCCTCTGCGCGATCCCCTACCGCGCCCTGCTGCCCGCCGGCCTCGAGGGACTGCTGGTCGTCGGGCGGTGCAAGTCCGTCGAGCACGACGCGCTGCCGCTCTCTCGGATGCAGTCCGACGTCGGCAACGAGGGCTACGCCGCCGGCCGCGCCGCCGCGATGGCCGCGCGCGACGGCATCGCCCCGCGCCACATCGACCTGGCCGAACTGCAGGCCCACCTGGTCGCCGTCGGGAACCTCCCGGCGGACGTCACGCTCGCCGACTCGCCCGCCGCGGACGACGCCGAACTCGATGCCGCGGCCGCCGCGCCCGACGGCACGAACGAGGTCGCGCGCCTCCTCGCCGACCCCGCGCGCGCCCTCCCGCGCCTGCGCGCGTCCCACGCGGCCGCCCCGGCCGACTCCAAGGCCCGCGTCCTCTGCTTCCTCGGCGACACCAACGGCGTCGAGCGCCTCGCCGCGTGGCTCGACGCCCGGCCGCTCGGCACCGGGAGCAGCTACGCCGCGCGCTCGGTGTCCGACGTCGACGGCGCGATCCGCGCCCTCGGCTTCCCCCGCTCCCCCGCCGCCGTCCCCGCGCTTCTCCGCAAGCTCGACGAGTGCACCGGGGCGACCGCGTTCTCGCACATCCGCACGCTTTGCGTGTCGCTCGGCGAGATCGGCAGCCCCGACGCCGTGCCCGGCCTGCTCCGGCTCGCCGGGTCCGCCGGCGTCACCAACCATGTGCGGCGCGCGGACGACGGCGCCACCGCGTACGTGTCGGACTTCCGGCTCGCTGTCCGGGAGGCCCAACTCGCCGCGGCCCTCGTCCGATGCGGCGACGAGGGCGGCACCGGCCGCGCGATCCTCACCGCCTACCTCGACGACTGGCGCTCGCCGTTGCGCCGCTTCGCCTCCGAATGCCTCGGCTTCGCCGTGTCCTCCCACGGCGTGCCCGACGCCTGGTTCGCGGGGCACGGGCTCGATGCGCACGACGAGGCCGACGGCGACGGCGATGGCGAGCCGAACTGGCGCGAGTTCTGGGCCGGGTCCGACCCGACGGCCCGCGGCGACGCCTGCGGCGTGTCGCGCGCGCGGCCCGACGGCACGCTCGAGTGGGCCTTCGGCCCCGGGCCGCAGGATCTCCCGCTCCGCATCTGGCGCAGCCTGGATCTCGCCTCGGGCTGGACCGTCCTCACCAACCTCCCCCGCCCGCCCGGCGGCGGCGCGTGGCGCGATCCCGACGCCGACCTCCTCGACCACGCCTACTACCGCTTCGAATTCCCCACCGCGCCGTGAGACGAAGGACGTCGCCGGAAGCGGAGAGGGCGGAGATCCGGCCGGACGCCCCGGAGCCCTTCCAACCCTTGGACGGGGCTGCCGACGATCCTCCAAGGCTTGGAACGCCGGATCCAGCCGTGCGGAATCCGCGAAACGCCGTCCCCGGAGGCACGGGCACATTCCCGGGCGCGTCGATGACCGACCCCGTCTCCCGCTCGCAGGAGTCCGCGGTCAGCCGTCCGTCGCGCCCGCCCGGACGCGGACCGAGCGGACCGGTTCGACCGGGCAGACCGACTCGCACGCACCGCAGCCGTTGCAGAGCGCCGGGTCGACGACCGGCCTGGAATCGAATCCGTCGCTGACGACCGTGATGGCCCCGTAGGGACAGATCGCCACGCACGCCGTGCATTCCCGCCCCGCGGCCAGCTGGCACGTGTCCAGGTCGATCCGGGCCAGCCCGATCCGCCACGCCCTCTTCGCCTCGAGGGTCCGCAACGGCGAGAGCGCTCCGCTCGGACAGGCCTCCGTGCAGCGGCGGCAGTCCTCCCGGCAGTAGTCCGTAGACACGTCGAGCACCGGGGAGAGAAACGAAACCACGCCGTGCCGGCCCGGGTCCGGACGGATGATCCGCGACGGGCACGCCGCCGCGCAGTTGCCGCAACGGACGCATACCGCGCCGAAGCGCGGCCCCTGCACCGCGCCGGGCGGACGCAGCGGAGCCGCGTGCGGCGCGCCCAGCGCCCGCGTCACCGCCGCCGCCGCGACGCCCGCGCCCGC
>Ga0194126_10007806_pt1 | contig 14797 bp, 12 predicted proteins | sample TA2KigC150mmetaG_FD_148641 | JGI IMG/M metagenome (GOLD analysis project Ga0194126, IMG submission 148641) | Freshwater microbial communities from Lake Tanganyika, Tanzania - TA2015035 Kigoma Deep Cast 150m | ecosystem: Environmental > Aquatic > Freshwater > Lake | place: Tanzania: Lake... | reverse complement strand
TAGGAGGAAATTTTAGCAATATAAAGTGCATCGTGCGCCATTTCTATAAAATCTTCTACTTTAATATCAGATGGTGGCTGATTTTCAAAATCCATTTTCATTTTTGATGAAATATTTAACCTTAAATTTTTATCCTGCGACATTTCCCTTGAAAAAACTGCTGCTGCAATTGTAGGGACAGGTATAAGAAGTTCAAGAGCGCTTTGAATTGTCCAGGTACCTGTGCCCTTCATTCTTGTAATATCTGCAGTCCTGTCAACAAGATACTTACCCGAGCTCTTCTCTTTTTCCTTTAACCCCTCTGCAGTTATCTCTATAAGGTAAGATCGAAGAACATCGGCCTGGCTGTTCCAGGAACCGATGATATCTGAAATTTTGTCTGAAGAAAGCCCCAGGACATTTTTAAGCGTCCACACACATTCACCTATAAGCTGCATATCCCCATATTCAATACCGTTATGAACCATTTTTACAAAATGCCCTGCCCCGTCCGGGCCTATCCAGTCTACACAAGGCACATTATCCTCTGCCTTTGCAGCAATATCTTTAAATATATTTTCAACCATTTTATAGGCTTCAATTTTGCCACCCGGCATTATTGCAGGTCCTTTGAGCGCCCCTTCCTCCCCTCCTGATACACCAGTTCCTATATAATTGATACCCTTACTTTCAAGCTCCTGGTATCTTCGTATGGTATCTTTAAAAAATGAATTACCTCCATCAATTATAAGGTCTCCTTTATCAAGGAGAGGCAAAAGGCAGTTGATATTATCATCAACCGGTTTTCCTGCCTTTACCATCAGCATTATTTTCCTGGGTTTCTCAAGAGAATCAACAAGTTCTTTAAATGAATATGTCCCGACAATATTTTTATTCTTTGCTTTTGAATTAATAAAATTTGCGGTTTTCTGGGCTGTCCTGTTATAAACTGCTACAGAATATCCCCTGGATTCTATATTTAAAACCAGGTTTTCCCCCATTACTGCAAGACCTATAACGCCAATATTTTGCTTTGACATCTAAACTGCACCCTTTCTTATTGCCAAAAGTTAATAATATTTTTATATTTTTAACAGCTTCAAAAAAAGACTGATCTTAAACACCGGAATAGGCACTGAATCCGCCATCTATTGGTACTACTATCCCGCTTACAAAACGGGATGAATCAGAAGCAAGCCAGATGCAAACACCTTTAAGATCTTCAGGTTTACCGAATTCCCCTGCTGGTGTGTGTGCTATTATCGCCTGCCCTCTTAAATTCAGTTTTTCATCCTTATCAAAAAGAAGATAATGATTCTGATGGGTCAGGAAGAAGCCGGGCGCAATTGCATTTACGCGCAGTTTTTTGTTATATTCCTGGGCAATATATACTGCCAGCCATTGTGTAAAATTATTGACAGCAGCTTTTGCTGCAGAGTAGCCTGGAATCCTTGTAAGCGGCCTGAATGCATTCATTGAAGAAATATTTATTATCGAACCGCCGGATATATTTTCAGCCATAGCTTTTCCAAAAACCTGTGCAGGCAGTATTGCACCTCCAAAAAGATTTAAGCTTATAACTTTCTGGATTGCATCAAGTTTCATATCAAAAAATGAAAGTTCGGAAGAAGTTGTAGCTTCTTTTAAATTACCGCCGGCAGCATTTACCAGTATGTCCACCTTTTGAAAGTCCCTTATAACCTGGTTTTTGCACTCAATGATTTTGTCCTTATTCATTACATCAATATAATAGCCCCCGGCATTTGCTCCTGAAGACTTTAAGCTGTCAACAATTGAGGTGGTATCTGAAATATCACAAATGGCTATATCAGCTCCTGCACCTGCAAGCCCTCTTGCAATCTCGGTTCCCAGAATACCTGCACCGCCTGTGACCACGGCTGTTTTTCCTTTAAGATCAAACAGAGCAAGTTCTTTATTCAATGGTTCACCCTCTTAATAATGTAATGGCCTATAAATTACCAGCTTATTAAATTATAAATTTATGCTTTATATTATCAGTCAAGCACTGCAGTTACCTTGCAATCATCTTTGCATGTCTGGAGTTTTATTATGTTTCCTGGCACCTCATCAAGTGTTATCCTTTTGGTTACAATTTCGGTAACATCCATACCGTTTGCCATAAGGTTTATTGCCCTCGGGAAATTACCATGCCCTGAATGACCCTGTGCGCCAACGATATTTGCCCTTCTTACCTGGTATACCTCCCCGGTTATAGGCACCTTCACGTCAGTTCTTGCAACTATTACTATTGTGCTGTTCAGTTCCCTGCCATTCCAGATCACTTCTTCAATATCAGGCAGCACCACTTCAGGAAGGCCGGTTGCCTCAAGAAACAGCTTTGCACCCATGCCATCAGTATATTTGAGTACTTTTTCTGCAAAATTTTCTTTTTTCGGGTTTATTACATAGTCCGCACCAAGTCTTTTTCCCATCTCTGCACGTGGAGCAGCTTCCTCGGAAAGGATGACTTTTACAGCACCTGCCCTTTTTAAAATAGCAACTGCCGCAAGCCCCACTGGCCCTGAGCCCAAAATACAGACACTGTCTCCTGGCCTGATTCCTCCGCCACGCTCAATAACTGCATTATATGCAACACATGTGGGCTCAACAAGGCTGCCTGCTATAAATAATTCATCACCTTTATATATATTCTTTAGCGGCTCTATGCTCCAACAGTATCTTGATTTTACCCTGACATATTCAGCAAACGCACCATCAATACTGAATCCAAGCTCCTGCAGGTTTTCACAATTGTTCGGGTATCCGTCACAGCATGGCCTGCACTGCCCGCACCAGAACATCTCTTCCACGCATACGGCTTCGCCAGGGGTATAGACTTTATTGTTTCTTTTATTTAAAGCATTTTTCCCTGCTTTGACCACCTCACCTGAAAATTCATGGCCAAGTACAACAGGAAAGGCTGTCAATCCCGGATAATATATATACCCGTCATCTGCTGTCTGTGACATATGGACATCGCTTCCGCATATGCCGCATGCTTTTACCTTTATAATCATGTCATCATCATCGATAAGCCCAGGTATGTCCCTCTCTGTTACCCTTACCACAGGATTTTTCCAGACAAGGCTTCCAAGGTAGGTAAGCTTACCGTCTATGTCTTTATTTCCCAGTTTAAAGTTAGGTTTGGGTTTCCATTCTGCAACCAGTTCTACTGCTTTCATCATTCCTTCACATATAATAGAATAAAAAAAACTATTAATAGTATTATTATTTTTAAATTCGCCTGTCTTGTGCAAATGTATTATTATGGCTATATTAAAGCAATATGAGTATATCGATTTACTATAAAAAAATACTACTATTATTTATTATTTATGTCAAATTAATCTGTATTATTTGTTAGCATATAAAATTATGTGATAAAAAATTAATTAATGGTCCAACGGATGGGTTATTGAGAAAACCTTTTGAAGGCTTAAGCGGGCACGGTTCCTCCTTCAGGAGGAGAGCAAAGCCTTAAAACAGAGCAAGCTTTGGCTCGCCGGGACAAAGTTTGCGTGTTTTTAAAATAACCCATACTGGCCCTTAAAGTTTTGCTTTTATTGCTATCACATAATTTTAGATGCTTCCGTATTATTTTGTCTGTATTATTTCTATGTTTCTATGGTTATTTTTGTTTTTTTAACTGCTTTTTTATCTGTATTTTTAATTTTAATGATAGGAAAACTAAAGTCTTATAATAATTAAAAATTTATGCAAACCAAGCTTAAGTTCAATAAGCTTGATAAATCACTGTAATTAAAAAATAGTGTGCTGTATATCGATGTGGTTCTGATTTTTACTTTGTTTGTATTATCTTTAATAATCTACAGAAAATCCGGAATCCCAACCTATTTATAATAAGGCTAAATAATCAGTTCTTTACTATTTTATTGAAAGCTTTCTGCTGTAATTCAGCATTGAAGTAAGCACAATCAATATTATCAGCAATATTATGTTTATATAAAGAACACTACTCTTTGAATAATATTCTGACATATAACCCGAAAGGTATTGAAATACTATTACACCTGAATTAGCAAAAGCAACCATAAATCCTGACTCAGAATTTGTATACTCTGGAAACAGCCCGAATATTTGAAACTGTCCCTCTCCTGTTCTATTTGACAGTGGTTAAAAAAAGCTATATTATCTATAAAATAGTAAATCGATATACCTTAACTTTAAAATAATATATATTTAAAATAGTATATATATCAATAAAAGCTGTTTGATCCTTTCAAGCTACATGAATGGCCGGGGCAGTTTTTATAAAAAAGCCTGCAGGAAAGGAGGAAAAATTTTAACCGATTCCAATAAAAATTTAATGGAAGAAAAATCAAAAAAAATCAGGTGCAATATTTTAAATATGATAACAAATGCACAGGTTGGACATATTGGAGGATCTTTTTCTGTAACAGATATTCTTGTGAGCCTGTATTTTAGCATCTTAAATATTGATCCTGCTAATCCTGACTGGCAGGACAGAGACAGGCTTATACTTTCAAAGGGCCATGGCGCAACAGCACTTTACTCAACCCTTGCCGAAAGAGGCTTTTTCCCTGTTGATGAACTGATAACTTTTGCTAAACTTGGAAGCAGGTTTCAGGTACACCCTGATAAGCGCAAGGTACCGGGAGTTGAAGCCTCCACCGGGGCACTTGGCCAGGGTCTGTCAATTGGCGCAGGTATGGCACTTGCTGCAAGACTTAACGCTAAAAACTATCATACCTACGTTATTCTTGGTGATGGTGAAATTCAGGAGGGCCAGGTATGGGAAGCTGCCATGTTTGCATCCCACTATAAACTTGGAAATCTAACAGCAATACTTGATTACAATAATGTACAGCTGATGGGTTATATACCGGAGATTATGGAAATTGCACCGATTAAGGAAAAATGGATTTCATTCGGATGGAATACAATCGAGATTAACGGTCATGATCATGGACAAATAATAAATGCAGTATCAGAAGCAAAAAAAATAAAAAGCAGGCCTACTATAATTATTGCAAACACCGTAAAAGGAAAAGGTGTTGCATTTATGGAAAATACCTGCGAATGGCACGGAAAAGCCCCATGCAAAGAGGAATATGATACTGCCATTAAAGAAATCGATAATTAGTTATTGGTAAATAATTAACAAAAAAGTGAAAAATTAAAAAATTTAAAATAATTAAGATTAATTTTAGTAAATAGTTTTAAAAATAATAAATTATTTACCGGAAACTAATTAAATTAATATAAATCGATAAATAGGATTTGAGAGGTAAAAAATATATGACTGCTATTAGGGAAGCCTTTGGTAAAGCTCTTGCTGAGCTTGGAGAAAAAAATAAGGAAATTGTAGTCCTTGATGCTGACCTGGCAAGCTCCACTAAAACAACATATTTTGCCACAAAATTTCCTGACAGGTTTTTCCAGGCAGGCATAGCAGAGCAAAACATGGCTGGAGTAGCTGCAGGTCTTGCTTCATGTGGAAAAATCCCGTTTGTAACAAGTTTTGCAGTATTTGTTACTAAAAGAGCGGCAGACCAGGTGTCTATTTCCATCGCATATCCTGGACTTAATGTAAAAATCATAGGAGCCTACACAGGATTATTCAACGGATCTACCGGTGCATCTCATATGGCGGTTGAAGATATCTCAATAATGAGGGCAATTCCGGGAATTATTGTAATTGACCCTGCAGATGCAGAAGAAATGACACAAGCAGTGTATGCAATATCCGAATTTAATGGTCCTGTTTACATGAGGGAAACGCGGGATGAATGGCCAGATATTTTTAATTCCGTATATAAATTTAAAATCGGTAAAGCCGCAATAGTAAGGGATGGAACCGATGCAGCAATTATTTCCTGCGGTGTAATGACATCAGAATCAATAAAAGCTGCAGATATCCTTGAAAATGAAAAAATAAACGTTCGTGTAGTTAACATTTCAACCATAAAACCCATAGATAAAGAAATGATAATATCATGTGCTCAAAAAACCGGTGCAGTAGTAACAGCAGAAAACCACAATATTTATGGAGGGCTTGGAAGCGCAGTTGCAGAGGTTATAGTTGAAAACTGCCCTGTCCCCATGGAAAGGGTAGGTATCAGGGATACCCTGGGAGAAGCAGGCACAAATTCTGAACTGCTTGAAAAATACAAGATGAGCGCATCCTATATTGCCGCTGCTGTAAAAAAAACCATAATCAGGAAGAAGCCATAAGACATGGAAAAAAAACGGGATATAATTCTTGATATACTGAAAAAAGATAAAAATAACCTTTATCATCTTTATGAAAAATCTATTACTAATATTGGAAAAGATACTTATTTCCTGGTAAAAAAAGTTAAAAACGGATCAAAGGGTAGTTATAATAAATCCTGGTTCACAGAGAATAGGTCATCCTGCGCTGAACTTAAATTACTGGGAGTATATTTTGAAAATAAAAAGTCAGACTCACTATCTTTTTTTGAACCTGAGATACAATATCTAAAAACCGCTGATAATGGCAAAATCAAGTCACTGAGTCTTTTCCCTGCAAATTCAAAAAATCTTTCAGGGCTTAAAAAAATATTTCCCCATCTTTGTCCTTCTGCTTTAAAGAATTCGCCATCTTTTGGTTTTGGAGACAGACTTGGGATAGCAACCCCTGGGCATATAAGGGCAATAAATATGCATAAGGGATTACTTCCTGTATTTGCGCAACAATCTATAAGGGAACTTACAAGAACCAGGAGGAATTACAGAGATGTAATTGATTCTGCTGCATGGGGTATTTTCCAGGAAGGATACAGTGGAAAATGGGGTGCTGATGCAGACCATTTAAAAGATAAAAACAATCTTCTTAATGCAATTAAGTCCGGCTGTACAATGTTTACAATTGACACCTCGGATTATCTTAATGAAAAAGCATTTGATGGTTCGGAAAGCTTAAACAGTAATAAAAACCAAAGCACAGGTAATAATCAAAGCTTAAGTTTTAAAAGCATCGGCAAAACAAATAATATAAAAAGCCTGCTAGGCAGATATTCAGGCAAAAAAATAAAAATTAGAAATTATATTTTAAAATATGATGAAGATACCATAGCGGCTCTTTTTTTTGTTTATGGCAAGGCGCTTGATTTTGTTTGTGAGATTTACAATTTCATTAAACAGAATACTCCTGCCTTTGATTTTGAAGTATCTTTTGATGAAACAAAAACAGTCACTTCTTTCGAGGCACACTATTTTATTGTAAATGAACTGCAGCTGAGGAATTTGGGTTTTACAAGCCTTGCTTTACGCTTTCCTGGAGAGTTTTTTAAAGGTGTAGATTATGTAGGGGATATTAAAGACTTTCGTAGAAGTATTGAAACTCATGGAGAGATTGCAAACAAGGCAGGCAACTATAAGTTAAGCCTTCATTCTGGTAGTGATAAATTTTCAATTTATCCTGATTTCTACAAGCACTCTTTTGGAAACTTTCATATAAAGACAGCCGGGACTAGCTGGCTTATAGCTTTGCATGTTATAGCAGAATGCAATCCGGAACTTTTCAGGGAAATATATAATATTGCAATTGACAGCTTTGAGATAAATAAGAAAGATTATCATCTTATTCTTAAACTTTCGGAGCTTCCCCAATCAACCTCCGGCAGCAAAGATGCTGAACTTGGAAGCCTCCTTCATGATAACAGGATAAGGCAGTGTCTTCATATCTCCTATGGAGCAGTACTTGATAAACTTGCAAATGAAGTATATGAGGTTCTTGGCAGAAATGAGGAGAAACACTACCAGTTTGTTTCTGATTACCTAAACAGGCATCTTGATTTGCTTCAGTGATGCAAAGTTATCAGTAAATTACCTTACCTGCAGGCTCATGGAATATTATCCTGTTTAGAAATTCACTTGCCTTTTTAAAGCCTTCCTTTTGTGACATCGTGGGATCCTGATGTTCAACACTTAACGGTCCATCATATCCTGCCAGCCTCAGCGCTGCAACAACCTTTTTCCAGAATTCCTCCCCATGACCGTAGCCAACAAGCTTAAAGTTCCATGCCCTGTTGTTAAAATCCTCGTAATCCTTTGGGTCAAGAACCCCATCATAGTCTGCAATTATTTCATTTATACTGCTGTCCTGAGCATGGAAGTTCACTATAAGCTCACCGATTTTTGGTATAACTTTAAGGGGGTCTATCTGCTGCCAGAAAAGGTGGGTGCAGTCAAGGCAGCATCCCACAACATCGCCTACTGCATCATGCAGTTTTAGAAGTGTCCTTGTATTATATACTGAATCACCGGGATGCATCTCAAAACCAAATCTTATTTTATGTTTTTTAAGCTTTACTCCCATCTCTTTCCAGAAAGGTATTATTTTTTTATCCCATTGCCATTTGTAGTATGCAGCAAATTCCGGCGGATATGCAAGGCCAATCCAGTTGGGGTAAGGATCATCCTCGGCTGCACCGGGACATCCTGCAAAACCATTTATCACTGAGACACCGATTTTTGATGCAAATTCAATAACAGCTTCAAGGTCTTTTATTTGCTCATCAGCGATTTTCCTGTTTGGATGCAGGCAATTAGCCATGCATGAAAGTGAGCCGATTTCTACCCCATGGGTTTCCGCTGTTTTTAGAAATTTTTTTACATCTGCATCATCCTTCATTATCTCTGCAGGATCACAGTGGCTTTTTCCATTTAAGGCACCTGCTCCAACTTCAAGCACGGTAAGTCCCACCTCGCTTGAAAACCTGCATACCTCTTCCCATGTCTTATCTTTAAAGCAATTTGTAAAAATACCCGCTTTCATAAAATCCTCCTTTGTGTAATAAAAAATTATGTATTATTTTATATATTAAATGTTAAAAATCAATTTTTATTAATTAAATTCTGCCATTGACCCTGGTTGAAAAAATTACCCTGCTTAATGCATCCCTGTAGTATTTAAAATTCTCCCATGAACAATTTGGGGGGATAAGATGATCTGCACAGGGAATATACCCTCCCGCACTTATAAGGGCAGGTATCTTTTCAAGCTCTTTATCTATAGCCTCTTTTGTTCCTGACAGCACATTTTTATTAAAACCGCCCATCATCACAAGCTCAGGGAAAGATTTCCTTAAATTTATCATATCATTACCTGCCTGCTGCTCAAAAGGATACATAAAATTTACCCCGCATTCAAGAAACAAAGGAATCAGCTCATCCACTCTTCCATCGGTATCCACCACAAAATATTTGATACCTTTTGATTTTAAAAATCCTATAAGCTCCTTATATCCCGGTGTCATAAACTCCTTAAAAGTAGCCGGGCTTATTAGGGAACCCTGTTTTCCCGACATGTCCTCCCAGAAACAGGCAATATCAAAATCCATTTGGGGCAGCAGCTCTTCTGCCATATAAATCCAGAGCTGGCAAAGATGGCCAAGGATATCTTTTATAAGATAAGGATTGTCATAATAAAGCATAAACAGGTTTTCCTCCCCTAATAAAAATCTTAAAGTCCCAAAAAATCCAGCGGGAGCTCCAAGAATACCCAGGGAAAATGTCCTGTTTTTTGTTTTTTTAGCAAACTCTTTTATATCTGAATAATACCTTTTGGAGACAGTATTGAAATTAAACCTCTCCTCTTTTATCTGCTGCCAGTCTTTACTATTTTTAACAGGCCATTCAATCCAGAAAGGCATACTTGAGTCATCCTTTAATATCCTTTTTCTTATGCCATCTGTATCATACAGCTCTATATATCTTTCATCCTCAGATATTATTTTCTTTTCAAATCTTGGAAAGATCCAGTAATTATATGGTACTAAAGTAAAATTTTCATCAAAATTAAAATAACTGCTTATGTCTTTGTCCCGTAATGAGATTGTACCACTAAAACTCGGGGTTCCAGAAGGCTGGCCTGAGCTACTGATTCCTTTTCCCTCACTTACTTCCTCAGGAAGTCCCTTAATTTTTGGAAGCCCTTCACTGTACCATCTTTTAACTGTTCCGCCCCAGTAGCCAAATTCCCAGTTAAGCGTGCGGTCTACAGGCTCAAAATTTAATAACTTTAAAAATCTTTCTTTTGTAGTCAGATTATCATTCATTATCTAAACTTTCCTTTCAAAAAAATATGATTTACCTATTCCATTGACATTATTACTTTTACAGCACCCGGCTTATCATTTATTGCTTCATCAAATGCTTCATGAATCTTCTCGAATGGATACCTGTGCGTAATCATATCAGTGAAATTAACTTCTTTTCTGAGCCTGTCCATCATAATTATGGTCCTGGGGGTAAAGTCTTTAATACCCCCTGCACCTGTAATTAAAAGAGTCTTCCAGATGGTCTTGCCCAACTCAACAGCTACTTTTCTTCCTACTGAATGTCCTGTAAGCCTTATTCTTGCACTGTGAGCGGATACATAAAATGTCATATCAATTGCTTTATCATTACCAGAAGCCTCTATTACAAGATTTCCCCCAACTCCATCTGTTATCTTCATAACTTCTTCAACAGGGTCCTGGGTTACAGGGTTTATTATGTAATCTGCACCGAATTTTCTTGCCATTGCCTGCCTGTTTGCAAGGGGCTCGATTAGAATAACCCTGGCATGGGCAGCTTTTGCAACAATAAGCGCGCTCAGTCCTATTGAACCTGCTCCAAAGATAACCACATTTTCACTGGGGTCAACGAATCCGTTGTTCCCCCATGCAGCAAAATATCCAATGGATACAGGCTCAATGAGTGCGCCCTCCTCATAAGACCAGCCGTCCGGGAATTTGTGAACATACTGATGTTCCAGCAGCATATACTCCCCCATACCACCAGGTGAATCAGGCCTGAATCCAACCTCCCTCATATTAAGACAGGCAGACGGCATACGCCCATTCTGACAGTTAAAACAATATCCGCAGCCAAGTACACAGTCACTTGTTACCTTATCACCGACTTTTAGATTTTTTACTAATTCACCTGTCTTTACAATCTGTCCGGACCATTCATGCCCCATAGTATAAGGTCCAAGGTCAAACCTGCCTTCAGCGGATTTTCCCTCATAGCATTCTACATCAGAGCCACATATACCAGCTGCTTTAACTTTTATGAGTACCTGGTCAGGTTTTGGATCAGGCATCTCAATTTCCCTGATAACAAGGTCATGCGGTTTGTTGATAAATGAAATCTTTGCTTTTAACATTTTCCTTCCTTCTCTTATTTTTTATAAATTTAAAATTTTTTCATATTTATTATCTAAATATTAAAAAAACCAATTCTAATTTCAATAAGGCAGTTGTGTTTTCAAATATTAATTTTATTATTTTTATTTATTCAATATAATTTAAAGCAATTTTCTTTCCCATAAAGTTTGGAATAAATTTGAAAAACAAGATACAGAAAAAAGAGTTTGGTTATTAAATCAGCGATTTTACTGAATTTCTTACCATTATTTCAGGTTCAACTATTTTTATTATCTGCTCACCATTTTTAGTGATTATCTTATCAAATAAAATAGCAGCACCAATCTGGCCAATTTCTTTTACCGGGTCTCTTACAGTTGTTAAATCTATAAAACTTAAAGAACTGTACGAATTATCATCAAACCCTGTAATCGATATATCATCAGGTATCCTTATTTTATTTTTATAACAATAGTCAATTACACCATAAGCCACCTCATCATTAATACATATAATAGCAGTAGGTTTATTTTTACTACTTAAAATAATTTCTGCAGATTTAAAACCATCAGTAATTCCTATATTCCTACAAAATAAAATATTATCTTCATTAATTGTGATATTATTTTTTTTCATTGCTGCTTTAAACCCTTTATTACGATCCCAGGTAAATGAAGAATCAATGTCAGAACTTATAAAATTTATTTTTTTATGACCGTTCTTGATTAGATATTCTGTAATGTCGTAAGCACCTTTATAATCATTTATCGTTACATAACTGAAGGTAAACTCTTTCTTCTTTCTATAACAATCAAGAAATACTATTGGTATATTAATTTCCCTTAAATAATTCATATATTCTTTATCTATATTCTCTGAAGTAGATAGTATTCCTGCTACCCTATTCGATAAAAATGTTTCAATATAAGGATTAATACTTTCATTAATATTACTTATATCTGATAAAAGTAAAGAATGCTTTAGATTGTTCATCTTAATATATTCCTCAACACCTCTTATCATTTCCCCATAATATGCATTGGTTATATCCCTGATAATCAGCCCTATGAAACTACTTATTTTTCTAACAAGACTTCTTGCTATGAAATCAGGCCTGTAATTAAGTTTCCTGATAGCCGCCTCAATCTTTGAACCACTATTTTTACTTACATATTTTTTCTTATTTATATATTTTGAAACTACGGCATATGAAACACCTGCTTCTCTGGCAACATCTTTTATGCTTACTATTTTCTACCTCCATCTAAAATTTATATATTCTTTCCTTATTAATATACCAATTTTTAATTTTATGAATTTAACATTATTTTTGCAACTGCTCTTTTTTAGTATTTTGTAATTCAGACAGTACCGCCACGAAACCATCACATAATATCCACAAATTTAGAATTATTGTAACAGATAAATTAAAAAGCATATGAAAATTAAAAATATTTACATGAAGGTTATAGAAAATGAAGAAAATGACAAAAAAAGAGATGAGTTATTCAAGGATTAAAAAATTATTTAAAAAATCTTTAAGGCTAAATTAAAATATTTTCCTACATAAAGGGTTACGGAGGTGCCTTATTCCAGGTTTTTATTCTTTCTGCAAGTCTTGTTTTTGCATCAGTTTTAAGCTTCATTAAGATAAAGCTGTACTCATCTAAATCAAATATCCCGTAGTGCGAGCCGCTGTAAAGTATTACAACACATTCACCTGCCCTTTCCTTTTTTGTAATTGTAGATATTGTCTTGTTTGCAAGCTCTTTTAAATCTTGCCTTAGAAGATAAAGCTGCATCAGAGAGTATGCTGCCAGTTTAAATATTATTTGTGTGACAACCAGTGAAAAAGCAGGAGAGCTGAATTTATTAAAGGCCCAGAAACCTTTCAGTTGCCGGTGTCTCTCTTCTATTTTTGTTCTTTTTTTGTAAAGATCAAATGCTTCAGAGGGGTATTTGTATTTTTTGCTGTGGGCCAAAACAAAGTAGTTAACCTGACCGCTTTCATAGTCAGTCTCTCTTTTAATTGATACATGCAGGGCACAAGATAGGTTCTGCCATGATCTTAGGTCGTAAAATGACACTACCTCTTCTTTTTTTGCAATAAATCCGTCACTGCTCTGCTCGATATGGTAGGGCTTCCAGTCAACATTTTTTGCCCTTGCAAGACCTAAGGCATCATCATATGCAGCCATACTTGTCTTTAGGGGAATTACCCAGTTTATCCTGTAGTCCTTTTTATAATGGGTAAGTGTGGCCCCGTCAATATAGCCACGGTCCATAAGAAGGGTATCTATGTAGCCGCCGCTTTCAATAAAACAATCTACAAGCTCTCTTCCTTCATTTAGGCCACCTGCATTTCCCGGATCAATTCTTGCAGCTGCGTATATATAGTAGCTTGTATCCCTGTCAGTATTAAGTAAAGAAGAAAATTTATAGCATAGAGTAAGTCTTGCACCGGGAGTGTCTTGTGAGGCGTGATTACCATCACTGTCAAGCCATACATATTGGGCATATTTGTAGTTTGTGTTATCAGGAAGAGGAACATAGCTTGCATCCTCTATGAAAAGTCCGCTTACAAATGCTTTCTTTTTAGCCATCCAGCTACTAAAATCAACATTAAACCATCTGGTAAGCTTATCTGGGTTACTGTCTTTGAAAAATTTTCTTATGCAGTCCTGATCAACCGGATATATCCTTTTCTTTTTATTTTTATTGTTAAATCCTGGCACTTGTCCAAGATTTAGCCCCAGCATCTTTAAAATAGAGCCGTTTTTTAAAACATATGGAATATTTAAAAAGCTTTCCTCACCATACATCTTTGCTGCAAGCAATGAGGCTAAAAGAAACCATGCAGGAACTTCTTTTTTTACCCTTGGACTTGGATATGTTTTATCACAGAAGGAAAAAAAATCACTTGCTAAAAGAAAAGCAAAAAACTCATCAATAAAACCCATTTTAGAAAAGCTTCCGTAGTCTATATCTCCCTCTTTTAGGGCTTTTTCCACCCTTTGTTTGTTCTGTGTATAGACAAAAAAGTCAAACCTGGAACTGTTCATAGTTTTTTGTTTTTGCCTCTTTTATTTTTTTGATACTATCATAGATTTTCTTATCAAGCTTATTTAGTCTTGCCATTGCCTTTATGTAATTTCTGTAATTTTCTGCCCCTTTTGTTATTTTATTCTCATCTGCTTTTCTTACAAATCTAAGAATGGTTTTACCTTCTACTCTTTTAGAGATGTAATTAAACGGGCCGTGAAGAACTCCTTTTGCACAGCGGCAGTTTTTATTTCCGCACTTCTTGTATGTGCTGTAAAGAGATCCTGATACCATATCTTTGGGATGAAGAAGATAAGTTATAGCCTTTTGTCTTTGCTGCTCCAGCAGATATATTGTTTTTCTAAGAATACTTATGTCCATAATATTGCATGTATTTATATAATTATACATACCATATTTTGACAAATAATTCAAGTACTTTAAAATTTGTTTGGCTTTTTTATTTCAGGCAGGACAGCAATAAAATATAGCCTCAAAAAGCTGCGTGTTTTAAGAGAGGGGTCGCTATATGATTAATCTAACATTAGTTGTCAGAATTTACTGTCTGAATTACAGTGATAAAAAGATCCTAAAGGATTTAGAGTCTGCAAAAG
>Ga0194126_10007804_pt1 | contig 14799 bp, 12 predicted proteins | sample TA2KigC150mmetaG_FD_148641 | JGI IMG/M metagenome (GOLD analysis project Ga0194126, IMG submission 148641) | Freshwater microbial communities from Lake Tanganyika, Tanzania - TA2015035 Kigoma Deep Cast 150m | ecosystem: Environmental > Aquatic > Freshwater > Lake | place: Tanzania: Lake... | reverse complement strand
CTTTGTGGGTATCGGTCAACATGCGGAACGTATAAGCCACCCCCACCGGCGTGATCATCATCGGGAGCAAGAAGACGACGCGGAAGAATCGGCGACCGGGGAGGCTTTGGGTGGTCAGCAGCGCCAGACCAAGCCCCAACAGGTACTGAATGGCGATGCCGACGAACACATAGATCAAAGTAACGACCAGCGTTCCCGGACGACCATCCGATCTCAGGGTCCGCACCAGGAGCCAGAGGCCCAGGCTCACTATCACCGAGGCCACGACACGCCCGACCAATCCCCCGGCGGAGAAGGAAGTGAACAGTTACCTGAACTTCTATTCCACCAATCGTTAAACCAGATAGAACTCGGTTTGTCGCCCATCAATGGGGCGGCACCCATCCCTCGTGAACACCACGACTTCTTCCAAACCCATGCGAATCTCTTGACCTTCCCACTCACGAAGAGGCCCGTCAACCGATAGCTCCATGGTGAAGATGTTGTTGTATTCGAGCCTCACATCCCCTCGCCCCGGACAGCACTCCTGCTCCCACGGCAGCCCGATGAGCGGGCCTGGCTCGTGCAAAAAGAGACCAAGGGAGTGGGAATACACCCTGGGCTTGGGAATGCCCTCGTTCCACGCCCGTGTGAGGATATTGTTCAACAACTCGTTGCCGGTGAGCCCTTGCTTGAACTCGGCCATGAAAACGTCTTGCAACCGGTTGGCCTCGGCCAGGAGCGCTTTCATGCCGGCTGGCGCGTCGCGCTCACCGGGGCGCAGCACGTATGCCACCTGCTGGTGGTCCGTGCAGAGACGAAGGTAGCGGATGCCGACGTCGCAGTGGATGAGATCCCCTGCCCGGATGACCTGGTCATCCTCGCCGTACTTCTCTTTCATCGCCGCACTCCGAACGAGGTTGAAGAAGGGCCTGAAGGAAAGCGGTACGCCCAGCTCAACGCTGCGCTGCCAGTAATACCACTCCAAGTCCCTGGTCGTGGTCACGCCGGGTACGATGGCCTTGCGGCTGTAACATTCGGCGATGAGGTGGTGGGCCACGTTGGCTACGTGCTCATAGATCTCTACCTCGTCGTCGGTGAGGGTTGCCAGCCAACGCGTCGCCGCCGCCTCGGCCGATACCAGACGGTCCACATACCTGGCAGGCAGCTTCTCCACGAGCTGCTGGTAGAGGTTGTGGCTCAAGCCTCCAGCCGCCCACTGGATGGCGCCGATGTTGATGCCGATTCGCTGGGGATCGCGTTCCTCAATGATCTTCACCAACAAGGGCCATTGCTTCTCCTCCAGTTGTCCCTCGTAGGGTCTGTCATAGAGATCGTGGGTGTTGGTGCCAGAGATGTTGATGCGCTCGATCCCGGCCTGTTCCCCTCGGTCGAAGAAGACCAACATCTGGAGAATAGGACACCAGGTGTCCATAGGGATCAATGTCTGGAAGACGGGATCCAGATCGTCCTCCTGGCAAAGGATCAGCCACATGTCCAGCCCGGTTTCCCGCATCGCCATAGGCAGGATGGTTTCCAGGCGCTTCTTGAGAATCTGGTTGATCAGACCAGCTCGCTGCCGCATGGATAGAATCTGGGGAAAGTCGCTAAGCATTTCGTGCAACTAGATCACCTCCAGGTAGTTAAGGTCGGGCAGTGCAGGGAACGGGGCGTGGGGTTCGGCCTGATACCAGAAGGCAGTGGAGGCGATGTCGCCCTGCAAAGGCAGATAGCGCGGTTTGCCCTCCAGTGGTGAACGCCAGCCCAAGGCCTGGATGGTCACCCGCAGGTCTTGTTGGAAGCGGATGGGGTCCATTATATACCAGCGATACATGCCGAAGCGTTGCTGGCTTTGGTACAAGCCATCGGGCTTGATCACCTGGGGCAGCCCCAAGAACGGTGTCGAGTAAATACCATATTGGCCCTCGGGTTGCTCAAAGCCCCAGGCCCCGCCGAAGTAGTCCTCCGTGCCGGTGCCGCAGATCGTTGGCCAGTCTGTATCGCCGTCCAGATAGAACTTGATCTCACCCTCGCCCCACCAGCCGTTGTTGTGGACACCCCAGGCGATGTACGTGCCGACGTAGTGGCCCTGGCCCCGCACGCCGTCCAACAGCGTGTGCATCTCCATGTATGGCAGAGGGTTGCTGCGGCGCCACTGGGCATGGAAATAGGCCCGGTCGTCGGGCACGTCGGTCAGCGTGTAGTCTATCTGGTAGTAGAAACCCTTCACCTCGTCCGGGCTCAGGTTTTCGATGGTGATGCGGGCATGCTGGCGAAATGGCATCTCCCAATAGCTGTTGAACCCGCCGGCCGGGTTGACGGCGATGGGTAGGGAATTGACGTTGCATCGGACACACCAGCCATTGCAAAAGAAATCGCCCATGGGTACTTCCACCGATGGGCTCTCCTCGTTATCCCAGTAGAAGCGTAGCACCAACTTCCGCCAGAAGGCAGGGTTGACCGTCATCCAGATGTGCTGGATGGCCCCCGGCCCCTCGATATCGGCCAGCACAACGACGTTGTGGCCAGCTATGTTGATACTAGGTGAGATCTTCCAGCCCCGGCCCAGCTCGCGGGCGGCGATAGCACCAGTGCCCTCCGTCGCCATCCCGCCCTGTCCCTTGGCACCAGTGGGGTTCTCAGCACTGATGGAACGGGTCAGAGCGTTGGAAAGCCGTGGGAGGTTGCCCAAATGCAAGCCCAGACCATCGAAAGAAATGTCCATTTTAGCCTCCAGACAGTGAGAGTTCGTGTACAATAAGCGATCAATGTCATTGCGAGCCGAAGCCCTGAGCAAAGCGAAGGGGCAGCGAAGCAATCTTCAACTCGCGACTTGGGGATTGCTTCGTCGGCAAAAACCGCCTCCTCGCAATGACACCAGTGACCTGTTTGAATAATCTCATAAACACATACGGGACAGGCCATTGCAGTTTATTATAGCTCAGCCGAAGCTCACAGTCAACATTTCGCCCGCTACAATTGCCATCGGCTGGGCGAAACGCAGGCGCACATAGCCGTCAATCTGCTCAGCGTCGGCGACAATGGTCTGCTCACCTAAGCGCACTGTGGCTTTGGCCGCGCTGCTCTTCAGGCGCAACTCCTTCAGGCTGAGGCTGCAGTAGTTCACGCTCAGACGAGCAGTACCACCCTTCTGGCTGAAGGTGCCCCAACCACTGCCAGTGATGAAGAAACCACGGAAATCGTCTGGGTTGATCCGGGGCGCAAAAGTCAGTCTGCCCTGGGTGGCATCGTATTGATAGCCTGCCGCAGCCTCCAGCAGTGCCCAACTGGCCATGGGACGCACGTAGTGGTCGCCACACTCTACCTCGTTCCAGGGGCTGCGCCGGGTGCCGTCGTGGCGTTCGCGGATGTCAGCCAGCATGGTCAGGGCTGGCTCAACCTCGCCTTCAAAAAGCAACAGGCAGGCCAGCGGATATTCCAGACCGCTCCAGACCTCGTCGCTGTATAAGGTCGGGACTTCCGGCTTGCCACCGTGGGGCCAGGTGCAGATGTAGAGCCCCTTGTCCCGCTCATCCATGTAGATGCGCGGCCTCTGATCGGCTTTATCGAAACCCTCATGGCGGTTAAACTTGAATATTTTCTGGGCCGCCATCTTCACGTGCTCCTCAGGCAGGACATAGCCCAGGTCCAGAGCATGGGCCCACCATTGGCCCAGCAACTGGTCTATGTGGCAGCCAGTGCCGAACTGCTGCTCCGGATACTGTTCCAGGTCAACAATCTGGATATAGTACTCGCCGTTCCAACAGAGTTCGTCGTATTTCCTGCTGCCCAGCTCAAAGCGCTCCCGGTAGCGTTGGACCAGGTCGTTCTCGCCCTGGAGTCTGGCCATCTCCTCGGCAGCGCGCAGGGCGGCCAGGTAGAGGCTGCCGATAAAGGTATTGGGGCCATAGATGGAGATATCGTAGGTGTTGGGCTGCTCGCCGTGGATGACGCCGTCGCCCTCCGTATCATACGTCCATGATGTGTTGCATCAGTTTCTTGACCCGAGGCCACATCTCGTCGAACCACTCCTGGTCAGCGCCGTGTCGCACTTCCCGATAGGTCTTAAGTACAGTCCCCAGTTCGCCGTCCATGGCCGGATTGCGTGGTCCACCGATGAACTCATTCCAGGGCCGGGGCAGGTAGAGGGGGAGAGGTGTACGGTGGGGGATAGCCCCACAAGGACTCATCTGATCTACCAGGTCGGTGCGGCGCATGCTCTGTTCCAGATCGGGGAAGAGCTTGGCCAGGGCCATCTCGTAGTTCCAGACATGGGTGCAATTCATCGGACAGCAGCCTTCGAGCGCACCGTGGGTGGTACTGGCGCCATGGCAGCCTTCGAAGCCATGGAATCGTCCATCCTCATTCCAAAGGCAGGTGGGAGTGCGGATCGTGGAGGCCGGCCCGGCCACCGATTCCAGCAACTGCCACGGCAGGGTGCTGTCGAAGAAGCAGTCACGGTAGAGACGGGTCTGCTCGACCAAACGGCTATAGTTGTCCCGCACGTATTCGACCACAGCCAGGGCGCTACCGAACCAGTTGTTGTACTGATTGCCCAGCCAGAAGCGACTCTTGCGATTCTGGACACCCATATTGCGCTGGTCCCAGGTGACGTAGCGGTTGGGAAAATACCAGGCCAACACAAAGGTGACGGTGCGGCTGGCCCCTGACGTCAGTTCGAAGTGCACCGCCAGTGCCCCGTTCCAGGTCCGGCCGTCGGGGCTAACTCCGCTACTGGCCGGATATGCTTCAGGCACGGGTAAGCGACCAAAGTGTGTGGCAAAGTGATCCCACAACTGGCGGGACGATTCCCATCGGAGCATAGCGGTGACCTCGTCACCCGGTTGCTTCAGCACGGCCAGAGCCAGCCGCCCATTGGCCGGATGGTCAGCAGCCAGAGAAACGTTACCCATGTCCAGGGCCGTCACTCCCCGCAGATGAACTAGGCTATTGACGTTGCCGCCATAGCCGGGGTTACGCACCCCGTCTATATAGGTCTTGCCATCCCAGCCTACCAGGTTCTGCTGGGTAGCCATCAGGGAAACGTACACGGCCTGATCGCCAGGGTTTGTCACAGTGAAATTGAATAGAATAGCAGGCAGCCCTGAGTCCTTGCTGTTAAGGGGAATAAAGGGGCTAAAGGCTTCCAAATGTACCTGAACCGGAATGGCCTGGCTCTTATAACCCACCTCGACGACGGGATATTGGGCGGTGATCTCGAGGCTATCCACACCGGGCAATTCGGCAAGCAAGCGACGCGAACCCTCGGGAATCAAGTGATCGCTGACACTGGGAGCCGGCTGGAATCCACTGTCGTCATAGAGGGCATCACTTTGCAGCACAACAGCATTGCGGCCTGCGTCTAGTCTGGCGCCGGCCCAGATGGCGAAGAAACTGTCAGGTACGTGGGCGTCATGGTTGACGTTATTGACAATCTGCCATTGGCGCAGGCCACCATCGCCAGCCAGGGCCACACTGCCTGTGCCAATGCCACCCAAAGGCAAGGCCACAGCGCACAGCGCCTGGCCTCGATAGGTCAGCGCCTCGCGGACGGCCGGTGCCTGTTCGCTACTGCGGTTCGTTTGCTCTCTACAGTAGTTGATCGTAGCGTTTACCGCCCTTCATGACGAGACCGATGTTGTGGAGACACTTGATATCGTCCAATGGGTTGCCCTTCACCGAGATGACATCTGCCAGCTTGCCCGGCTCGAGAGTCCCCACCTTGTCCTCGACCCCACAGAGCTCAGCGCCATTCTTCGTGATCGCCAGGAGGACATCCATCTCCGGGATACCCAACTCGACTGTATACTTGGCTTCCTTCCACAAAAAGCCGTGGCAGGGGTCCACCCCCAGCGCGAACTTGACTCCCGCTTTGATGGCCTTGGGGATCAAGGCACGGGTATTCTCCCTGGCGAAATTCACTTTCCTCTGCCACTCCGGGAACCGCCACCAGGTCAGGTTTTCCAGCCCTATTTCGTCGAAGATTACCACCATATTGGGGTCAGACAGCCACGCGCCCGTCTTCAAGAAAATCTCGATGTCCTGCTCCTCCATGAGGTTGGCGTGCTCGATGCTGTCCACGCCGGCCTCCAGCGCGTCGCGCAGCCCCGGCCCGCCCAGGGCGTGAGCGGCGATCTTGACTCCCACGCGATGGGCCTCGTCCACTGCAGCCTCGATCTCCTCTTTGGTGTAGATGGGCACCCGGGTCAGGTCGGCCCTCATATACGCTTCGTCACTCATTCCCTGTCTGAAGTTAGTGACGAAGATTTTGACCACGTCTGCCCCCATAGCGATGTTCTGCCTGACCGCAGCTCGGATCTGATCCACTCCATCAGCAGGCGGGACCCCTTCTACTCCCCATCCATGGCTCGGTCGAAGAGCCCGGCCAGCCACCAACAGGCGCGGCCCGGGGATGTCGCCAGCTTCGATGGCATCTCGAATCCGAAAATCAATGCCCTCTGGGTCTCCCAAAGCCCTCATGGTGGTCACCCCGGATTTCAGGTCTTTCCGCACTTCCATCGATGCTCGCAGAGCCATGCGTACGGTATCCTCCTGCATCTGCGAGCTCACCGATGGAGTCTTCACCTCGGGGTCCTCTTTGCTGAGTTTCAGGACCAAGTGGGTATGGCTATCAATCAAGCCCGGCAGGAGCGTTTGGTCACTGCAATCAATCACCTCTGCCTCAGCAGGAATGGTCACCTGCTCTGGCCTGCCGACTTGAACGATGCGATCGTCCTCAATCAACAAAATCCCACCCTCGATCGGAGGTCGGCCGGTTCCATCGATCAGCCTCTTGCTCTTAATAACGATAGTCATCTTAGAAACTCCTTTCGTTTTAGAGTCATCATGCCTCGGCGATATCCAGGGCCCGCCAGCACCGCACTGCGTGGTTGGAGGCTACCTCCTGCAGCATTTGTGGCTCCTCCTGGCAACGGCTGTGGGCAAAAGGACAGCGGCGATAGAGCTTGCACCCCTGATAACCCGGAGGAAGTTGCAGCACCTCGCCACTTACCCGAACCCGTTGCCTCTCTTCAACATGATTCAGGAGCCCTGCCAGCGTTGCCGCGAGCAACCCCCGGGTATATGGATGCAGTGGGTGAGTCAGTACCTCATCGGCCGGCCCCTCCTCCACTACCTGGCCCAGGTACATCACCAGCATATAATGAGCTATAGCTCGCACAACCCGTAAGTCGTGGGCTACCAAGATATAGGCGAGCCTGTCCTCAGCTTGTAGATCGAGCAGCAGGTTGATGATCTGCCCTCGGACAGACATGTCCAACGCTGAGGTGGGCTCGTCCAGGAAAACCACTTCTGGGTTCGGAGCTAACGCACGCGCGATACCCACACGCTGTAACTGTCCGCCACTCATTTCCGAGGGATAGCGTTGAGCGAAATCTGCCTCTAGTCCAACTCGGTGAAGCAACTGAGTTACCTCCATTCGTCTGGCCTTGTGATCCAGGTCGTTGCGAAGGCGCATGGCATCCATCAACGTGGCCCCGATGCTCATCATGGGATTGAAGGAGGCCAAAGGATTCTGGAAGACCATTTGAACCGCCTGCCGGTACTCCGAGGGCGCCTGCGACATCCATTCCAATAAGGTCCGTCCCCGGAAGTACACCAGGCCTTCATCCTGTTTCAGTAGACCAAGCAGCAACTTGCCCACCGTCGTCTTCCCGCAACCGCTTTCACCAACCAGTGCTACCGTGCGCCCAGCCTGCACCTGAAACGTGAGCCCATCTACCGCGGTAACGACGGTCCGCCTGGTCCAAGACTGACGGACCCTGAAACGTTTGGTCAGGTCCCGTGCTTCAAGTAACGATACATTTTCTACCGAGTTTCCTGCAACGACCATCGGCATATTCCCTAGGCCAGGTGACATGCCACCCAGTGCTTCGGCTCTAGCTCACGATGCTCTGGGTGTTCTTGATGGCAGACAGCTTGGGCAACCGGACAGCGGGGAGCAAAGGGGCAGCCGATCATCTCGTGGCGCAGGTCTGGAACTCGCCCGGCTATATAAGGCAGGCGCGCGCCGGATTCGGCTTCAAAGCACTCCAAAAGCGCTTTAGTATAAGGGCTGGACGGCTTGCCTAGCACGTTTTCAAGATGGCCGGCCTCTAATATCTCGCCCGCGTACATGACTGCCACTTCCGTACAGGTCTCGGCTATTACAGCGATATCATGCGAAATTAAGAGGAGCGACGCATCTGACCGCTGAACGTGTTCCTTAATGAGATCCAGTACCTGGGCTTGGATAGTCAGGTCGAGCCCCGTTGTAGGCTCATCCGCGATCAGGAGCTTGGGGGAACAGACGAGAGCCATGGCGATCATAGCCCGCTGAGCCATGCCGCCGCTGTACTGATGAGGATAGGCGCGTGCACGGCGTTCCGGATCCGGGATGCCCATCGCATCCAGCATGGCCACCGCCTTCGCCCAGGCTCGCTCTGCGCTTCCCCCTTCATGGTAACGGTAGACATCGGCGATTTGCTGACCAACGGAGAATAAGGGATTCAATGCAGAAACGGCGTTCTGGAAGACCATACTGATTTCCTTGCCCCGCACCCCCTGCATCTCGCTCTCGCTCAGTGGCAGTAGGTTCTGCCCACAGTAAGAGATCGCACCTCCGGTTATAATCCCAGTGGCTGGCAAGAGACGCAAGATCGCCAGGGCCGTCATGGTTTTTCCTGATCCACTCTCGCCGATCACGCCGAGCCGCGAACCGCGCTGCACAGTCAGCGATGCACCGCGTATGGCACGGACTCGGTTATCTGCCCGCCCTACTTCCACTCGCAGGTCATTGACTTCAAGCAGGACACTCTGATTCATGTCTCGCGCAAAACGGCCCGACGCAACCGATGCCCCAACGCGTTGAGGGAATATGCTGTTAGAAATACTGCCAACCCAGGGAACACCGCTGGCCACCACTTACCAAAGATAATAAAGTTCGCTCCCAAACTGATCATAGAGCCCCATTCTGGTTGCGGGACCCGGACACCCAGGCCAATGAAGCTGAGTCCAGCCACCATCTGAACGGCATAGGCACAACTGAGCGAGAACTGCGAAAAGGCTGGCACCAAAGTATTGGGAATGATATGACGGAATACTAAGGACAGCGTCGAATGCCCGGCGCAGCGGGCTGCCAAAACAAAGTCGCTGTCCTGTAAGGGCAATGTCACACTGCGTACCATCTTCAGATATACGGGCACGTTCAGGAATGCAAGAATCAAAACGAGATTGGCCAGGTTGTTGCCCACGGCGGCAATAACAGCCATGGCAAACAGGATCTGGGGGAAGGCTTGCATGACCTCAACCAACCGCATCATACCTTCGTCGAACCAGCCCCGCACGAACCCAGCCAAAGCCCCCAGCGGCAGGCCCACCAGGATTCCTAATAACACCGAGGCTATTGCCACCGAGACATCAACCCGCGCGGCGTACAATACGCGCGAGAACACATCCATGCCATAGGGATCCGTGCCGAACCAGTGTTCGGGGGAAGGAGGAAGGAGCTTCTCCGCTGGCACGGGGGTGACCGGATCGTAAGGAGCCAACAGAGGTGCAAAGATAGCACAGAAAACCAAAAGACCGAGGATAAGCACAGGTGGCCATAACAACCACCGGATGCGGCCGGCTATGCTCTCTTGAAACGATATTGATGCTGCTCCCACCGTCATCCTGCTTCTCCCGATGGAATGGCTTTACTGTGCTCGGATACGTGGATCAATGGCGAAGCTGACCAGGTCAGCTATCAGATAAGCCAGCGCGTAGAAAAGTGCGCTCAAAAAGACCACGCCCAGGATGGGCTCATAATCCAGTTGGTGCATGGAATTCACAGCATAGAGTCCCAATCCGGGCCAGGCGAAGACCGTCTCAACCAGGACCGTGCTGCTCATCAGAAAACCAAAGGTCATCGCCAGCATCGTGATCACAGGTACAATGACGTTCTTCAGAGCATAGCGGAAGTAGATGGTTCGTGAAGGCATGCCATAAGCACGGGCGGTCCGGATATAGTCACTGGACAGAATTTGTATAAGAGTAGTACGAGTGATCTGGATCGTAGAGGGGGAGGCAACCAGAGCAAGGGTGATCGCCGGAGGTACCAGGTGTCCCAAGGCTGACCACAGCGCCACCCAGTTGCCAGCCAGGAGGCTATCCACCACAAGCAACCCCGTCACTGAGGGTGGTGGTTGAATGTCAGGAGCCAATCGTCCCAGAGGCGCCGGGGCCCAGTTCAGCTTGTAGAAGAAAACGTAGACCAGAATCAAGCCTATCCAGAAGTCGGGAATACTGATGCCAAGCCGAGTGATAAATTGACTGAGCTGGTCAATCGCTCCTCCTGGGCGCGCCCCAGAGATGACCCCAAGAGAGATACCCCCCAGCACGACGAGAAGCATTGTGCCTGTAACCAGTTCAAGCGTTGCAGGAAGGCGAAGCCGAATCTCGACCAACACCGGGCGCTGAGTCACCCGAGAAATTCCCAAATCACCCCGCAGGATCGCCCCCAGATAGCGGAGATACTGCTCAGGTAGGGGACGATCCAGACCCATCTGGTGAATCATATTTTCGATAATCTCCTTGTCAACCTGCTGCCCCACCAGGAGGTATACCGGGTTGCCAAGGAGGCGTGTGACCGCGAAGGTAATGGTAGCGACACCCAATAGCACGAGCAGGATGGCTGCCAGTCTTTTAACGAGATAGGTTGCGGACTCTTTCAGCCAACTTACCATCTATACTCCTGGCACACTTGGCGTGACAGAGGAGGGTGCACGTCGCTAAGCGACGCGCACCCTCGCTCTGGCCTGAACAGACGCGGGTGTAAACGCTCTGAGGACCTACTCCTTACGGCGCAGGGTGTAGTACCACAGCATGCTGTCCGGCAGGTGCACGTAACCTTCGATATTGTCGCGCATCGCCAGCTCCAGGTTGACTTCCCCAAGCATCAGGGTGGGAACATCCTCAATGATCAGGCGCTGCATCTCGGTCGTATATTCATTCTTCTTGCCCAGATCTTCGAGCTTCCAGATCTCCGCTGCCTTATAGATCACTTCGTCCGTCTTCGGGTTGCAGTAGGCCATCCAGTTAATCGGGTTGTCGCACGTGTAGAAGGCAAAGCCCGTATATGCGGCATCGTCTACGTACCACAGCAAATCCCGCAGCCAGGACTGATGATTCGTCTTGTCCAGGCGCTCCGCAAAGATGGCCGCCGTCTGCTTGTCAATAGTCATGTTGACCCCGATTTTCTTGAACTCGCTCTGCAGCAGGATGGCCAGTTCTTCGATCACTGGGTCGCCGGTGGGAATGTCGAGTGTGAAGTCAAAGCCGTCCGGCATGCCCGCCTCCGCCAGTAACTGTTTGGCCTTATCCAGGTCGTACTTATAGGGCCACAAGCCCGAGACGAAACCGTTCCCTTTCACTGCGACCGGGCTCTGCGACTTGAGAGCGCGTCCCCGGAACACATCGTTGACGATGGTATCGTAGGGAACGGCATAGGATAGGGCCTGGCGGATCAGTTTGTTGTCGAATGGCGCCATTTTGTTGTTCAAGCCCATTTGATACTGGTTGCGCGTCGGGACGGAGAGCACCTTGACGCCAGCGGTGTTGCGCAGTTGATCGAGCTCATCGGGGCTAAGGTCTCGAGCGATGTCTACAGCACCCTGCTGCAAGAGCAACACGCGGCCGGCAGACGAGGGGACAACTTTCAGCACGACCTTGTCAAAGTAAGGCGGGCCAGCCCAGTAATCCTTGTTCGCTCGAAGCACCATCTCCACGCCAGGACTCCATGATTCGACATAGTATTCACCGCTGGCAGCCTCGTTCCTTGCCTTCCACTTCGTGGCCCATGGATCATCCGAAGTGGCGTGCTTCTTCATCTCTACCGAGTCAACGGGTGCCTGAGATTGGTCCCGGAAGAGGAAGAAGAAGAAGGGACTGGGCTTGGAGAAGTAGATCTTGAACTGATAGTCCCCGGTCTTCTCCCAGCTTTCGATGTTGGCATTCTTGATATTCCACAGATAACCCGACTTGGTCTCGATGCCACGATCAAAGTAGTAGATGAAGTCGTCCGCTGTCACCGGATTGCCAGTGTGGTTGAACTTGACTCCTCTGCGGACATTGAGGGTGATGCTCTTGCCATCGGGCGCGAGTTCCCAGGACTCGATGGCACCACCCCTGATCACCTTGGGGTCGTACATCGAATATCCCGCAGACAAGATGTTCCACCCGTAGTAGAAGAACTGATCCTGGGTGTTGTAGTTCACCTCGTTGGCCCGCGTGAAGTGCGAAAAGTCTGAATCCACCGTCTCAACGTCGCCCGACAAGGCAATGGTCAGGATGCGCTCCTTGGTGACCTCTTTCTCGACCACTACCTCCTTCTCGACGACGACGGTCTCGACCACTGGCTTCTCGACGACTTTCTCCTTCTCAACCACCACGGTCTGGACCACCGGTTTTTCGACGACCACCTCTTTCTCCACCACCTCAGGGGTAGCCGGGGCACAGGTGGCCAGCACCGCCAAAGCAACCAACAATACTATTAGCTTTTTCATTTTTAACCTCCTTTTTGTTTTTCAGAGAACTCTACGACGCTCGTCGCCGAGCATCCCCTAACCAAAGCTCAAGATCAGCACTCTCACCTCCCTTCTCACAGATGGATCCCAAGCGCATCAAGCGCCATGGTCCCCACTCTTGCTTTGCCCCCTCTTCTCGTTATGACCGCACGAAGCCCTGATGATCAGGGTGGGCTCCAATTTCATCTCCACGATCTCTCGATCCTTGTCAGCGATCCTCTGTAAGAGCAGGTTGGCAGCGGTGCAGCCTAGCTCATACGTCGGCTGAGCCACTGCGGTCAAAGGGGGATCCAACGACGGCGCCCAAGGCATATCATCAAAACCGACGATGGCTACATCCCGAGGGATGTTCAGGCCCTTTTCATGGATGGCATTCAGGGCCCCTAGCGTCATCAGGTTGTTGGCCGTAAAGATCGCCGTAGGGGGATCATCCGTCTCCAACAATTCGCAAGCCATTTGGTAACCACTACCCTGCTTGAAATCCCCGATCTTGATCAGACCTTCATCTAATCCAATTCCGTGTTCAGTCAGGGCCTTCTTGTACCCTTCCTGACGCTCTCGCCCTGTTGTGATATGAACGGGACCGCCAATTAACCCTATACGACGATGGCCTAGCTGAATAAGGTGGCTGACGGCCTCGTAGGCTCCCAGTACATTGTCTACAACCACAGTATCCACCTCAAGACGGCGTAGACGCCGGTCCATAGCTACTAAAGGCACCCCGCTTTCAACAAGGGTCTTGCAGGTAATACCATCCTCATCCGTAGGCGAAATAATAACACCAGCGACCTTCTCGGCTAATAACACTTGAATATACAGTTCCTCTTTGGCAGGATCCTCATCGGAATTACAGAGGAACAAGCTATATCCGTTCGCGTAAGCGACATCCTCGATGCCGCGAACAACGGAGGTGAAAAAGGGGTTTGCGATGTCGGAGATGATCAAGCCGAGGATCTGGCTTGCTTCCATTCGCAGTCGGCGGGCCACCCGGCTGGGCTGGTAGTTAAGTTGCTCCATCGCCCACAACACTTTGGAGCGGGTTTCGTCGGCCACCTGGGGGTGATTGTTTAGGACACGCGAGATCGTGGCAGTCGAGACACCCGCCAAGTCCGCCACATCTTTAACAGTAGCCACTTAGTCTGCCCTTGCACCAGAAATCTGTAATCGTTTTCTGTAATCGTTTACTGAAACCGATTACATTATAACATATTTTAAGCCATCTGTCAAGGGGGGAACCCTTAAAATTTCAACCCATTAAACCACTCCTACTCATTTATAGGGCGACAAAATCCCGATCCTCTCTCCAATAGTTGATCGTAGCGTTTGCCGCCCTTCATGATGAGGCCGACGTTCCGCAGGCACTTAATATCGTCCAACGGGTTGCCCTTCACTGAGATGACACCCCCTAACTTGTCCGCCTCGAGAGTGCCCACCCTGTCCTCGATCCCACACAGCTCAGCGCCGTTCTTCGTGACCGCCAGGAGGACTTCCATCTCCGGGATACCCGACTCGACCGTGTACTTGGCTTCCTTCCACAAAAACCCATGGCAGGGGTCCACCCCCAGTGCGAACTTGACCCCCGCTTTAATGGCCTTGGGGATCAAGGCACACGGGTATTTTCCCTGGTGAAATTCACTTTCCTCTACCACTCCGGGAACCGCCACCAGGCCGGGTTTTCGAGCCCTATTTCGTCGAAGATCACCACCATATTGGGGTCAGACAGCCACGCGCCCGTCTTCAAGAAAATCTCGATGTCCTGCTCCTCCATGAGGTTGGGGTGCTTGATGCTATCCACTCCAGCCTCCAGCGCGTCGCGCAGCCCGGCCCGCCCAGGGGATGGTATAGCTGTGACCTACCCCTACTTTTCAGTGGGGGCTTCAGGATTTATGGATAAAGTCGAGGAAAGCCATCCTTGACAGAGTGCCGCGAATCTGCTAAGATATTCCCCATACCGAGTTGAAAGGAGGGCCTGCGATGATCGTGAAAAACTACCGTCAAGTTACGCCAGAGCTCGCCGAGGAGGCGCCAGGCGTCACCGTGCGCTGGGTGATCAGCGATAAGGACGGCGCGCCAAACTTCGCCATGCGCGTCTTCGAGGTGCAGCCTGGGGCCGCCTCCCCCTTCCACACCCATCCCTGGGAGCACGAGGTCTTCATCCTGGCCGGCAGCGGATTCGTCAGAGACGAGGACAGCAAGACTCCGTTTGGGGAGGGAGATGTCGTCTTCGTTGCCCCAGAGGAAAAGCACCAGTTCGTCA
>Ga0194126_10007796_pt1 | contig 14806 bp, 15 predicted proteins | sample TA2KigC150mmetaG_FD_148641 | JGI IMG/M metagenome (GOLD analysis project Ga0194126, IMG submission 148641) | Freshwater microbial communities from Lake Tanganyika, Tanzania - TA2015035 Kigoma Deep Cast 150m | ecosystem: Environmental > Aquatic > Freshwater > Lake | place: Tanzania: Lake... | reverse complement strand
AAAGATTCGAGAAGAGGTCGAGGAAATCCGTCTGGCAGAGAACCTTGAGGAGATTACGACCGAGCTGGGAGACCTTTTATTTGTGTTGGTCAACCTCGCCCGCTGGCGCAAGGTGGATGCTGAATCCGCCCTGCGGGAGGCAAACTCGAAATTCAAGAATCGATTTGCCTACGTGGAGCAAGGGGCGAGGACGAAGGGACGCCTCTTATCGGATATGACGTTGGAGGAGATGGATTCTTTGTGGAACGAGGCAAAGGCGAATGGAATTTAACAAAGGTTGGCTGGCCATTTCTTGAAGCGGGATAAAATCAGGGAGCGTGGCACATACGCGATTGGTGAGGTGAAAGTCAGCAACGGAATGACCGTCATTTCGATCTCGCCTCCAATAGATCCACGGCGTGTTTGGCTTCAGTCAATCCAACATTTTGAATCTCGCGGTAGAGTTTGATCGCCTCAATTTTGTTGCCATTGTTGAGTATTTCGACCACTTTGCTGTTCATGGCATCCGGTTCGGCCGAATATTCGATCCGTAGATGACAGTAGAGCTATTTCAACCAATCTTCAAGTTCCTTGATGCGAGCCTTGAGCGAAAGCAGACCGGTCCTTGGACATGCGGCTCCTATCAGGGGTTAAATGCAGGCAAATCGTGCAAGCGCCTGCTCGAATAACGTTCGGGCGGTTTCTTCCGTTTGTGTATACGCCTTCCAGGCGAAGACGCGATCTCCGCAGGTCCATGCAGCTGCACCACCGAAGGCCAAATCCGGGCTAACATTCGTCGCGATGCTCGTGTACATGACGTTCATTCCTCGCACCAGAAAGACATCCAGATTTCCCTTTCGTGTATCAATTTGATCGGCTATAAGGGAATCCATGAGAAATCCCGGATCAGCGGTCCCTGGCGCCTGCAACCAAATTAGATGCAAAACCATGGTCGGGACCTGGTATGCAACCAGGAATCCATTATCGTAGCGGCTTGGCGATTGGGGATTTTGCGACGCAAGATGGTCGTAATACGCCACTCCAGATGGGTGACCGACACAAAATCCATATTCACAATAAATGCCGTTTAAATTGAAGGGTGTCGCAGTAGGGATGGGTGATGGAGGCGGAATCCGGGTAGATGATGGGATGGCGGCCAATGTTGCTGCAACTGCCTGATCCACTTGCCGGTTCAGATCGGGGATATCAGAAGTAGAGCACGAAACTCCGAGAAGTACTAGCAAGGGTATTGTACGCAATAAACACGGCATTATTCCATTTTACCGTCATACGTAGAAAATTTCAGTCATCCTTCAGGGTGCTTTGCTAATATCCTAAAAGGGAAGGGCTTATCCCGTGGTCGCAGCCAGCAGGTGGAGTGACTTAATTCACTATTGACAAAATAGGTTGGTTTCAGTATATTTTGAGAAGCCCTCCCCCCCTGGGGGGGGGTAGGAAGGCTACTGTTATCTCTTGTCGGATAGGATGAGGAAGATATGGAACCATCAAACACGCTCCAAAGGTTAAGAACCGTCGAAGGCCACTTGCGCGGAGTGATCCGCATGGTGGAGGAAGATGCCTATTGCATTGATGTGATCCGACAAATCCAGGCCGTGGAAGGCGCCCTGTTCAAGGTCAGTTCCATGATCCTGGAGGACCATCTCAACTCTTGTGTGATTACGGCCATTAAGGGAGATGATAAGAAGGAGCGCGAGCGTGTGCTCAGGGAAATCACCGAAGTATTTGAAATGTCTGTGAAGGTGTGATTCATGCGCTACGTCAGGGAACGCATCAGCGATTTTGATGGTTGGCTTGACAGCTCCAGGTGGGGCAACTATCTGTTTTTATTCGACCTCGTTCGGTTTGGAGAAAGGCGCAATTAACAGAAGGAGAATGATTTGAAAATTACAACTATATCAGCTAGTTTGCTTGCATTGCTTGTCACGGCCTGCGCAAAGGATTCCACGGCCGTAACAGAAATGTCCGTGGTAATGAATGAGTTTGGTTACCAACCGGCCGCCATCACTGTGCCTGCTGGCCGGCAGGTCATGCTGACTTTTGAGAACGAAGGTCAAATCGAGCATGACTTTGTCGTGGATGGCATAGACGTGTCTGCGGTTTCGTGCGAGGGCGAGGTTGGGGGGCATCACATGGGAGGCGATCATTCCGAATTCGACCTGCATATTTCCACAACTGCGGGTGGAAAGAGCACTCTGATCTTCACGCCGAATCAGGCCGGCAAGTATCGAATTTTTTGTTCGGTCGAAGGACACGAAGAAGCCGGTATGGTTGGCGAATTGATTGTTGTATCGAATTAACCGACGAAACGAAGGAGTAAACCATGACTACCATAACGTATACCATTCCTGCCATCTCTTGTGGGCATTGCGTCCGTACCATCGAAACCGAAGTAGGTGAGTTGCAGGGTGTTCAGACCGTGAAGGCGGACGAAGCGACCAAGAAAGTCGTAATCACTTTTGACACACCGGCCGATGAAACAAAGATCAAGAATCTCCTGGCTGAGATCAATTATCCCCCTGAGGGATTGCTGACGTTGTAATTCCACAGCTTGTGATCCGCGACCAATAACCATGACCGCAACAAGACAATTAACGCTGCCAATCACCGGCATGACTTGCGCCAACTGTGTCGCCACAGTCGAGCGAAATCTCAAAAAGCTCGACGGTGTTCAGAGCGCAGTGGTGAACCTGTCCTCCGAGCGGGCTACGGTGGATTTTGATTCTTCCAGGATCGGATTGCCGGAGGTTATTGCCCGCGTCAAGCGGGCCGGGTATGGTGTTGCGAGCGGCGACGCCGATTTGATCATCAAGCGACTATCGGACGATAATGATGCTCGTAGCCTGGAGGGCGCACTTGCCAAGCTCGAAGGCGTTCTGCAAGCGACGGTAACCTATGCAACCGAAAAGGCACGGGTCCAATACATCCCAACGGTTGTCTCTCAAGCGGAACTGCGCCGGGCGGTCGCCGCGGCTGGTTTCGAGGCTGTGGAACTTGGCGGCGATGTCGAAGATGTTGAGGCGCGCGCGCGTGAGCGTGAGATCAGCGAGCAGAGGCGTCTGCTGATCCTGGGATTGATTTTTACCATTCCGTTGTTCATCCTTTCTATGAGCCGGGATTTCAATTTGCTCCCGGCGGTCTTCTACAGCAGGGATGCCATGGAAGGTATGCGCGATGTGCAACCCTGGTTCAGCTGGTTGTTGCTGGCGCTCGCCTTGCCGGTTCAATTCCATGTGGGCTGGCAGTATTACGTGGGTGCGTTCAAGGCATTACGGAATCGATCCGCGAACATGGATGTGTTGATCGTCATGGGCACCTCGGCCGCCTTTCTTTACTCCCTGCCGATCACTTTTGGCTGGCTCATGGGACACGTCTACTATGAGACCGCGGGGGTGATCATCACGTTGATCCGACTGGGAAAATACCTCGAAGCGCGAGCCAAAGGGCGCACATCAGAGGCGATCAAGAAATTAATGGGACTGCGCGCCAGGACAGCGCGCATCGTGCGCAATGGTGAGGAAACCGAGATTCCCACGGACGATGTGCGCGTCGGGGATATTGTCATCGTCAGGCCGGGCGAGAAGATCCCGGTGGATGGAGTGGTGGTCGAAGGACGAAGTGCGGTCGACGAATCGATGCTCACCGGCGAATCGCTCCCAGTGGAGAAAAAACCCGGCGACCCGGTCATTGGCGCCACGCTCAACAAGCTTGGGATGCTCCGGTTCGAAGCCACCAAGGTTGGCAAGGAAACTGCGCTGGCCCAGATTATCAAACTTGTCGAGGATGCCCAGGGCAGCAAGGCGCCGATTCAAAAGATGGCCGATCAGGTTTCCGCGGTCTTCGTCCCGATCGTGATCGGGATCGCCGCCCTGACCTTTGCTGGCTGGTACTTTCTTGGTCCACCGCTCCCGATCAATGCCGATGTGGATGGGTTTACCCGGGCTTTAATCAACATGGTTGCGGTCCTGGTGATTGCCTGTCCGTGTGCCATGGGATTGGCCACTCCCACAGCCATCATGGTTGGTACAGGCAAGGGCGCTGAAGCCGGCATCCTGTTCCGCAACAGCGAAGCATTGGAGCGCGCCGGACGTGTGAACGTGGTGATTCTGGACAAAACGGGAACCATTACCAGAGGTCAGCCCGCGGTGACGGATATTATTGCGGCGAATGGCCTTTTGAACGACGAATTACTCGGACTGGCTGCATCTGTTGAAAAAGGGAGTGAGCATCCGCTCGGTGAAGCGATCTGGGCCGAAGCCACCACCCGCGGGATAACCCTGGCACAACCCGCCGGTTTCAAGGCGGAAGCCGGCCATGGCGTGCAGGGCGAGGTCGAGGGACAAATAGTGGTCGTCGGGAACAAGCGCATGTTCGACACCCGTGGGATCGAACTGGGGATACTGGATGGCGAGGTATCCCGGTTGCAATCCGAGGCAAAGACCGCCATGCTGGTTGCGATCGATGGCCGGGCTGCGGGCGTGATCGCCGTGGCGGATACGATCAAGGACGGGTCGAGGGAGGCGATCGCCAACCTGCACCATATGGGCTTGAAGGTTGCCATGATCACGGGTGATAATCAGAAGACCGCTGAGGCGATCGCAAACCAGGTTGGTATCGATACGATTCTGGCCGAGGTCCTGCCCGAGGGGAAGTCGTTCGAGGTTAAGAAGCTGCAAGGTAAGGCAGAGCCTCAACCCTCAAAAACCAGGTTCGTGGTGGCAATGGTCGGAGATGGCGTAAACGATGCGCCGGCGTTGGCGCAGGCGGATGTTGGCCTGGCGATCGGGACTGGAACCGATGTGGCGATGGCTGCCGCACCCGTAACCCTCATGAGCGGCGACTTGCGTGGTGTAGCGAGGGCGATCGCCATCTCACGTAAAACGCTCACCACAATCAAGCAGAATCTGTTCTGGGCTTTTATATATAACGTGGTCCTGATTCCCGCCGCCATGCTCGGTTACCTCAACCCGATGTTGGCTGCGGGCGCGATGGCATTCAGCAGCGTATTCGTCGTGAGCAACAGCTTGCGACTTCGAAGACATCGAATTTTAGGATAGAGTATTCCAATACCTTAGAATGCAAGGAGACATATCACATGAATAAGCATTTCACCTTTCTGATTTTCCCTATTCTTGCACTGCTGGTCAGCGCCTGTGCACCTCAGGTCGACGGGCCCGCCAAGGCTGAGTTACCCGCCGGCAAGGCGTATGCCGAGGGCAAGGAGATTTACTTCGTCCATACGGAAGCGTCTGATGAAGGCGTTTCAGATACACTGACAAATATGATGCAGTCACCTGTGATCCTGGTCCCATCCCTGGCGAATGTGCCAGAGGAAGCATTGGCGGAAGTGTATGTCTTCACCAATGGCGTGGAAGGTTCTGGTCCGTTTGGGTTCCAGCCGGATGTCTTCGACAACCCGCCCGGCACTGAGGGTTATTCACCCCTGCGCCGCTTGAACGTGGTCACTTGGGCGGAGGGGGCTTCCGCCCGGGAACTGAGATCCGCATCAGAGGTGCTGGACGCGCGGGACGCCGGCGAGCTCGACATAGAACAACCCGGCGTTGTAATCAACATGCCTTTCGTCGTCTGGGATGGCGGAAAACGGTGAGGGAATAAACATTTACCAGTCTGCATCGCAAACGAATCTGCCACTTTTTGAAAATTTGAGGTTGAATGACCGACAATCAAAAACCTATCATTGATCCAGTAATTCTTGTTACATTGGGGATCGCGCTCGTTGGCATCTCCGTAGCCTTGGTGGTATTTCAATCGAATTCTTCCGCCGCTGATATTGCCTCCGATCCCGGCAATCAATTGATGTTGGCTTTCGTAACCGGCTTGACCACGGGGGGTCTGAGCTGCCTGGCTGTTCAGGGTGGTTTACTTGCCAGTTCTCTGGCTTACCAGATCGAAAAAGACCTTGTCGAAAAAGCCCCGTCGAAAAAGAGGTCCTTCCAGGTTACGGCGGGGCGGCCGAATACCGCATTGCCGATCCTGTTATTCTTGACATCCAAATTGGCTGCTTACACTTTATTGGGTGCGCTATTGGGATTCTTGGGTTCCTATCTTTCCCTCAGCCCGATCACCCGGGCTATGTTGATGATCTTGATCGGGGTCTTCATGGTTGGAAATGCCCTGCGCATGTTCAATGTTCATCCAGTATTTCGATATTTCTCTGTTGAACCTCCTAAATTCATTACCCGCTATATTCGAAAGACTGCGAAGGGGACGGACACCTTTACCCCGTTGTTCCTCGGCGGGTTGACCGTCTTCATTCCTTGCGGCGTCACTCAAGCCATGATGGCAACGGCGCTGGGAACCGGCAGCGCAATCCTGGGGGCGGCGCTGATGTTCGCTTTTACATTGGGAACCAGCCCGGTATTTTTCCTCGTGGCCTACCTGACCACTGAACTTGGTTCGCGGTTGGAAAAATTCTTCATGCGATTCGTTGCCGTGGTTCTTTTGATCCTGGGATTAATCACGTTTGACAGCGGATTAAATTTGATCGGATCGCCTTTTTCCTTTCAAAATGTGACCCGCAATCTGTTCTCGCCGGAAACCCTTTCGGCGACCTCCGAGGATGCATCCCAAATATCAGTCCCGGAAGATGAGCTTTTGCTGTATGTCAAGAATTTTGGGTATTTCCCATCGACATTAAGCGCTCCGGCGGGCCAGGACTTGACGTTGAATTTGATCACCAACAAAACCTATTCGTGCGCACGGGATTTTGTTATTCCGGGTCTGAACTATTATGAGCTGTTGCCGGATTCCGGCGTCGTGCAGGTGAGCATACCCGCACAACCCAAGGGCAGTAAATTATTCTTCACCTGTTCCATGGGAATGTACACCGGCCAGATCGTATTCCAATGAGCTGCAGGGCATCTGGAAACCTGATGCTTGGGTCTGAAAATAGAGAGTGAATGATCAAAAAGAAGTTTAACATTCCGGATATGACTTGCTCCAATTGTGCGATGAAACTGGAATCCCTCGAGGACGTTCTGGAAGGGGTCAAGCTCATCGAAGCCAGCTATCACCGTCTTCAAATGGTTGTTGAATATGACGAGCATATTCTTACGGAGGAGCAGATTATTGCTGCAGTCAAAAAGAAGGGGTACACTGCCATACCCGAGTGATTTCTAGCTCGAATAATTGCCCTGGCTGTCAGGATTCTCCCCCATTGCAAGTACAACCGCATTTTTCTGGCTCTTGGCCTTATACAGTGCGTCGTCTGCGTTCTTCAGGATGCCATCCAGCGTATTCGATTCCTCCGATGAGGATATCCCCAGGCTGATTGTCGTTGTGACCGTTTGATCATAGATTACGATCCTTGAATCGTTGAACTTTCTACGGATCCGTTCAGCCAAATGCACGGCGTCTTGTGCATTGGTGTCGGAAAGCACGATCAGGAATTCCTCACCGCCCCACCTCCCTACCAGATCCGGCTTGCGTATGTTGGTCTGCAGGAGAGAGGCGGCGCGTACAAGTGCCAGGTCTCCGGCGGCGTGACCGAGACGGTCATTAATCTCCTTGAAATTATCGAGATCAATCAAGATGATGGAAAAAATACCGCCAATCCTGTCGATGCGCGAGTAGACCTTCTCGAGAAAGTCCTGCGTCGCCCGTCGGTTCGGGATCCGTGTAAGAAAATCAATTGTCGCCATGCGGGCAAGGTCCGCCTGAAGACGTTGGCTGACCATTAGAATGAATCCTATGGACCAGAGAAAACTGACAAAAAATAACAATAAAAAGGTGCTGGACTCGATCGGGGATTTTGCAAAAAGAGCAGTTGGGGGAGAAATAAGTGTCGATAAACCCCTGGCGAGCAGGAACAAGCCATAGATCGCAAATGGAATCAGGGTCAGAATCAATCCTAATCGATACGAAGAAGATTTTGCTCGCAAGAGGGCGGTAACAACCGCCCCGGTACTGATCGATCCCGAAACGGATACAGCGACGATGCGATACGCCAGGTTTTCGTTCACATAGCGAAAGAACAGGAGTGAGGCGATGGCGAAGATCAAAACGACCAATACGAATCCCAGATATTGATTTTGGCCTGTGAAGCGACAGATTGCTATATAGAATAATATCGGGCCGACCAGGATCAAAGTATTGCCTATGACAATTGTGAAAAAATCCGGGATGGATCCCTGAAGCACGGTCAGCGCAAACCCCACCGAAAGGCTTAGGTTTCCAGCCAGCGCAAAGACAATCCCGCGATACTCCTTCACCAAAAGGATCTGCGCCCCAATGGCTGAGGATTGAATAAAAAACGCGCATGCTACCAGGAAGGCAATGGTGCGGGTATCGAGAGTGGCTAGAATATTCAAGAAAGAACCCTTCTCGGAAGATTAAACCATGAATTCGATAAATATGCATTCCGCCCATCGGCGGAAATGATATACTCACTCGACCGACTGCGACGGAGTATCGTCGACAAATGAAATGTCAAACTTAAGCGGAAACACCATGAATAGAGGAATCCTGTTTGGGATTGGAGCGTATGTTTTCTGGGGGTTCTTTCCCATTTATTGGAAATTATTACAGCAGGTTTCTGCCCTCCAGTTGATCGGACATCGCATCGGATGGTCATTCATTCTGCTCATGGTCTACGTTTGGGGGGCGAGACAATGGGGGGATTTCAAGAGGAATGCTTTAACCTCGAATTCAATGAAGATCTATTCCGTTGCAGGGATCCTGCTCTCCGTAAATTGGCTGGTCTATGTCTGGGGAGTCAACTCCGGCTTTATTGTCGAAACCAGCCTGGGATATTTCATCAACCCCCTCCTGAGTGTTCTCCTGGGGGTTGTCTTCCTGCGCGAACGCCTCAGGTTGATGCAGTGGATTCCCATTTCTTTGGCTGCTTGTGGGGTGCTCTATTTGACATTCGTCTATGGCCGGCTGCCTTGGATTGCATTATCTCTGGCAATCACCTTTGGATTGTATGGCTTCGTGAAGAAATTGTCCCCGCTGAGTTCGATATACGGGCTGGCGCTCGAAACAGGAATTGTATTCCCGGCGGCTTCGGTCTATCTTGCTGTCCAGGGGATCAATGGTGCAGGTGCTTTTTTGAATCAAGGGGTTGTCGTGGATCTCTTGTTGATCGGCGCCGGAGCTGTCACAACCATACCATTGCTTATGTTTGCCTCGGCTTTGAAAACGATTCCACTGTCGGTTGCAGGGTTGCTGCAATATATCGCGCCCACGATCCAGTTTCTCATCGGGATTCTGATTTACAAAGAATCCTTCGACCTCTCCCGCTTGGTGGGCTTTGGAATCGTCTGGCTGGCATTGATCCTCTTCGCGATGGAGAGTTTCGTGGCTAATCGCCAGTCTGTTCAACCAATCCCTGAATTGGGAGAAGGATGATGAAGCTGCTTTTCGTGGGTGGGACCGGGCTGATCAGCTCAGCTTGCTCCGAGCTTGCGGTTGAGCAAGGGCATGAGCTTTATTTGTTGAACCGCGCTCAGTCAAGCAGCTATTCGGCCCCACGTGGATCCAAGGTCATGCGCGGGGATGTATCTGCCGATCGAACACCTCTTTTTGACTTGTTGTCATCTCATAAATTTGATGCGGTGGTTGATTTCATCGCATTCGAACCTGCAGATATCGAACGAGATATCGCCCTTTTTCGGGGTAGAACCGAGCAATTTGTTTTTATTTCATCTGCCAGTGCATATCAGAAACCGCCGGCGAGGTATTTAATCACCGAGCAGACCCCGCTCGAAAACCCGTATTGGGAATACTCGCGCAATAAAATCAATTGTGAAAATATGTTGATGAGGGCGCAAGGTGAAGGATTCCCGGTCACCATCATCCGTCCCTCGTTGACCTACGGGCCCTCCCAAATCCCGCTTGCAGTTTCAAGCTGGCGCCATCCCTGGACGGTGATCGATCGAATGTTGAGGGGTCAGAAGGTCATCGTGCCCGGCGATGGGACTTCCTTGTGGGTTCTCACCTGGAACGTCGATTTTGCTCATGGTCTGTTGGGATTGTTGGGAAATCCGCACGCTATTGGTGAAGCGTTTCATATTACATCCGAGGAAGTGCTCACCTGGAACCAGATTTACCTGGAAGTCTACCGCGCGCTGAATCTGGAGCCGAATCTGATGCATATCCCTTCCGATCTCATTGCCCGGTTTGACGATCACGCGTTGGGCAGTTTGATCGGGGACAAATCCAATAGCGTCGTATTCGACAACAGCAAGATCAGAAGATTTGTGCCGGATTTCAAGTGCAAAGTTGGTTGGGCTGAAGGATTGAGAAAGGCGCTGGCCTGGTTTGATGCAGACGACTCCCGCAAATCCATCGACCATTCCATGAATTCGATCTGGGGTTCAATCATCAAATCGTACGAAAATGCATAGGTAGGAGGTAAAGAAGTAGTGAAATAAGCACCTGTCGCCTGCAGGTATAATTCGTTTCGAAATCACAAAGAGGTAAACATGGCAAAATACAAAGGTGTGATTGGAATTTTGACCGGGGGAGGCGACGTCCCGGGTTTAAATCCCGCCATTCGGGCGGTCACGATTCGTGCATTGCGGGAAGGTTATCAAGTGGTGGGATTACGCCGCGGATGGGCGGGACTCATCGATGTCGTCCGAGAAAAAGATGCGGATAATTCGAACAATTTCAGTTTCCTGACGGAGGAGATCGTTAATCGGGCAGGTCGTACCGGAGGAACCTTCCTGCATACCTCCCGTACCAATCCCGGTTCGGTAAAGAAATCCAGTGTCCCCGAGCCCTTGCGAGGCGCGTATCAGTCGGATCGAAATGACTTGACTCCGGAAATCCTGAAAAACCTGGATTTCTTGAACATCGACACTCTGATTCCCATCGGCGGGGACGACACGTTGAGTTACGGTGTCCGGCTCTATCAGGAAGGCTTCAAAGTGATCGCCATCCCGAAGACCATGGATAACGATGTGCCCGGCACTGATTATTGCATCGGATTCAGCACCTGTGTGACTCGCACAATCGCCCTGACCAACAGCCTGCGGACCATTGCCGGATCACATGAACGGATTCTCGCGCTGGAAGTGTTTGGACGTTACGCCGGATTCACCGCCATGCTGCCAACGATGGCCGGAGCAGCCAATCGTTGCGTGATTCCCGAATATAAATTCAATATCGAGAAACTGACCGAATTGCTGATAAAGGATCGCGAGGCCAATCCCAGCCGCTATTCCGTGGTTCTGATTTCGGAAGGGTCCATGTTCGAGGGGGGTGAAATGGTGTTTGAAAACCGCAGCACGGATGCCTACGGGCATGCAAAATTGGGAGGGATCGGCGATCTGGTTTCAGAAAGCATTCGCTCGCTATCGCCAAAATTCAACAAGAATAAAACTGTGGATGTGGTCAACCAGAAACTCGGTTACATGGTTCGCGGAGGCGACCCGGATGCGATCGATTCGATCGTCCCCATGGCGTTTGGAAACCTGGCGCTCGATTTGCTGCTCAGGGGTGTACACGGGAGATTGGTGGTGTTGAAGAACGGAAGGTACGACAACATGCCTCTGGACGTTGTCACCGCGACCAAGAAAGTGGTGAACGTGGACCACTACTATGACACCGAGCGATACAGACCCATTTATGAAAATTTTGAAATGAAACCTTTGTTCATTATGACGAGCGAAAAATAGAACGCAACGCGAATTGATACGGAAGCCATGCCGAATGGCGAGCCAGCACTGATCCCGCAATTCACTAATTTGTAGTAAAATTCGGGGCTTGAACCACCTCTCCCCGCGTAGTGGAGGCAGGTATTGCGTTGGAGGGAGGTCTTGTGATTAATGGATTGAGTTAAATTTACAGGAGCGGAAGCATGAATTTTGCAATGTGGAAAAAGGCATTAAATGTAATACCCGAAGTGACAAAGGAGGAGTGGGATCGGTTGGATGTGATCTCGAAATGGCTGATCTCGACCCGCGCAGCCGTGCTGGTGATGACCTTTATCTCTGCCGCCCTGGCAGGATTGTTCGCCTGGCGGGAGAATGCCTTTAGCTTTCTCCCCTGGCTGGCGCTTGCTCTTGGATTGATCCTTGCTCATGCCAGTAATAATATCTTTAATGATTACACCGATTTCGTTCGCGGAGTGGACAAGGACAATTACTATCGCAACATATACGGAGCCCAACCCGTTGCAAGTGGTTTGATGACCCGCCGTGAGCATCTGACATATTTTGCTGTCACCGCATTGATCGCGCTGGGGTTGGGGTTTTACCTGATCTCCTACACAGGATTTAATCAAATCGCATGGATCCTGCTGGCGCTTGGGGCTTTCTTCCTGCTGTTCTACACCTGGCCACTCAAAGGGTTGGCTCTCGGGGAAGTTGCCGTCCTTATCGTTTGGGGCCCTCTGATGATCGGCGGCGGGGCATTTGTCCTTACCCAAAGATGGGATTGGAATGTCGTACTCGCCAGCCTGCCCTATGTTCTGGGCGTGACGACGGTCATTTTTGGCAAGCACATCGACAAACTTGATATGGACAGGATCAAGGGGATCCACACGCTGCCGGTGGTGATTGGGGAGAAAGCCTCCCGATTCACCATTTTAGCCATGATGGTATTGCCGTATTTTCTGACGGTCTATTTGATCTTGGTCAAATTCTTCACACCGGTCATGGCGATCGTTATTTTTGCCATTCCGACGTTCTTGAAATATTATCCTGTATTTCTTAAACCGAAGCCTGCAACTCGACCGGAAGGCCAACCCGGCTGGCCGCTTTACTTTGTCGGATATGCATTCTATAACAATCGCAAGTTCGGATCGTTGTTCATGCTCGGCTTGCTGGTGGATGTCTCCCTGCGGGTCATTCCATTCACATCAGAATGGATCCGTTTATATTGGAGTTAATCGAACCGATATTTCGAAGAAGAGCAGGGATGATCCCTGCTCTTTGTTATTACACCCTTGAGCCTGCCTTCGGGACGGTCCACTCGTTCGCACGGTGATATAATCTCCCCCTCGGTAATTATTCTTCAAGCGAATTGTCGGAATTCAACCCGTCTGGAAAGGAGAGATCAATGCACATCAACCTGGCTATGTGGCGAAAAGCCTCCTGGCAATTGATCAAGATGGAGGATAAGAAAGAATGGGATGCGCTGGATGTGGTTTCCAAGTGGCTGATTGCCACGCGTTCGGCCGTAACCCTTGTCACGGTCTATTCCTGCGTGATATCAGGAATTCTCGCCTGGCGTGATGGGTATTTCTCTTGGGTTCCCTTTCTGATATTGACCTTCGGCTTGTTTCTTGCGCACGGAACCAATAATTTGTTGAATGATTATACCGATTTCAACCGTGGATTGGATAGCGGCAACTACTTTCGCACGCAATACGGGGTACATCCTCTGGTTCAGGGATTCTTCACTAAATCCCAGCAGATGCGGTGGTTTTTTATAAGCGGCATCCTGGCAACTTTGGCCGGGATTTGGGCGCTTTTGAGCACAGGCTTAAATCCGATCGTACTGGGTCTTTTCACCTTCGGGGCGGTGGTGTTGCTTCTGTATACCTATCCGTTCAAATACTGGGGAATTGGCGAATTGTCCATTTTCCTCATTTGGGGACCGATTATGGTTGGAGGCGTGTACTTTGTACTTGCCCTGGTCAGCGGAAAGGAATTGGTCCTGTCGAATGTCTGGAGTGCAGTTTTGGCGGGTGTGCCGTATGGTTTGGGCGTCGCCAGTATCAATGTTGCCAAACATATCGACAAGCGGGATGACGATAAAGCGCGCGGTGTTGGCACTTTCCCGGTTCGCGTAGGCGAGGCAATCGCACGTCGCGTTGATCAAATTGCGGTGGTTTTGATCTATGCCGTCATCTTGTATCTGGTGTTCGTATCCCGATATTTCACGCCTGTCATGCTGATCGTATTTCTCGCCACCAAGGATGCAATTACCTTTCTAAGAGTATTGAACAAGCCGCGACCCGAGAAGGCTCCGGAAGGCTGGCCGGCCTGGCCGGTATGGTTCTCCGGATTTGCGTTTCAACACAACCGTCAATTCGGCGGGTATATTCTTCTCGGTCTTATCGGTGACGCCTTATTGCGAATCTTTCTACCTACCTTTTGGCCGGCGGCATCTATTTTGTAAGTGAAATTTCCTTCACTTCCATCCATGCAGGTTCGGGAGTTTTGAGCACCCCGAACCTGATTTTTCCTTCGGGGGTGAATGCCGCAAATTGGTTGTCTATCCATAAAACCAAACCTAGCGGGGGATTTGGACGGATCGGCGTCTGAAGGACTCTGTCACCATCCACCCAGAAGGAGGAACATTCTGAATTCCATTGAAGTTTGAAATCGTGCCATTCGGTCGAATCCAACTCGAGGAAAGCTGCCTCCTCCTTGATGACCCGGCTCAAAAGCTTCCGCGTCAATCGGGGAAAGATAGGGAGCAGGAAGCCCGCAGGAAGCAACCTGGCATGAAAAGCTGGCGAATGGAAGACTTGTGCCAGCATCCCGTTTGCAGGCTTGTCATTTCTAAAGGAGAGATGGTTTTCCCGGGAGGCGTGGAAGAACCAGATCGAATTTGGAAGAGCGGGCAATCTGATTGGATTGCCTCCAAATCCGAGAGACAGACCGAATGGATCATTCCACAACCCGAATCCCCAAGTGCCGGGGATGTCCGAATGCGAAACTCGGCCACATAATCTCAGGGTTACTGTTCGATGCGGAAAGGCTCCCCGTGAAAGCAGAGAGTAATCGTCAAGTTGCGCAAACCGGTATTGGAGGATCTCTGAAGGTCGTATTTCAAGTCGATACCCCTTTTCGGTCGGAACTACGGATGCCTCCACCGATGAACGTGATCTGAG
>Ga0194126_10007790_pt1 | contig 14813 bp, 13 predicted proteins | sample TA2KigC150mmetaG_FD_148641 | JGI IMG/M metagenome (GOLD analysis project Ga0194126, IMG submission 148641) | Freshwater microbial communities from Lake Tanganyika, Tanzania - TA2015035 Kigoma Deep Cast 150m | ecosystem: Environmental > Aquatic > Freshwater > Lake | place: Tanzania: Lake... | reverse complement strand
GACATAAGCGCCGCGCCAAAAGGCCGGACATATGACCGAAACCCGCCACCCAGGTTCTCCGCGCCGAGAAAAAACCGCTTGCCAAGCGGGGCCGTCCACATAGGACATGCGAGACGCTCACCCGCCCCTGCGTCCGCGCTGCATCAGCAGGCCGGCGCCGGCGAGCAGGGCGAGGAGCCCGAGACCGCCCGCGAAGGCGCGGCGCGTCGGCGAATCGAGATCGAGGTCGCCGCGTTTCTGGCCCGCGATGCGCTTCAGCTCGGCGCGGATTTCGGCGGCTTCGCGCAGCTTCGTGTCCTCGTCGTTGATCTTCGCCGCCGCGCCGATGAGCTGCGACCAGCCTTCGGTATAGGTGTAGCCGCCGGGGTTCATATGGGCGAGCCCCTTATAATGCTTGATCTGATGATGCTCCCACATGTCGGCGAAGACATATTCGATGGCGCTCGGATTATTGCCCTTTTGCCAGAAGAGCTGGAAGAAGCCGCCCGCGTCGTCCTTCTCTGGCGGCGGCGGCGCCGGACGGTTCGTCGTCTGGCCCGGCAGCAGTTTGTCGGCGTAGAGTTTCGCCAACACACTGCGCGACTTTTCAGTGATCTCGAGGCCCGAGACGATGCCCTTGTCCATGCCGTCGAGATAGGCGCGGGTGAAGCTGTCGGAGTGGCAGTTGGAGCAGGTCGAAACCCACGACTCCTTGCGCTGCGTGAACCATGGGTGGTTGAGGTTTTCCGCGATTTTTGGCATCGGGACAAAGGCCCAGCGCGACTTGCGCACCATGTTGTGCGTGAACTTGCCCTGATACTCCATGTGACAGAAGGCGCAGGTCGGAGCGTTCATATTGCCCTTTTCCATCGCGTCGGCGAGGCGGACGTTCCAGTCCCATGTGTCGCCGCGCGTCTGATAGATCGTGCCGTGCTTCGACAGCATGTAGCCTTCGAATTCATTGTGATCGACGCCGTTATGGCAGATGGCGCAGGCCTGCGGCTTACGCGCCTGCACGGCCGAGAATTCATGGCGCGTGTGACAGGAATTACACGTCGTCTGCGGCGTATGGCAGAAGGTGCAGCCTTCCGCGACTTCGCGCTGCTCCATCGCCGCCCACACCGCGTTCTCGACATTGGCCTTCATCGAGAGCGCGTGCGAGGGATGGCCCGGCTTCCACTGATCCTGCGGCCAGGTGAAAGTGTCGCGCTCGGATTCGCGTTCGGCGAACTGCTGGACATGGCATTGGCCGCAGGCGGCCGCGTCCGGCATCCGCAATTCAGTCTTGTGTTGCCCATGATCCTTGCCGACTCCCATATGGCAGTCGATGCAGCCGACCTCCTTTAGCGTCTCGCCGTTCTTGAGCGTTCCCATCGAGCGAAGATTGTTTTCGACCTCTACGATCATCGCCTTCTTGTAAGCGCGCGCATCGGACTCCGGCAGATTGCGGATCGCGTCGAGATTGCCATGCACGCTGCCCTTCCAGCTGTGCGTCCAGCCGGGCGTGACCTGGCTGTGGCATTCGACGCAGTCGCCGCGCTTGGCGTCGATCTCGATCGATTGCGGCGGCTTATAGAAATCATGCGGATTGAGATATTTAGAGATCGGGATCGGCTCCCAATATTTCGAGAACGACCCTTTGCCCGCGCCTTGCGATTCGTCGTAATAGCGCTTGGTCAGCGCGTCATAGAGTTCCTTGGGCGAGGCGGTCTTGGCGAGGCCAAGCGCCTTGAAGGTTTCGTCTGGCGTCTCGGCGAAGGCCGGCGCGCCGACGGCAAAGGTCAGGGCGAAGGCGACACTTGGCGCGAGGCGAACCGCATAAGCCAAAAACTTCTTGAAATTCGGCATGCGTCCTCGCCCCTTCTGCGCCTGGCTGCATTGTCGGCTTGGGGGCGGCGAGTGGAAAGGACCACAGGCGCCGCCGCCGATGAGGCCACCTCATCCGCGCCAGCTGCTCGTCAAAGCGCTTCGCGACAATAAATGAATGAGGCCATGACGATCCGTTCCTTCCCCTCCGCCTTAAGGACCGCCGAGGCGCCGCCCGGCATGCGGCTTTACGCGATCGGCGACATTCACGGCCGCGCCGATCTTCTCCATGTCCTCGCGGAAGCCATCGCCGAGGATCTCGCCGCGCGCCCTAGCCGACAGGCGGTCACGATTTTCGTCGGAGATTATATAGACCGCGGCCTTGGCTCCAACGGCGTCTTGAAGCGCCTGTCGGCTGAGGATTTCCCGACGCCGATCGTCGCGCTGCGCGGCAATCATGAAGAAGCGCTGCTGCGCTTTCTCGACGACGCCGCGGCGCTCGACGACTGGGTCGACAATGGCGCGCTGACGACGCTGCATTCCTATGGCGTCGACGCCGGCGAAGAATTCGCGCAGGGCGGCGCCTCGCGGGTTCGGGCGAAATTTCTCGCGCATTTCCCGCGGGAACATCGCCGCTTCATCGAGGAAACGAGGCTCTGGACCGAATACGGCGGCTATTTCTTCTGCCATGCCGGCGTGCGGCGCAGCCGGCCGCTGCATCTGCAGGACCCTCACGATCTGATGTGGATTCGCGAAGGGTTTCTCGACTGCAGCGAGTCCTTCGGCAAGGTGATCGTGCATGGGCATACGCCGCATCGCGACGTCGAGGATTTGCCGAACCGGATCAATCTCGACACGCAGGCGGTGAGCAGCGGCGTGCTCACGGCGGTGGCGCTGGAGGGGTTCGAGCGGCGGTTTATCCAGGCCGCGTGAGGCGTCATCCGACGCGCAGCTCGAAGGCGTTTTCGAGATGGCGCGGCAGCCGGCCCGGCGCCAGAAAAATCGCGTCGGCGCGCAGCGTATAATTCATCGCCCAGGGATTCGCGGCGAGCCAGCGGCTCACGGCTTGCGAAAAGCGTCGCTGCTTTTGCGAGGTGATGGCGATGACGGCGTCGTCGAGATCGCCGCGCGCCTTCACTTCGACGAAGACGATCGTGCGCCCGCGCCGCGCGATGATGTCGATTTCGCCGCCATGCGCGCGAAAATTGCGCGCGAGAATCTGGTAGAGCCGCGCCCGCAGCCACAGCGTCGCCGCCGTCTCAGCTCGCAGGCCGTAGACATAGGCGGCGTGGCGGGCGTGGTCGCTCATAACAAAACGCGCGAGATCATTGCGCCCCCTCCCTGTCCCTCCCCCGCTGCGCGGGAGAGGGGACCCTAACGACGTAGATTGCGCAGTTTCGTTGCAGGGACCCGAGTCGGACTCCCTCTCCCGCGAAGCGGGGGAGGGTTGGGGAGGGGGCGCAAGTTCATCTTACTTCCCTCGCCCCGCCGCCAGCTCCAGCGCCCGGGCATACACCTGGCGGCGCGGCTGGCCGGTCGCCGCCGATACCACGCTCGCCGCGTCCTTCACCGAATGCGCGGTCAGCGCCGCTTCGATTCTGGCGTCGAGATCGGCGGCCGAAGCCTGCGCCGCATCCGCGCCGGGCGGGGCGACGAGCAGCACGATTTCGCCCTTCGGCGGCTCCTCCTCGGCGAGCGTCGCCGCGAGTTCGTCGAGCGTCCCGCGCCGGACCGATTCGAACATCTTCGTCAGTTCGCGCGCGATCGCGGCATTGCGCCCGCCCAGCACCGCGGCGCAATCGGCGAGCGTTTCGGCCAGCCGGCGGGGGCTTTCGAAAAACACCAGCGTGCCGGGGATAGGCGCCAGTTCGGCGAGCCGTGCCCGGCGCGGGCCGCTTTTATGCGGCAGAAACCCCTCGAAAAAGAAACGGTCGGTCGGCAGTCCGGCGACGACCAGCGCCGCGAGCACGGCGGAGGGCCCCGGCACCGACGTCACATGCACGCCTTTTTCGAGCGCTTCCTGCACCAGCCTGAAACCCGGATCGGAGACGAGCGGCGTGCCGGCGTCGGAGACCAGCGCCAGCTTCGCCCCGGCCTCGAGCCGCGCCAGAAGATGCGGGCGAATGACTCTGGCGTTATGCTCGTGATAGGCGACGAGCGGCGTCGAAATCCCGTAATGGGCGAGAAGAGTCTTGGTGACCCGCGTGTCCTCGGCGATCACCGCGTCCGCCGCGGCGAGCGTCGACAGGGCGCGAAACGACACATCCTTCAGATTGCCGATGGGCGTCGCGACGAGATGCAGTCCGGGCTCGATCCGTTCCGCTTCGGCGCGCAGGCCGAAGGCGGCATAGCTTGCAGCGGGCGGGGGAGAGGCCTCGATGGTCATGCGCGTCGCCAATCTTTGTTCTTTTTAAGATACTAGATGTTCGTTTAACAGGACAAGCGCAAACTGCGCCCAAGATGCGTCCAAACAGCGCTCAAGGCCGCAATTCTTCCAAATGGGCTGTATATTGACTTTCCGCCAGGGACTCGGACCTTAGCGCAGAATAGCCGCGCCATGGCGAGAGAGCCTTGGTCGCAGGGGGATTTTATGCCGACATTGTCTTCTCACTGGCGCGCCGGCGCGCCCAGGCGCAGGGCCGTGATGAAACATGCCGCGCTTCTCGGCCTTGCCGTCGGGCTCGCCGCCTGCAATCCCGGCAGCGGACCTTGGGGGCCCGGCGCGCGCGATCTGAAATTGAACGCCTCGACGCAGACCGCGCCGGCGGAGGGCGAAGCGATCGGAACCGGCGCGGTGAAAATCGCGCTGATCGTGCCTTTGACCGGCCCGTCAGGCCCGTCCTCGGTCGGCGCGTCTCTGCTCAACGCCGCCAAGCTCGCTTACGCCGACAGCGGCGACAATGACGTGACGATCCTGGTCAAGGACGACCGCTCGACCCCTTCGGGCGCGGCGTCAGCGACTCAGACCGCGATCAATGAGGGCGCCGAAGTCATTCTGGGTCCGGTGTTCGGCGCGGGCGTCAAGGAGGCGAGCCGCGTCGCCCGCGCCGCCAACAAGCCGATGATCGCCTTCTCCACCGATTCATCGGCGGCCGGCCGCGGCAGCTATCTTTTGTCCTTTGCCGTCGAGGGCTATGTCGATCGCGGCGTGAGCTATGCGTCGCAGCACGGCAAGAAGTCGATCGCGGCGCTCGTTCCCGAAAACGAGTATGGCACGCTGGCGATGGCGCAGTTCCAGCAGAGCGCCGCGACCTACGGCATTCGCGTGCCGGTGATCGAGCGCTACAAGCCGGGCGCGCCGGGCGAGTCGGTGAAGCGTCTGGCCGCCGCGCGCGATCAGTTCGACGCGCTGTTCATTCCCGAGCAGGCGGAGGCGATGACCGCCGTGTCGAAGGAGCTCGTGGCGAACGGCATCGACTCCAAGAAGGTGCAGATTTTCGGCACCGGCCTGTGGAACGACGCGCGCACGCTGAACCTGCCGGCGCTGCAGGGCGCCTGGTTCACCGCGCCGGAGAACGCCGGCTTCAATGCCTTCGCCCAGCGCTACAAGGCGAAATACGGCTCGGACCCGGCGCGCGTCGCGACGCTCGCCTATGACGCCGTGTCGCTCGCCATCGCGCTGTCGCGCTCGCAAGGTTCGCAGCGCTATTCGGAAAGCGTGCTGACCAATCCGTCCGGCTTCAACGGCGCCGACGGCGTCTTCCGCTTCAAGCCGGAGGGCGTCAATGAGCGCGGACTCTCGGTGCTGGAGATCGGCGGCGGCACGGCGAAAATCATCTCGCCGGCGCCGCGTAATTTCACCGGGAATGGGGCGTAGGAGCCCTCTCCCAACTGGAGAGGGAGGCTGCGCTTTATCGCGCCTCTTCCAAGAAAGGGCGCGCTTCCTTCTCCCATAGGGAGAAGGTGGCCCGGCCAAAGGGCGTCCGCTAGGACGCCCGTCGCAAGCGACGGGCTTTGGCCGGGTCGGATGAGGGGCAGCGCGCAAATCGTCGTGAGGGGAACCCCTCACCCCGGTCCTTCGGACCGACCCTCTCCCTATGGGAGAGGGTTACGCCCTATGGGAGAGGGTTACGCCGCTCCCGTCTCTCCCGCGATCTTGCCGAAATCGGCGACGCCCGTCATCACCCGGCGCAGCTCGGCGAGCAGGCGTAGGCGGTTCAAGCGCAGATCGGCGTTGTCGGCGTTGACCGTCACATCGTCGAAGAAGACGTCGACGGGTTCGCGAAGCTTTGACAGCGCGCGCATGGCGCCGGCGAAATCTTCCTTCGCAAGATGCTCGGCGGTCTCTTCGCGCGCGCGGGCGATGGCGGCGGCGAGCTTGTGTTCCTGCGGCTCGATGCGCAGATTCGGCGCATGGCGATGCGTATAAGCGTCCGGCCCGTCCTTCTTCTCTTCCGCTTTCAGAATGTTGCTGGCGCGCTTGTAGCCGGCGAGCAGATTCTTGCCGTCGTCGGTTGCAAGAAACTTGTCGAGCGCTTCGACTTTGCGGGTGATCATCAGCAGATCGTCCTGTAGCGGCGCCCCTTCTCCCGCCTGCGGGAGAAGGTGGTCCGGCGAAGCCGGGTCGGATGAGGGCAGAGCCCCCAGCGCCGCATCTATCAGATCGTGTCGCGCCCCCTTGTCGCGCAAGTAGACCTTCAGCCGATCGACGAAAAATTCGAGGAGGTCCGTGGCCGCGTCATGCCCGGACTTGTTCCGGGCATCCACGCCGTCACGTTGCGCGTGGATGGCCGGGACAAGCCCGGCCATGACGCCGTGGAGCGGCAGCCGCAGCTCATTCTCCAACACAATCCTGATCACGCCCAGCGCCGCTCTTCGCAGCGCATAGGGGTCCTTGCTCCCGGTCGGCTTTTCGTCGATCGCCCAGAAGCCGACGAGCGTGTCGAGCTTGTCGGCGAGCGCCACGGCGATCGACACGGGATCGGTCGGGATGCGGTCGTTCGGCCCCTGCGGCTTGTAGTGCTCCTCGCAGGCGGCGGCGACGCTCGCGTCTTCGCCTTGCGCCGCCGCGTAATAGCGGCCCATCAGCCCCTGCAGTTCGGGGAACTCTCCAACCATTTCGGAGACGAGATCGGCCTTGCACAGCGTCGCCGCGCGTTCGGCGAGAAAGGCGTCGGCGCCGACGAGCGGCGCAAGCGCTTTCGCCAGCGCCGCGATGCGCTTGACGCGCTCGCCCTGCGTGCCGAGCTTTTCGTGAAAGACGATTGAATCGAGCTTCGGCAGCCGCGCTTCCAGCTTCGTTTTGAGATCGGTCTCGTAGAAGAATTTCGCGTCGGACAGCCGCGCGGCGATGACGCGCTCATTGCCGGCGACGACCGTCGCGCCGCCGTCGGTCGCTTCGATGTTGGAGACGAGGATGAAGCGGTTGGTGAGGCAGTCGGCAGTCGGCAGTCGGTCTTCGGTCTTCGACTGCCGACCGCCGATTGCCGACTGCCGCAGCACGAAACATTTCTGATTCACCCTAATCGTCGCGCGGATCACTTCCGGCGGGATCGACAGAAAACTCTCGTCGAACGACCCCATCAGCGTCACCGGCCATTCGACCAGCCCCGCGACTTCTTCGAGAAGGCCGGCGTCCTCGACCAGCTCCAGCCCCTGCGCGAAGGCGAGGTCCTTCGCGTCGTGCAGAATGATGTCGCGCCGGCGCGCCGGATCGATCACAACCTTGGCGCGTTCGAGCGAGAGCGCATAATCCTCGAAGCGCTTCACCTGGATTGCTTGCGGCGCCAGGAAGCGATGACCGTAGGTCACATTGCCGGACGCGATTCCGTCGACCTCGAAATCCACGACGTCGGGCGTCTCGGTCTCGGGCCCGAAACTCGCGACGATGGAATGAAGCGGGCGCACCCAGCGCAGCGAATCGGAGCGCTCGGACGCGGCGCCCCAGCGCATCGATTTCGGCCAGGGAAAGCTCTTGATAATGGCCGGCAGAATCTCGGCGAGCACGTCGATGGTTTCCGCGCCCGAGCGTTCGATGACCGCGAGATAAAACTCGGCGCCCTTCTTGTCCTTCTCGATCCTCGCCTGATCGAGCGAGGCGAGTCCGGCGCTTTTCAAGAAGCCGGCGATCGCCGCCTCCGGCGCGCCGACGCGCGGCCCTTTGCGCTCTTCGCGCAAATCAGGTTGGCGCGAGGGCAGCCCGACAACCTGCAGCGCCAGACGGCGCGGCGTCACATAGGCGGCCGCGCCCTCATAGGTCAGGCCGCGCTCGACGAGCGCATTGGTGACGAGCCGCTTGAGGTCGTCAGCCGCCTGCCGCTGCATGCGCGCCGGAATTTCTTCGGAGAAAAGTTCGAACAGGAGATCGGACATTGGCGCTGACTATTCCCCCAGGGGAATCGGATGAAGAATTGCTTTCCTCACCCTCATCCTGAGGAGCCGCCGCAGGCGGCGTCTCGAAGGACGAGGGTGAGGAAAACTACGCGAAAACGGGCCTCCTCGTCCTTCGAGACGCGTGCTGCGCACGCTCCTCAGGATGAGGAAGCCCTTCAACTGATCGCCCTGACTATTCCTCTCCCCGCCGCAAGCGGGGGGAGGGGAAATCTCAGGCGATTTCCTTCTCCGCCGCGCTTGGCGCGTCGAGCAGGAACTTCTCCACTTCCAGCGCCGCCATGCAGCCGAGGCCCGCAGCGGTGACGGCCTGACGATAGACCTCGTCGGCGACGTCGCCGGCGGCGAAGACGCCGGGCATGCTGGTGCGCGTCGTGCCGGGCTCGACGGCGATGTAGCCGGAGGGCTTGATCGTCAATTGCCCGCGAAAAAGTTCCGACGCCGGCGAATGGCCGATGGCGACGAATACGCCGTCGACGCCGAGTTCATGCGTCGCGCCGGTGGAGACGTTCTTGAGCCGCGCGCCGGTCACGCTCGGCGGATTGTCGCCGCCGACGATTTCTTCGACGACGTGATTGAAGAGAATAGAAACATTCTTCTGCGCGAGCAGACGCTTCACCAACACGCGCTCGCTGCGGAAGTCGTCGCGGCGGTGAACGATCGTCACATGCGACGCGAGATTGGAAAGATACAGCGCTTCCTCGACCGCGCTGTTGCCGCCGCCGACGACCAGCACCTTCTTGCCGCGAAAGAAGAAGCCGTCGCAGGTGGCGCAGGCGGAGACGCCGAAGCCCTTGAATTTCTCCTCGCTCGGCAGGCCGAGCCATTTCGCTTTGGCGCCGGTGGCGATGATCAGCGCGTCGCACGTATAGGTCTTGCCGCTGTCGCCGATGAGCCTGAACGGCCGCTCGTCGAGACGCGCTTCGACGATATGGTCGGAGACGAGTTTCGTCCCGACATGTTCCGCCTGCAGGCGCATCTGCTCCATCAGCCAGGGGCCCTGGATCGGCTCGGCGAAGCCGGGGTAATTTTCCACCTCGGTGGTGATCATGAGCTGGCCGCCCTGGTCGAAGCCGGCGATGAGCATCGGCTCGATGAGCGCGCGGGCGGCGTAGATCGCCGCCGTATAGCCGGCCGGGCCGGAGCCGATGATGATGACGCGCGCGTGCTGCGGCATGAACTGGCCTCGCGAGTGACGAAGCCCGCAATCTAGTCATTCTCAGCGTCGCCGCAACCGTTCGGAGGCCCGGCTACCAGCCCCAGCCGCCGCCGTCGCCCCAGCCCGGGCAGACGTTCACCCATTGGCGCCGCCAGCCCCATTGGGTCCACACCCTGCGGCGCTGATAGCAATCCCCATAGCCGGCGTTGGCGTAGCTTGGCCCGCCCCCGCCCCAACTCGAGGCGGGCAGGTCCGTGCGGTAATAGCTCCAGCCCCAGGGCTGGCCCCAGCCTACCGGCCGGCCCGGCCCGGCCCGGCCGCCCCAACGGCCGGCCCAGTGGAGGCCGGGCAATACCGCGCCACGAAGGCCGGCGCCGCCCCAGCCGGCGCCGCCCCAGCCGCTGCCCCAGCCGCCGCCCCAGCCGAAACCCTGCCAGCCGTCCCATGGCTGCGCCTGGGAAACGTCGAATGGGGCTATTAGACCGATGAGCAGCGCGCCCGTCGCGGCCGCCGCCTTGATCGTTTTTGACATGTCCAATTCCTCCGCTCCTCTTCGTAATAACGCAGGCGAACGGAAATGCGTCTCAATCGGCCGCGCTTATTGTCCGCCGCGAATCTGTACATTGCGCGCGGCGCCTTCAGTTCAAGCCGCAGCAAGGCCTCCGACCAAAACCGATCCTAGATCGAAAATATGCTGATAGTGTTGCTATTTTGCCACAGGCTTTGCTGATCAATCACGTAATAGAATTTATGTAGTTAAAAATTATTGATAAGCAGTAATGGAACAACATTGGATGGATAATCGTTTTTTAGTTCGAACAATGCATCGCTGTCCTTCCAGGCGGTGGATATGGCGCGCGGCCTTTGTTCGGACACGCGCGGTTTTTATTGCCGGGATGGATGTGGGACGCTGCACAAACGCATGCGACCTCGACAAGGAGAAGCGTGGTGAAAAAATTGATGCCCCGAATTGTCGCCCTCGGCGTCGCGAGCCTGCTTGCTGCGACGGCGGGGCAGGCGGGGGAATGGGTGGGCAAGGCGTCCTATTACGCGCTCAAGGGCCGGACGGCGAGCGGCGCCCATATCGGCGCATTTACGGCGGCGCATCGGACGCTTCCTTTCGGCTCGAAGGTGCGCGTGACCAATCTGCGCAACAATCGCTCGGTCGTCGTCACGGTGAATGATCGCGGGCCGTTCACGCGCGGCCGGGTGATCGACGTCTCGGTCGCGGCCGCCGACAGTCTCGGCTTCAGATCCGCCGGCGTCGCCCCGGTCAAAGTCGAACCGGTGACCGACTAATACCGCCACCACAAGGCGCTGATCAGGCCGCGCTCGGCGGGCGAATTCACCCCGCCGATCGCGGCGATCGCGCCGATCTGCAGGGAGAGCGACGCGCTTACGTCATAGACCGCGCTGAGCTGAAATTTCTGCGCGGCGACGACGCCCGCGGGACCCCCTCTCGGCGCGAAGCCGGAGTAGCTTTGCGCAAGCAGGAGGATCGGGGGCAGGGGGCGCAGGCCGAGGGTGAAGTCGGCGCGGATTTCGTCGCCGTTCTGCCCGCGCGACCGATAGCCGAGCTGCGCATCGATGAAGCCGGCAAGGCCGAAGAGTTCGAACGGCCTGCCGACGAGAAGCCGCAGATCGCCTTGGACGGCGTCGCGCATGTCGAGGAACCGCCGCGCCGCCGGCGAGGCCGCGCGAACGCCCGCCTGCGCCGAGACGATATAGTCGCCCCAGGTAAAAAGCAGCGTTCGGGCGCCGAGCGCGCCCAGGCCCAGGCCTTCGTAGCTAGCGCCCGGCGGAGACTGCAGCGACAGCGGCAGGCCGGCCTTGGCTTCATCGATGAGCAAATTGAGACGGTCGTATGTCCCGGCGGCGCCGCTGAAATTCATATAGCCGCCTTCGGCGACGACAGTCAGCCAGTCGAGGACGCCGTACTCGACATAGACGCGGGTCTCGAACTTTCGATAGGAGGGCGTCTCGATCAGCCGCCCGTTCGCGTCATAGGCCTTGCGCGCGTCGGCGAAGGTCGTGGTGAGGATCGCCTGCCCCTCGCCCGGCGGCAACAGCCATGCGCCGGCGCAGGCCGGCCGCGCCGCGGCGGCCGTCACGCAAGACACGATCAACACCGCCGACGCACGCATGGCGCAACGCTAGGCAAAATGCCGCCCGCCGCCCGCGGTCGGCCTGCCTTGAAATGGTAAGCGTGATCTTTTCGGTTGGCAATCGAAGGCCGCGCTTACGCCCTCATATGCGCGTGAACGTCGCGGCCGCCATGGCGCCGCATGATGTCGATCGCCGCGCGCTCACGTTCGTCGTTCCAGGCGCGCGCCCACAGCAGCAGGCCGCCATGCTTCAATTGCGATTGCGCCCAATTGGCCTGACGGTCGCCGACGAGTTTCGAAATCAGCAGGCCCAGAACGCCCGCCGCGCCGCCGGTCAGAAGCCCAATGGCGATGGCGCTGGTAAGCGACAGGCCGTATGCGAACGCAAGACCCGCGCCGACAATCACGCCGACGTAGAACAGAACGCCGACGATCGACGCCTTGCCGATATTAAGCGACTCGCGGTCGATGTAGGGCGTGCGGGGAGCAGCGGCGCTGTCTTCGAGTTCGTTTGCGCTCACCTCCTTGTCGCCGAGCTTCTGGCGCACCTTGTCGGCTTCGGCGAGCAGGCTGATCTCCGAACGGTCGAAGCCGCCGATGAGAAGGTCGTCGATCGCCGACTGCAGTCTGTCGACGGCGTCGAACACGCCGACGACTTCGCGCAGATCATGCCGTTCCTCGGGGGTAGAAACTCTATTCGTTTCCATGTCCGTGCTCCTTGCGGCGCTTGGCCCGCGGTCCGCGCTCTTGATGTTTAAAGGGAGCGGCGCGGCCAGCCTTCAAGGGGCATGCAGAGGGGAAAATCGCGCCAAGGCGCGGCGGGGCCTAAGCCGCGTGGCGGTGCGACGCGCCGCCGAAAAATTCGAGATAGCGCGCGTCGATTTCGGCGACCGGCATCACCACGAAAACATCGGTCGTGTTGAATTTGCGATCGACGACGGCGCCCTCGCCGAAACGCGCGCCGACGCGCAGATAGCCCTTGATCAGCGGCGACAGCGCGTCGCGCGCCTTGCGCGGGTCGAAGGCGTCGCGCGCCAGCATCCGCATCGGCGTATGCAGCTCTTGCCGCGCGCTGACCCGCCACGCGTCTTCGGCCGGCGCATAATGCGCGAGAAAGCTCAGCGCCTGCGCATGGGCGAGCGGATTGGCGCCGTGCAGACTGGCGCAGCCGAACATCACGTCGATGTCATGCGCCCGCACATAGGCGAGGAGCCCCCGCCACAGCAGTTCGATCGTGCGCTTGCTGCGATAGGGCGCGAGCACGCAGGAGCGCCCAAGCTCCAGCGCGCGCTTGCCGGCGTGGCGCGCGAGCAGCGGCGCGACGTCATATTCGCTTTCCGAATAGAAGCCGCCGGCTTTCGCCGCCATGTCGTCGCGCATCAGCCGATAGGCGCCGACGATTTTCGGCCTGATCTTGCCGCGCTTTGTCTGCGCCGCGTGATCGATGACGATGAGATGATCGCAGAATTTGTCGAAATGGTCGGCGTCGCGACGGGTAAAGGCGGTGCGCGCGTCGGGGATGGCGCCGTATTCCTTGTAGAAGACCTCGTAGCGCAGGCGCTGCGCCTTGCGCACTTCCCGCTTGCCGCGCGCGAGCCGCACTTCGAGCGAACCCAAGCGGCCAAGCGTGTCGCAGATCGCTTTCTTCGTCGCTTTGGGCATTTTCGGGGCAGTCTGCGGAATATTGACGAGGGCGAAAATCGACTGACCGAAATCCGCGTTAACCGTCCACATGTGCGACTCGCTCCGCATCGATCCATCCGATTGAAGATCACGGAGAGGCGAAGCTTTTGTGACGCGACGGTTGCTCCAGGGCAGGGCGGAGCCGCGCAGCATAAGATTTCCCGCCGTCTTTCGATGGTGATTGGCGAGGGTGGTCCGGGACGCCTGGGGCCGTTACTCGGCCGAGAGCGTGAATTCAAGGTGGGGATAAATCTTGGCGGGCGCACGCCTTCCCCCTCAAAGGGGAGGGTGGAGGCGCGGAGCGTGACAAGGTTTAGCTCAACACAGTCCGCCCCTCGTCCTTGGAGACGCGGCCTTCGGCCGTTCCTCTGGATGAGTGGCCTTAGTTTGCGCGTTTGAAACGCAAAACCTTGAAGCTGCAAAAAGCAGTCCTCATCCTGAGGCGCGCCTGCAAGGCGCGTTTCGAAGGACGGGGACGGCGATGCTTATGTTTCTCACTCCCGCTTCAGCGTTTTCATCTCCTCGACGATTTCCATCGTCTCGACCGAAACGCGCGTCACGCGCATGAGAAGATCGACGACCTTTTCCTTGTAATTCTTGAACCGATAGGTGTTGAACTTCTCCCGAATTGTCGGGTCCTTCGGCGTCTTTTCCTTGTACTGGTCGAGAATCCATTCGAGGCCGGAGCGATTGCCGAGCCTGTACTCCCACGCGCTTGCCGGGACGCCGGCAAGCTGCGTCTCGCTGTCGAGCACGATGATGCCGTGTCCCTTGTCGGCTTTCAAAATGGTCTTGGGCGAAACGCTGGCGCGCGCCGCCTTTTCGTCTTTCGCATCGGCGCGCGTCAGCGGCCAGGGTTCGACGCTCTCATAGCCGATATGCAGCGCCATCAGCCTTTCGCCCCAATCCGCCCAGCGCCAGAAATCCTTGTAAAAGGGAATGCGTGGAAACTCGCGTTTGAGGTTCAACTCATATTTCACGCGATAGACCGGATCGTGCAGTACGGCATAGACGTAATGAAAAATTGCGTCCTTGGTGATCGCGCGCGAACCCTCTCCCTTTGGGAGAGGGTCGGTCCGAAGGACCGGGGTGAGGGGTTTCCCGGCTTTGGCTTTTGGCGCGGCCTTTTGTGCGCGGCTCTTGCCCGCAGCGGGTAACCCCTCACCCGGCTGCTCCGCAGCCACCCTCTCCCTCTGGGAGAGGGTTGTCGCCGCACTTTCGTAATGCGCGCGGAACTGGTCGAGCGCCCAGTCGGTGATGTTGTCCAACCTGGATCCATTGGAGCCAAAGCTCCATCGAGGAACGCAAACCGATCCGGAAGCAGCGCCAACGTAATGTAAATCAGGCAAGTCCTTTACGGAACAAGTTAACCATGGCTTCTGTGAAGCAGGGCCGCTGAAAATTATGCTATAGTTCTCAACGACCCGCTCAACAGGAAAAATTTGATCCTGCCGATAAAGTCGATGAGTGATAATCCGGTCATAGTACGTGAATGAAGAGCAAAATGGACGATAAGCAGCTTTTCTTATTCGGGCGTCATTGAACGTCAATTGCTTATCACGGCGCAAATAAGCTTCTAATCCCGCATTCGCCGGATGAACTCTGATTTTGCTGTACAATTTCGGCATTTATGGCATCATTTTCAGAAGGTTAGGCTCGTTTGAGCGAGGCGGCGATGACGAACCCGGCGGGTGAATCGGCTAGCGAGGCTTTGAGGCTCGATTTCGACCGGCGCTTGATGGTGCAATTTC
>Ga0194126_10007782_pt1 | contig 14816 bp, 16 predicted proteins | sample TA2KigC150mmetaG_FD_148641 | JGI IMG/M metagenome (GOLD analysis project Ga0194126, IMG submission 148641) | Freshwater microbial communities from Lake Tanganyika, Tanzania - TA2015035 Kigoma Deep Cast 150m | ecosystem: Environmental > Aquatic > Freshwater > Lake | place: Tanzania: Lake... | reverse complement strand
TGTAATCCCAAAATGATAATGTCCTATTTGACCAAAGTAGAAATGTCCTCATTTGAAGATGTCATAATGCTCTATTTAGAAGGAGGGCATGATGACCGGAGAGGACATGATCATGGTACGTCAGGGGGAATTGAAGCGTTTACACGTCATTGAGAAGGTTTTAGAGAAGGGATTGAGGCAAGCAGTGGCAGCAGATATCCTTTCGTTGAGCGTGAGGCAGATTCGAAGGATCGTCAGGCGGGTAAGGAGTGAAGGGGGCAAAGGAGTCATCCACAAATCCAGAGGGAGGCGATCAAACCGGAGGATATCGGATCAGACGAGGGAGAAGGTCATCAAGCTTTACCGGGGGCAGTACGGGGATTTTGGTCCGACTTTGGCTTCAGAGAAGCTTTTGGAGAGAGATAAGATACAGATCAGCGATGAGACCTTAAGGGGATGGCTACTTGAGACGGGGGACTGGCAGAGGGTTCGGAAGAGGAGAAAGCATCGTCGTTGGAGGGAGCGTAAGGCTCATTATGGTGAGATGGTACAGATGGATGGGTCTCATCATGAGTGGTTTGAAGGCAGGGGGCCCGAGTGTGTGCTGATGGCCTATATTGACGATGCCACTGGGGAAGTCTTTGCAAGGTTTTATGAGTACGAGGGGACGATGCCGGCGATGGAGAGTTTTAAGTTCTACATTAGGAAGCATGGATTACCGTTAAAGGTCTATTTGGATAAGCATTCAACCTATAAATCGACGGCCAAGGCATCGATTCAGGACCAATTAGACGGTGTGGAGCCGATGAGTGAGTTTGAGAGGGCCTTAAAAGAGCTGGGGGTAGAGGTTTCTCATGCCCATTCGCCCCAGGCCAAGGGGAGGATTGAGCGGCTTTTTAGGACGTTTCAGGATCGAGTGCTCAAGGAGATGCGATTAAGGGGAATCAGGACGATAGAGGAAGCCAACATGTTCTTAAAAGAATATCTTCCCCTCTATAACAAGAGGTTTTCGGTGCAACCTAGGGAGAAGGAGGATTTTCATAGGCCCTTGGCGAAGGGAGTGGATGTGGATGCGATCTTATGCATTAAGACCCAGAGAGCTCTAAGAAATGACTTTACCGTAGCTCACCACAGGAAACTCTATCAGGTTGAAGATACGATCCATGCCTCCAAGGTGATACTCCAGGACCGAATCGATGGCTCCATGCGTATCTATCACAAAGACCGAGCCTTGAGATTTAAGGAAATCACTACAAGACCCTTAAGAGAAAAGAAACCTCTGGCTATCCCAATAAGGATCAACCCTTACACTCCCCCCAAGGATCATCCATGGAGGAGCTTTAAGTTTGGCAAACATCGTTATGAGCGAGCAAGACCCATTGAATCTCAACCTTGAAAACCGGACATTTCTACTTTGGTAAAAATAGGACATTTCTAAATTGGCTTGACACCTTCCTGAAGTCGTTGTTGACAGGTTCCATGAAAACGTGTAGATTCCAATTGATAATTAGTGAAATAGGGCGCCCAGTTTGTATTTGGAAATTCATTAAGAAGGAGATTTAAATGATTGTCAGTGTCATGATCGAGATTCCTAAAGGGAGTCGAAATAAATATGAATATGACAAAGAAAAAAAGAGACTTAAGTTCGATCGAATGCTTTTTTCCTCAGTGCATTACCCAAGTGATTATGGCTTTATCCAGGATACGTTAGCACTGGATGGAGATGCTCTTGATGCTCTTGTTTTGGTCTGGGAGCCCACCTTCCCGGGTTGTATCATTGATGCAAAACCAGTCGGATTGTTCAAGATGTGGGATGAAAAAGGGCCAGATGAAAAAATTCTCTGCGTTCCTCTTTACGACCCGCTTTGGAATCACATAGAGTCTCTGTCCGATATCACTCCGCATCTATTGAAAGAAATAGAGCATTTTTTCAAAATCTACAAGGAGCTGGAAGAGAAAAAAACCGGAGTAGAGGGGTGGGAGGATCGTGAATCAGCTATTCGGATCATAAAACAATCCCAACAGAGATATAAAAAAACAGGGAAATAATTGATTAGATAAAGTTAAATAGAACATTTTACACCGTAGTAGTTACATAAACCTTTCTGGATCCAGTAAGAAAGCTCTATTCTCTTTTACTACTCGTAATCATGGAAGCCTACATGATTTCAACTGATAATCGATGAGGGGTATATCGCAACTTGTTTCGGATATGAAGAGCATAATTTGTTGTCGCTTTCTGCGTAAAAAGGCGACATTTCTTTTAGCAAGCGAATTCGTCAGTGGTCTGGGTTAGATCTTAAAGCTCCAGAGTCACGGGGATTATCCTTAAAAACATTTTATAAATTGCTCAATATGGCTTTGTATCCTTTAAAATGGTTACTCAGCGTGATAGGCGACAAGAGATGCCAAAAATGATTAAGAAAAGATCAGAAAAGGCCGGTCTCCCCCCTGGAACCCTTGTCCATATTGGCGAGAAAAAGGCCGAAGAGCCGAAGATTACCATCATCGATTACGATGAAACGCAATTACAGGAGAAGGAAATCAAAAATATTGAAGAATGTTTACCTTTTAGAGATAAATCGACTGTCACATGGATTAATGTGGATGGTCTTCATAAGATTGAGATCCTGGAAAAATTGGGAGAATTTTATGGATTGCATCCTCTTGTGTTGGAAGACATCCTTAATACGGATCAACGTCCCAAAATGGAGGATTATGGGGAATATATTTATATCGTCCTGAAAATGCTGGGCTACAATGATAAGAGCAAAGAGATCATTAAAGAGCAAATCAGTTTGGTCTTGGGGCCCAATTTTGTCTTTTCTTTTCAGGAAAGAGAAGGAGATATTTTTAATCCCATTAGGGAGCACATCAGAAATCGCAAAGGGCGTATAAGGAAGATGGGGGCCGATTATCTTGCTTATGGTTTGTTGGATGCAATCGTCGACAAATATTTTATCATTCTTGAAAAATTAGGAGAAAGGATAGAAGTTCTGGAAGACAAGTTGGTCACTCAACCAACTCCTGAAACGTTACAGATCATTCATCAATTAAAAAGAGACATGATATTTTTACGAAGGGCGGTTTGGCCTTTAAGAGAGGTGATCAGTGGTCTGGAAAGAGGGGAGTCATCATTGATTAAACAGAACAAAGGTGTCTATCTCAGAGATGTTTACGACCATACTATTCAGGTGATTGATACCATTGAGACATTCCGAGATATGGTTTCGGGCATGTTGGACATTTATCTCTCAAGCGTCAGTAATCGATTGAATGCTGTGATGAAGGTATTGACAATCATCGCTACCATATTTATGCCCCTTACCTTTCTTGCTGGCATTTATGGGATGAATTTTAAACATATGCCAGAGCTGGAGTGGCGTTGGGGTTATCCGATCATTTGGTTGATCATGATTGGAATTGGGGTTTTAATGTTGATCTACTTCAGAAAAAAGAAATGGTTATGAACACTTTAGTTATCAATTAAGCAGTAAGCAGAGCAGAAAAATGATTACTTTCACCACAGAGTTCCTCGTTTTTGATTTTAGATGATCTCTCTGTCTTATATAGCCATCGTAAGTAAAAGGGATGCCGATTATTCTTGGCCTTAAGAGGGCAGACTGGGAGACTTATGTGTAAGAGTTAGTTCTTCCCCTAACAGACAATGTCAATTGTAGTATTATCCATATTCGACCAGTAATCATGAACTATCGGGCCAATCTTGGAGTGAAGATTAGGTAGGTGGAGGAGGTAGGCCGGGGCACGGAGCAAGTTTTTCAAGAGAAAACGCCAAGTCCTTCCTGTAGATGTTGATATTGTATTTCCACTCTTGTATGGAATATTTTAAGCACAAATCAACAAGAGGGTTGGATTCGCCGAATAAATTCTTTCTTGACAATTAATATATTTAAGAGTATTTATTTTATAGTCTTTTCCTACTGGTCTTTATTAACCTCACAACATAACTTCTACCCTACTGGGGTGCAGTATGAAGAGTTTTCAGAAGATGCCGCTACGATAGGCTCCAAGGGTTTTTAGCATTCCGTTGGAGCCTATTTTTTTACTGCCTTTCAAAAAATCCCTTTTAAATTGATATTAATCATATTTTCATTCTTAAGCTCCTTTCCCTACAGGGAGGATTGCTGATGGGGTTAGTTAATTTTTGATCGAAAGGAGAATAAAATGCCTAAAGATGTCAATGTCCGCTGGGGCTGGCTGAAGTTCATGTATATTATTACTATTGTGGTGGCAGGAGGATTTGGATTGGGTGTAATTTTTATGCCCAACACAATCGTATCCATGTATAAAATGCCAAAGCAAGATCCAATCATATTTGGAATTGTGGGGAGCGTTTATGTGGCATTTGGGATCCTGTCTATTTTAGGTCTTCGATCTCCTCTCAAATTTGCGCCTGTTTTATTACTACAACTTTGCTATAAAGTGATATGGTTCATTGGGGTTATCCTACCACTTCTTTTTGTAGGACCATTCCCTATGCATGGAATACCATTTGTTGTCATATTCGCCATCTTTATCATCGGAGACCTGATTGCAATACCTTTTTCTTATGTCTTTGCAAAACAAATAGATCGATAAATTGGCATCTCAGGGCAATAAACGAATTAAAGGTAGTTTCAAGTATGTCGGGTTCTATTCATATCAATTAGAACCATTTATAGATAACTAATCTGTCCAGTGGATGGCTTGCAGTTCACAGTTCAGCGTGGACATTAGCTATATGAGCATATCATTTTCATAACGGAAAGGAGGGTATCATGGTTAAAATTAAACAGATGCCTTATGGTGAGAAGTATGCCAAGGTGATCGACAATATGAAGTTTGATGAAACATTTATCCTGCCTTTTGTGCAGAAACACTTGGGAGATCAAGCGGTAAGTGAACTTAAGGGAATTTGGCAGAAGGGGTTTAAGCCCATTCCTGAGGGGGCTTCATTTGAGGAGAAGTATGAGGTCGCCTATGGTAATTGGATCTGGCTGGCGAAAAACATTTACCCCTTTATCCGTGAGCGGATGGGTGAGGATGGACTTAAAGAGTTCGAGCGTGCTGAAATTGAGGGGTTGATAAAGAAAAATGCCAGTCCCGCTTTGTATATGTTGAAAATCATTGGAGCAATTTCTCCCAGCACAGCCTTTGCCATGACATGCAAACAGATGGGATACCAATTCCAGTGGTTAACTCCTTTCTCGATGTCTGAGCTGACTCGGGACAAGGCAGTGCTCGATGTCCCTCGTTGCAAAATACTCGACTTCCACGATACAGACGACATATGCCTCGTTGGTTGTCAGAGCACTTATCCGATGTGGGTGGCTGAGCAGTTTAAGATAAGCATGAAATGGAATAGGCAGGGAAATAGCTGCACGGGTATTTTGGCCCCCCTGAAGTAGAGATTGTTATCTCCAAAGAAAGAGATTTGTTTAAAGAATTATCTGAGGTGTCCCTTTTTACATTATTGCGGAATGATCTGTTCCTTTAATATGCGTATTGGATAAAACGTTCTTTTTCAAGAATGGAGCGATTTTCAACCTTTTTTAAGTCGTAATTATCCAGAATGACCGGGGACCCCTTTCCCTCTTATTTCACCGGGGAGAGCGAAAGATAATCACTACAACCCAACGCCTTGGGATAGATTATTTCACTAAAAACGAACCGATCATCTACTGAATTAATGTTAGAGGTATTATTATGTTTATTCGTGAGGCGACGGCAGATGATAACAATGAACTTCAGGGACTTCAGGCGAAATGTCCTCAAGGCACAACACTTATCGTGTCCACCGTTAATACCCCCGATTTTTTCGCAAGGGCAAAGGCGTATGAGTCTTACAAAGTCATTGTTGCATGCGAGGAAGGCAGAATCGTTGGATCCCATGCCTGGGATATCCGTGATGCCTTTGTGAATGGGCAACTTAATCGAGTTGGGTATTCATTCGAGACATTTATCTCTCCCGAACATCGTAAGAAAGGTTTAGCAAAGCATCTTCTTCAATACATGGTAGATCAATTAATCCAGAGCGGGGCGATACTTGTTTACGGTTTGATTATGGAAGGGAATCTTCCTTCGATGAAACTTGTAGCAAGCTTGGGCTTCAAACTTCATCGCACACTGGTTATGCCTGCCTTAGCAATATACAAAGAGATGGATGTCCTCCCTAAAGGGAAGATAAGGTCAATGGTGCAAGAAGATTTGGATCCAATCGCCAAGCTCATGAATGATACCTGGCAAGGTCATGATTTGTATGAACCCACTTCGGCTGACGGTTTGGCCAGATTCATCACTTGCACACCTGGATATAGTATTGATAACTTATTGATCTTGGAAGACCAGGGTGGGATTCTGGCCTGTTTGGGTTTCTGGGATTGGAGACAGATCATGCGGGTCACTGTGATTGAAAAGAGCTTAAAGATGCGCATGATCGGATCACTTGTGAATTTAATTGGCAGATTTCGACCGATGCCCAAGGGTGTTAATGCCGGTGACATATTGAACCAAATTATGCTTACTCCGATTGGATTCAAAGACCCAGCGCATTTGACACCTCTTCTCAGATACATGAATAATCGGGCTTTATCAAGCGGCATTGAACAGATTTTCTGTATATGTGAGTCAGGCCACTCGCTTCTAAATAGTATGAAGGGTTTCATCCGTATAAACACTGGGGTATATCTCTATGTGAAATCTCTAAAGCCGAACATATCGATTAGCGACAAACCAGTATTTGTCGACGGGATCGATATGTAACTATGGACTCAGTTCAGTTAGGTAACTTCAATCAGTAATTCTCAAATCTTAAAATTATCTAACACCATAGATTCGTAGGTGCTATACGTAACAAACTCTACTTTCTCTTGAGATGTTAGTTACTTAGATGTTGTTTTCCATTATCTATTTTGCATACATCTTTGTCAAGATAATTTCATTCCCATGATTTAGCAGACCTACAACTCTCATTAGGGCGCCGAAGTTGCACGGGTCGCATGTCATAGGGTTTTCAGAGAGTAGAGGACTCATAGCCTAAGAAATGACCTCACCAGTTGCTCTGTAAACTATTTTCTCTACCTGGTCCATATCTTGATATCCCCCTATTGCAGCATCTACTGTCCTGTTTGCAAGCCCTCCCTCAGTGACTTAGCGTCTCCATAGAGATCCACTTTCCCCGTGTTTTGATCATCTTCTTGGTGTGACTGCGTCCTTTGCAAGACCAACTTCATGGCTTTGTAGTAGTCTCGCTGGACCTTGAGGTTTGCCACCCGGCAGTAGCGCTGCGTGGTCGTCACCTGGCTATGTCCGAGGAGATCCTGAATGGTCGTTAGATCCGCATCGGCATTGAGAAGCTGCGTGGCCATGGTGTGTCGGAGCCGATGACAAGAAACGCTTAGATTGTTCTTTCGGGCATAGTACTCGATCCTCTTCTGAATTCCCCGGACCGATATAGGCTTGCCTTTCATCGGCCCCTTCTGTACCAAGAACAAGGCTCTTGCCTTCGAGGATCGTCTGGCCAGATACGCCTGGAGAGCCGATCGGGCATCTTCACTCATGTAGACCACCCGGTCCTTAGCCCCTTTCCCATGAGAGACAAAGATCTGTCTCCTCCCGAACTCCACCGCATCCACGGTCAGCTGAGCCACCTCCTGGACCCGAAGGCCGCAGCGAAGCATCAGCATGAACATGGCCCGGTCTCTGATATCCCGGATGCCGGCCAAGAGGCTCCTGACCTGGTCATCCTTCAGGTGCCTGGGCAGCGGCTTGGGCAAACGCAACGAGATACGGGTCACGGGATTGGTTAGGGCTTTACTCTCCTCGTTGATGAGGTAGTCAAAGAAGAGACGGATCGTTTGCAGGTGGCACGTAATGGTCTTGGGGGTTCGCCTCTTGCCCAGTAGATGATCCACGTAGAGCCCGATCTCCTTGCGGGTGACCTCCGAGAGGGGGACGCTCAGCCACCTTATGAACTGATCCAGGATGTTCATGTAGCTTTTTAGCGTGTGGGCCGAGTAGTTTTTTCGCTTCAAGGCTCTCCGATACTGGATCAACTCAGTAGGTTCCATCGATCTCCCCCTTTTCAATCACGGCCATGGCCCGGAAGTACTCTTGCTCCCGGGTGGTGTCGGTAAGCCGGGCGTAGCGGCGGGTCACCTCGATATCCTGATGACCCAGTAGCTGCTGCACACATTCCAGACGCATCCCGGCATTGAGCAGCTCGGAGGCACAGGTGTGCCGAAGGCGATGGATCGTGTAGCCCTTCTGATCGAGTCCTGCCTTCTTGAGGTATTTGACGAAAAGACTTCTGCCGGTACTGTAGCAGAGGTGCCCATAGCTCTTACCGTAAAAGAGAAACTCCTTACTCTTGTCCCTTCCTTGAAGCCAGCGTTTGAGGGCAAACAGGGCATCCTCACTCAGGTAGACCACTCTGCCCATGCTGTTCTTTTCTCCCTGGAAGAGATGAACCTTTCTGTCCTGGATGTCCAGGTCATTCAATCTCAGGCCCAAGGCCTCCCCGATCCGGATGCCTGTCCGTAAAAGCAGCAAGATCAAGGCCCGGTCCCGGACGTTGTCGATCACGGAAATCAGTTTTCTGACATCGGCGGGGTGGATGGCACGAGGCAGGGTCTCCGGTAGCTTCAGACGAATGCCGCGCTTGAGGACAGCGACAGAAATCACGTCCTGTTCCATCAGAAAGTGCAGAAAAGCGATCAGGAAGGCCAACCTCGTCCGAACCGTGGAGATTCGTAATCCCCGGTCCTGCTCGTGCTCGATGAAAGCTTCCAGGTCCGTTCGTTGGACTTTCTCGATTTCTCTCTTGTCTGACTTCCCATAAAACTCCAGGAAGAGCCTGACGGAGTTGAAGGATCCGGACAGGGTACTCGGTTTGTGGTTCAGGCGCCACTTGTGGCGCATGTAGCGCTCCAAGTGCTCCTTGGCCGGAAGATCCAGGGCGGAGAGCCTCTGAAGGATCCGGTCGATGGGGGTGGATGAAAGTGGCTGCTGATGCGGGTCTTGCTGTGCTGACTCAACTGACTCTTGAATGTTCGGCTCGATCTGGGTCATATCTCCTCCTTTTCTCTTCTCAGAGAAAGTGAGTTGATAATGACCCTTAGCCGTTGTTAGGGTCAATTAATTTTGTTACGTATAGGTAGGTGTAATCGAAAAAGCTAAAAAAATTAGAGCACTTGGTAAGGAGAGTCTCATGGCAACCATACTTGACTCTAAACAACTTGTTTCATTCGAAGAACTTCTCATGTCACAGGTAGTCCAACAGGAAGCCCTTACCAGATTGCTTGTGGAGAAAGGGATATTCACTAAAGAAGAGTTTTGGGAGGTGGTGAAGGTAGTGAATAGGGAGACGAAGAAGGGGAAGCCGTGATGATAAATAAGTTCTATCTCAAGATCACTTTGTTGGTTTCTATCCTTTTTGGAATTATTTTGCCTTTGATTCTGGGGGTAAAAGACCCTACCTTAATCGCCATCTTTTTCAGTTTGATCTGGTTTATCTATGCAATTGCACTATTTACTGCGACCTTTCTTATTGAAGGAAGGCGTTTTAAGAAGAAATTGGAGGCAAAGGAGAAAAGCGATTCCTTCCCTCTCCATGACCTCCAAGAGCTTCAAGCTCTATATGAAATCACAATCAAGAAGAATAATGAAGATCAGAAGAAATTTTGGAGTTGAAACTCTTATTACTTGCCCTCTATACAAAAGAAGCCCTTTTGTTTAATTTCAACCCCCCTTCTGCCTTAAAAATACCCCTTTTTTGACGGTTCTGACCCCCTGTTTTTAAACAATATGTCCGAATGTCCAATCTTGAGGCTTCAAAAAAAGTAATACCATTATGTGAAGTGGATAAGCCATAAACTTACAACCTTTGCGATCTACTACACCATATCGGGAGATCCAATCCAGAGCCTTATTGCCTCGGCATCCTCAACCCTCCCGGACGCCATCGAAATGGGACCGGGAAGGGCAATCTTCCGAAAGCACAGGGGGGTCTCCCACAACCCCCTGTTCTGGTTCTTTGCACTGCCCATCCTCTTCTACCTGCCTAAAAAGATGCTTCCGGAGATTGCCCTCGCAATTCCGGTGGCATACATTCCGGAACCCGAAGACATCTTTTGGGCCATTACCATCGGAATAATGCTTCACCTTGCCGCTGACTCCTTCTCTGGTTCAGGCATCCCCCTCCTCGGAAATAAAAGAATCGCCCTGAAACTTTACAAGACTTTTACCCTTTCGGAGTTCGCCGTGATTTCTTTTGTCCTTCTATCCTGCGGGATAAGCTTTGCCCTGGTGAGGTTTCTCTTAACATGAAAGATCTGATCCCACGTCATACCGCCTTTATCAAAGCCCAGAGGGTGGTCCCCTACCTCACCCCCGAAGACATTCGACTACTCCTGAACGGGTTGGGAGAAAGACATAAACAAAGAGATCGCCTCCTCATACTCCTACTCTTTCAGACCGGACTCCGGGTTTCCGAAGCCCTGAGCCTTACTCCCTTCCATATAGAACTCTTTGATGGAAAACCCGTCCTCTCAATTATTGGAAAAGGAAGGAAGCCCAGGCTTGTTGCATGTCCAGAGAGGTTAGCGGATAGACTCAAATCCTATGCTTATGAGAAAAAGATAGGCCCCCATGACCGCTTCTTCCAGATAAACCGCTCAAGAGCGTGGCAGATCATAAAAGGAGCCTCAGTAAAGGCAGGATTTATAAAGAAAGTCCACCCCCATCTTCTCAGACACAGTGACGCCATAGAACGACTCAAACAGTCAGGAAACCCAAAGGCCCTGCAACTTCACCTCGGACACTCTTCAATCACAATGACCATGAGGTATCTCTCAACCCTGACGCAGGAGGATGCCGTAAGGATAAATCAGGAGGTTAGTTTCGATGTCTAAAAAATTTCTGACTGCTCAAGTCATACCAGTCGAAGAGACTCGACCACGGGTCGAATCGGAGAAGTTCTTGGCCGTCTTTGACGTTGCCTCACTGCTCAGTGTCAGGCCATCTACCGTCTACCAGTGGGCGAGCTTAGGCGAAATACCCCATTACAGACTCAGATAAAGAATTGGAATAAAAATTAACCGAGGATCAAACATGTCAGAAGTCAGGCAAAAACAAATTCCGGATATCTCGATATTTGACAAGACGAAGAAGTCTGGTATAATGACTCCCGAGGAGGTAGCCCAATATCTGCAAAAAAGTTTGAGTTGGGTGTACAAAAACTGGCAGCTATTGGGCGGTAGGAAGCTCAGGGGGTCAATCTTTTTTCCAAAAAAGGAGGACCTCTATGAGCATATATTCAATAAAGGGGAGAGGATGGAGATACGATTTCATCCTCAAGGGAACCAGGTATACAAGTACTTGGTTCAAAAAGAAAACCGAGGCCAAAAACGCCGAATTCAAAAGAAAGGAGGAGATTCTTACACCGAAGGAAGAGAGGGAGACCCCAATCGTCATGGAATTCTTGGAGTTGGTCAATAGACGTTTGGATCATGTGAAGGCCTATAATTCAGTCAGTCACTATCGGGATCACCTCTATATGGCTAAAAGGTGGTTGAAGCAGTGGAAGAACCGCAATTGCGATGAGATGACTGCGGATGACATCGAGCCTTTTGTTGTAAAACGATCCAAGGTTTCAAACTTTACTGCCAATAAGGAGATTAGGGCTCTAAGGGCGTTGTTCAATTTTGGGGTTAAAAGAAGGTGGATTTCTTCTAACCCTACTCAAGGGATCCCGTTTCTTCCGGTTGTAAAAAGAATGAAATATGTCCCCACCAAAGGTGACGTTCTAAAAGTAATCATGACCGCCAAACCGGAAACGCAGGACTATCTCTGGGTCATCAAGGAAACTATGGGTAGGATGGGTGAAATCAACCGGTTGACATGGAGAGATGTGAATTTCGAGGAGAGGTACGTCATCCTATACACCCGGAAAAAGAAAGGGGGACACCTTACCCCCAGAAAAGTCCCAATGACTAACAGACTTTTCCAGGTGCTATCACACCGATATACCCACAGAGATAAGAAACATCCTTGGGTGTTTTGGCACCAATACTGGGATAGAAAGAACCAGGATTGGAGTGAAGGGCCGTACAAGGAAAGAAAGAAATTTATGAAAACCTTGTGTAAGAAAGCTGGAGTTAGATACTTTCGGTTCCATGCGCTTCGTCACTTTGGTGCTTCAGTTCTTGATTACGCGAACGTTAATATCGGATCAATCCAAAGAATCCTTGGACATGAAAACCGGACCACAACGGAGATTTATCTCCATTCGGTTGGGGAATCTGAGCGTGAGGCGATGAAGGTTTACGAAGAATTTACCGAAAAGTCACACACAAATCCACACATAGAAACAAAAAAGGAGTTAGTCCAAAATGGCTAACCCCTTGATTTTATTGGCGCGCCCAGGGTGATTCGAACACCCGACCTGCGGATTCGTAGTCCGACGCTCTATCCATCTGAGCTATGGGCGCACCTACTATTTCTTCTTGGGAGGGGAGGGCGATGAAGGGGGAGGCAGAATCTCCACCTGAGAAGCCACATTATGGCCTCTACGTAAAAAATAGGTAACCTTTACCCGCTCACCAACTCCTGGTAACCGAGAAGGGATATAGATTGTCCGTCTCCCTACTGTAAAATACATGCTTTCGCCCTTGTCTCCCTTTACGGTTAATTGTTCCCTATAAAGACTTTCTACTTTTCCCTGAAAAAAGAAATATTGTTGAGCCTCGGAGTTCTCCGCTGCAACCATCATTAGGAGCGCCACGACTAGTACCGATAGCACAATCATAATCCTCTGGAATTTACACATAAATCTCCTCTTTTCTCCCCCTGCTATACTTCTTCATTTCTAACTTACATTACAATGTATATGGCCTGCCAGACAGAGCTTTAGCGTAGTCTGGCGGAGAGAGAGGGATTCGAACCCTCGGTCCCGATTTTGTCGGAACACACGATTTCCAGTCGTGCCCCTTCGGCCTCTCGGGCATCTCTCCGTGATTTCACCTACGGTGCAATACTGTTAACTTTTAACCACCGACTCTCAACTATTGTTTGTACAAATATTTAAAAGTTTCCAGTATATGGTAAAATTTGCTTTGCAAATTTTCTGGCGGAGGGAGTAGGATTCGAACCCACGGGGCTTTCACCCAGCGGTTTTCAAGACCGCCGCCTTAAGCCACTCGGCCATCCCTCCGGCTACACTCAATATGTCACTACCCTTTAACCAATCACTTCCTCTTTTCGATCTTCGACCGAGGGAGTAGGATGTGCTCGCTCACTGTGTTCGCTCCGCCTCCCCCGACTTCGTCGGGGTCGCCGAACCCACGGGGCTTTCACCCATCCCGTTTCAGACGGGACGCCTTAAGCCACTCGGCCATCCCTCCGGCTCCACTTCATTTCGCAGTTCGGAGTCTTTAGTTCGGAGTTCGGAGTAATTCTGAAATCTTTGCAATCCTCTGAACTCACAACTCAGAGCTTTTGTTTTCTATCCAACCTTTTTCCTTCTTTGGGGGAAGAGGTAGGATGTGCTCGCTTCAACACACACTACCAATGTTGATAAACCTGAATTACTTATCGTCACAACCCTTCTCACTCTTTCTGTAAGACCTCAATTTCGCCCAGTCCCACGAGTAATCGTATAAATGTAGTCCTTTCGATGAGGCTATTAACTCCCCATCTTCTATCCCAATCTCTCTTGCCATATATTCCTTCATCAACTGTAATCCGCCCATATTGGAAGGGAATCCTCCCCACAAGTCCCATGACCTAAAATATAAGAAAAAATGTAATTTGCTATCTTGAATCCTTGTGTCGATCGAACGTAAACAAGGCGGATCTTCCAAAGACAAATGGTTCGCCCAATCTCCAACAATAATATGTTCCTGGTTACTCCTATAACCTCCGGTCTTTTGAAATAATTCTTTATATCTTTCTATGATCATCTGCATTTGTGGCTTTATGTAAGTTCCATATGTGTAAGACTCATTGGGTTTCTTTTGGTCATCTACGAGATAGTAAAAATACTCGTTTTCAATATAATCATCGGATGTCGGGTTAGGTATATTCATCCCAGGCGGAATAGAGGGAGCAAGAGGCCTAACCCCTGGGCTCGTGATGCGGACCGTCACATAATCAAATTCTAATCGATATGTTCCCGCATAACTGCCGCTATCAATTTTAAATTTTTTGCCTTCTTCAAATATTAAATCAATCAGTTGATACCAAGCATCAGAAATGTCCGTTGCCTTAATATAAGCGACATTCAACACGAAATTTCTCTCCCTATGGATTATTTGAGCCTACTAGAGCCAGTTAAATTCTTTTAAATCCTCTCAACTCCTAACTCCGAACTTCTATCTCCTCTTCCCTATCTTTTCTACTCCATTCATATAAGGTCTTAAGACATCTGGAATCACAACGCTTCCATCCGTTTGCTGATAGTTCTCCAGAATAGCCACTAAGGTTCTTCCAATAGCCAACCCGGAACCATTGAGGGTGTGAACATATTCTGTCTTCGACTTCCCGGAGATACGGTATCGGATCTTTGCCCTTCTGGCTTGAAAATCCTCAAAGTTGCTGCAGGAGGAAATTTCTTTGAAGGTATCCTGTCCGGGAAGCCACACCTCTATATCATATGTCTTTGAGGCTGAAAACCCAAGATCTCCTGAACAAAGGTTGACAACGCGATAGGGAAGCTTCAGCCTCTTTAATACCTCTTCCGCATTGGAGAGGAGCTTCTCCAGTTCATCATAAGAATTTTCAGGCTTTGTAAACTTAACCAGCTCCACCTTATTAAATTGATGCTGCCTGATTAACCCGCG
>Ga0194126_10007775_pt1 | contig 14823 bp, 12 predicted proteins | sample TA2KigC150mmetaG_FD_148641 | JGI IMG/M metagenome (GOLD analysis project Ga0194126, IMG submission 148641) | Freshwater microbial communities from Lake Tanganyika, Tanzania - TA2015035 Kigoma Deep Cast 150m | ecosystem: Environmental > Aquatic > Freshwater > Lake | place: Tanzania: Lake... | reverse complement strand
GAAGCGCCGTCGATCTCCCGGACGTCGATCGCAATCCCGTCGGTGATTTCTCGGCAACAAGCGCAGACATTGCAAGGGGTCGGCGTCGCCCCCTGCACGCAGTTAATCGCCTTGGCCAGTATCCTGGCTATCGACGTCTTCCCAACCCCCCGCGGCCCGCTGAAGAGGAAGGCATGGGCGATGCGCCCCTGGGTGATCGCGTTTGAAAGCGTCCGAACCACATGCTCCTGTCCCAGGACGTCTTCGAAAATCTGGGGTCTCCATTTTCTGGCGAGAACGAGATATTCCACGGACACATCCACTACGGTGTGAGGAAAAAGGGATAGCCGGGCGACCCGCAACACACCTCGGCGACTGCTGCCGCTGCTTCCTTCCGGATCTGACGGGGTTCACAGACCGAGGTCGCGCGGGGCCCGGCTATCTTTTCCCAAAGGGGCCCCACGGGGGGCCCCATCTACAATGGCGGAGAGAGCGGGATTTGAACCCGCGGTACACCTTTGGGGGCATACACACGATTTCCAGTCGTGCTCCTTCAGCCGCTCGGACATCTCTCCGTATTCCCCCATCCAAAAACGTTTTATTATAGAAAGGCTGATGGCGATCTGTCAAGGAATTCCAACCGATCACGCTTCCCGCTCGGAATTGCTTCGCTTTTTAAGAAAGGACCCGCTGCTCCTCCTCTGCCGACCAATCGCCCCGGCCGAGCATCGGACTTGTTTTTTTGGAAAGGATGGGGTAGAGCAGAGCCCATGAAAATACTTGTCACCGGCGGCGCCGGATATATCGGCAGCCACATCGTAAAAGCCCTTGGAGAAGTCGGCCACGACCTTGTCGTTGTCGACAACCTCTCCACCGGCCACAAGTGGGCGATCCTCGCCGGCCGTCTTATCCAAGGCGATCTGGCCGACCGGCTGTTCATCGCTGAGACCCTCAGCGCATTTAAACCGGACGCGGTCATGCACTTCGCCGCCTCGATCCAGGTGGAGGAGTCGGTCCGTGAACCCCTCGCCTATTACCGGAACAACGTGATCAATACCCTGAACCTCCTGGATGGGATGCGTCAGGCGGGCGTCCGACATCTCATTTACTCCTCGACCGCCGCCGTCTATGGCATACCGGTAACGAACCCCGTCGACGAGGCGGCGCCGCTCGCGCCGATCAACCCATATGGCGCCTCAAAGGCGATGATCGAGCGGGTCCTCGCCGATCTGTCGGCCGTGACGGACTTCCGCTATGCGGCGCTCCGGTACTTCAACGTTGCCGGAGCGGATCCGCAAGGCAGGATCGGCCAATCCTACCGGGAAGCCACGCACCTGATCACCCGGGCGCTGAAGACCGCCAAGGGTGAATACCCCAGGCTCGCCATATTCGGGACCGATTATCCGACGCCGGACGGCACCTGTATTCGCGACTACATCCATGTGGACGACCTTGCCGCCGCCCATCTGCTGGCCCTGAGCCGGCTGATCGAAACCGGCAAAACGGAAATCATGAACTGCGGCTACGGCCACGGCTATTCCGTCCGCGAGGTGGTCGACATGGCCAAAAAGGTCACAGGGGTTGCATTTTCCGTAGAAGAGGCGGGCCGGCGCGCCGGAGACCCGCCGGCCCTTGTCGCCGACAGCAGCCTTCTGCGCCGACTCACCGGCTGGCAACCCCGCCACGACGACCTTGAATTCATTATCCGCACCGCCTGGTCCTGGGAGCGGACGCTGTAATGAAAAAAGAAAGGATCATCCACGATGGATTTTATTGACCTCGCTCACCAGCAGCGGCGTATCGCGGAAAAATTGAATGCCCATATCGCCTCGGTTCTCGCCCACGGCCAGTACGTCAGCGGGCCGGAGGTCCGGGAGCTGGAGGCGGCCCTCGCCGGATACGTCGGCGTCAAGCACGCCATCGGCTGTGCATCGGGCACGGACGCCCTTCTCATGGCGCTCATGGCCCTCGATATCGGCCCGGGGGACGCCGTCTTTACTACGCCTTTCACCTTCACCGCAACCGCCGAGGTGATCAGCCTCCTCGGCGCATCACCGGTCTTCGTGGATATCGACCCCCTCACCTTCAACATCGACCCGAAGAAACTGGAACGGGCGGTCAGCGACCTGAAGGAAAATCGTTCCGGCCGTCGTATTCCCCGCGCCGTCAGAGGCCAAAACCCCGAGGTGTCTTCCATTCAAACGGCCTTCACGGACCGGCGCATGATTGATCGCAGAGTGCAGGACCGCGCCGAAGCGGCGGGAAATGCCCTCCGCCCCCGCGCCGTCATCCCCGTCGACCTTTTCGGCCTTGCCGCCGACTACGACCCGATCGAAGCGACCGCCGCCCGTCACGGCCTTGCGATCATCGAAGATGCCGCCCAATCCTTCGGCGGCGACTACAAAGGCAAAAAGGCCTGCGCCTTCGGAGAGATCGCCTGCACTTCCTTCTTTCCCGCCAAGCCCCTGGGCTGCTACGGCGACGGCGGGATGTGTTTTACGAACAGCGATCATCTGGACGCGATCCTCCGCTCCATCCGGGTGCACGGCCAGGGGGAAGACAAATACGAGAACATCCGGATCGGGATCAACGGCCGCCTCGACACCCTTCAGGCAGCGATTCTGCTCGCAAAATACTCGATTTTTCAGGAGGAGCTCGATTTGCGTCAGGAAGTCGCCCGGCGATACAGCGAACTGCTCGCCGATGTCGTAGCCACCCCCGTGATTCCGGCCGGTTACAAAAGCGCCTGGGCGCAATATTCGCTCCTCGCCCGTGATTCGGCGCAGCGAGCCGCCTTCACGGCAGCGCTTAAACGTGAAGGAATTCCCACGGCGGTCTACTACCCGAAGCCGCTCCACCTCCAGAAGGCCTTCGCCGACGCGGGCTGCCGCGAAGGCGATTTTCCCATCAGCGAGGATTGTGCCGGGCGGATCTTCAGCCTCCCCATGCACCCTTACCTCGGAGAAAAGGAACAGCGCCGGATCGCCTGCATCCTGAGAGGAGAATCCGGAAAGTAACGCCCCAAGGCCCCCAAGCCTGCTATCATGCCGTGGTATATGGGTTATCCATGTTCATGACCTAACATTGAGGAGAAGAGAGATATGCAAGGACCAAAAAGACTAAGGTATTGTGTGAACAACGAGTGGCGGGAGTCCAAGACAGCGAAACCGTACATGCCCGTGACGGATTCGAGCACCGGTGCGGTCATCGCAGAGGCGCCCTGCTGCACCGTGGACGAGGTGAACAGCGCGGTTACGGCAGCCAAGGCCGCCTTTCCGGGCTGGTCGACGACGCCGGTTCAGAACCGGACCGCCGTCATGTTCCGGTTCCGGACGCTGCTCGACGCCCATCTGGAGGAGCTGGCCCTGTCGGTTTCGACGGAGCTCGGCAAAAACGTCGAAGAGGCCCGCGGGGACATCATCAAGGCGATGGAGGTCGTGGAGATGGCCTGCGGTGCGCCGATCCTGATGCAGGGCGACTCGCTGATGAACGTCTCGACGGGCCACGACACGGTCATGTACCGGGAGCCCGTGGGCGTCTTTGCCGGGATCGTCCCTTTCAACTTCCCCGCGATGATTCCCTTCGGCTGGATGATCCCGCTGTGCATCACGCTGGGCAACACCTTCGTCCTGAAGTCGTCGAGCCTGACGCCGATGACCTCGATGCGGGTCCTGGAGCTGCTGATCGAGGCGGGACTGCCCAAGGGGGTCGTCAACCTGGTCACCTGCAGCCGCGTCGAGGCGGAACTGCTGCTGAAGCACCCGGACATCCGGGGGATCTCCTATGTGGGTTCCACCGACGTCGGCCTTCACATCTACTCGACGGCGGCGGCGCACGGAAAGCGCGTCCAGGCGCTCTGCGAGGCAAAGAACCATGGCCTGGTCCTCCAGGATGCAGCGCTGGAGCGAGCCGCCCTGGGGATCATCAACTCGACCTTCGGCTGCGCGGGGATGCGCTGCATGGCCCTGCCGGCGCTCTGCGTCGAGGAGGCCTGCGCCGACGAATTTCTCTTCCACCTGGTGAAATTCGCCAAAGCGAGAAAGATCGGCTGCGCTTACGATCCGGCGACTGAGCTTGGCCCTGTCGTGTCGGCGGAACATAAGCTGTCCGTCATCAACTGGATCAACAAGGGTGTCGAGGAAGGGGCGGATTTACTCGTGGACGGCCGGAATGTCGTTGTGCCCGGCTATGAGAATGGTCATTTTGTGGGCCCCACGATCTTCGATCACGTGAAACCGGGGATGTGCATCGGCGACTGCGAGATCTTCGGCCCAGTGACCGCCATCAAGCGGGTGAAGGATTTCGAGGAAGGGCTGGCGATCATGAATGGAAGCCGGTTCGCCAACGGCTCGTGCATCTTCACCCAGAACGGCCATTATGCCCGGGAGTTCGTACACCGGACCCACGGGGGGATGGTGGGGGTCAACGTAGGCATCCCCGTCCCCGTCTCTTACTTCCCCTTCGCCGGTCACAAGGATTCCTTCTTCGGGGATCTGCACGTGATGGGCCGGGACGGCGTGGCCTTCTACACGGAGGCGAAGTGCGTCACGTCGAGGTGGTTCAGCGAGGAGGACAAGAAGGACAGATGCGTGGGAACCTGGGAAGGAACGATCACCCGGAAATAAACGCTGCGTTTAATTCTAACGACTTCGCCTAAAAGCGGGTTCCGACAAAGGAGGTTTAAAATGATCGAACAGTTTTTGAATAGAGCCGATGCGCGACGGTGTTCCGTATCGCAGCGCGAGCTCGAGCGAAGATGGAAGGCCCTGCGCGAGCGGATGGCCGCAAAGAAAATCGACTACCTGGTGGTCCAGAGCCAGAACAGGGGCGTCGGTGGTTATTTCCGCTGGTTCTCCGATCTGCCGGGTGGAAATTACCCCAATACCGCGGTTTTCCCCCTGGAGGGAGAGATGACGATCATCTCGCACGGTCCTGCGTCGCCCGCGCCGCCGGCCAACCCCCCGAACTGGGCCCTGAGGGGCGGAAAAGAGAAGCTCAACACGCCGGCCTTCCCGAACGTGTGGTGGGAAGACGCCTGGGATGCGGATAAAGCGGTTGAAGTGATGATGCGCAAGAAGCCCCGAACCGTGGGGCTGGTGGGGCTGGGAAACATGTCCGCCGCGCTCTATGAAAACGTGAAGAAGGGGCTGCCGAAGGTCAATGTCGTCAACGCCACCGACCTCGTCGATGAAATCAGGATGGTGAAGAGCGAAGAGGAGCTTGCGCTTCACAGGGAAGCGGCCTACATGCACGAGATGAGCTACGAGATCGCGCTTTCGGCGATCGAACCGGGAAGGACCATCGAAGAGGTCATCCTGGACATCCGGATCGCGCAGATGGAAGCGGGCAGCGAGGAACAGCAGGTGGCGATCGCCTTCGGCCAGCCGGGAGAAGCCCACCACCCCCATCAGATGAGCTGGGGCAACACCCACATCCGTCGGAAACTGCGCAAAGGCGATATCGTCAACCTTCTGGTGGAATCGAGCATGGCCGGCGGTTACTGGTACGATATGCGGCGATTCTTCTCGATCGGCCCCGTCCCCGCGGCTTACCAGGAAGCCTGGAAGATCGCCCGGGAGGCGCGGGCCATCATGGCGGAAAACTGCAAGCCCGGCCTGCTTCCCGATGTCGCCGTGAAGGCCTGCGACAAATTTCTCAAGGGCAAGGGATGCCCGCCGGAGAACCGTGTGTCGGGACACGGTCAGGGACTTGATCTTGTTGAGAGGCCCGTGTTTTTGAAGGATGAGGTGTGCAAGCTGGAAGAAGGAATGATCGTCTGCCTCCATCCGACGGCCAGGACAAAACACGCCGCGGTGTGCCTCTCGGATACCTACGTGGTTGTCGCCTCCGGGGCGCTTCCTCTTTACAAGAACCTCTTTGACCGGGACGAAATCGCCGTGGTGGGGTAACCGCTGTTTTGACGAGACCTGCGCTTCGGAAATCGTGATTCCAGAATCCGATTTCCAACGGGCGAAAAGATCTTGATACGCCATGAAGGAAGAGTTTCGAAGATGATGAAAACAAGACGGGTGGTGACCGGTCACAACAAGGACGGGCGAAGCGTCGTCAAATGGGATTCCGAGCTGGAGGGCAAGCCGGGGCGGGACCGCTTTGAAAAGGTGGATTTGTGGGCGACGGACAGCCTGCCGGCGCACCTGACCGAAGACGATCCGGCCGAATGGAATCTGGGGACCAGCCTGGCGAACGGATCCGTTTTCCGGATCTGCCGGTACGAACCGGGGGTGGCGGAGCGATGGCACCGAACCGACTCCCTCGATTACGGCATCGTCCTTTCCGGAGAGATGTGGATGGAGCTCGATGAGCAAGAGGTTCACCTGAAGGCCGGCGACATCGTCATCCAGAGGGGTACCATCCATAACTGGGTCAACCGGGGGACGGAGCCCTGTGTGATGGCCTTTATTCTGATCGCAACCGAAGGGGGAGCGTCGACGGGCTGGTAAAAGGAGGTTGAGGGTGAAAATAGCAGACGTTGTATCGTTTCCGGTCAGTTATACGCTGGACAGGCCCTTTGCAAACAGCGCCGAGAGGCATTCGAGCCGATCCACCACCCTGGTGAAGATCACCACGGATGAAGGGGTCGCCGGGTGGGGCGAGGCGTACGGCCCCTCGCTCGGGATCAGCCGGTTCATCCAGACCTATCTCAAGCCGAGATTGGTCGGCCAGGACCCGCTTCGACTCGAGTATCTCTGGTTCAAGCTGCAGACCCACAAAGGGATCCCCAAAGGGGCCATGGGCGGGATCGACTTGGCCCTGTGGGACCTAAAGGCACGGGCGCTGAACGTACCGGTTTACGAGTTGCTGGGCGGCATGAACACCTCGGTGATCACCCCCTATGCGACCGGTTTTTTCCTGAACGAGGACGACCCCGACGCAACAACCTACCTGGAGGCGGAGGTAGCGGAAGTGCAGAGTAAAAAGTTCCGCGCCCTGAAGATGAAGATCGGGTTCGGCAAGGAGCGCGATATCAGACGGATGGAGCGGGTGCGCGAACTTGTCTCAGACCGGATCGATCTGATGGTGGATGCCAATCAGGCCTACGATTTCATGACCTGCATGGAACTCGTCCCCGCATTGACCGACCTGAAGGTCCGGTGGCTCGAGGAACCGATGCCCTGGCAGAGCTTCGACGGGTACAGGGAGCTTCGCAGGAAGGCCTCGTTTGCCATCGCCGGCGGCGAGGCGGAGACCGATTACCGGGGATTTGTCGAGGCGATCCGGGAGCATGTCGTGGATGTGATCCAGCCCGATCTGGCCGGATCCGGAGGACTCACCAATTCCCGCCGCGTGGCGATCCTGGCTGAGGCCTTTCAGGTCGACTTCCAGCCCCACGTGTTCGGGACCATCCTCGCGCTTCCCGCGGCCGTGCAGCTGATGGCCGCGGTCACGAACAACCAGCCCTGGATGCTCTTTCCGCGCCCGGTCCTTCTGGAATGGGACACGACCCCGAATCCGATGGCGACGGACCTACTGAAAAATCCCCTGCGGCTCACCGACGGGCTTCTCCGGGTCCCCGAGGGAATCGGCATCGGGGTGGAGGTCAACGAGGAAGCCATAAAGAACTATCTGATGGAGTAGCCGCAGGCGACCCCATTCCGCCATCGAGCCAAGCGGCTTCATTGTGACGGGAGGCAACCGGCCCGGAAGGGTCAGCGTGGTCTGGCGCCGTTTAAAACCTCGGGATTTACCATATTGTTCGGGATGCCGCCCCGCAGGGCCTTGATCACCTCCCGGGCGACGGCCATATGGCCCCTCACGCGCGATTCCCGCGTGACGCCGCCCACGTGGGGGGCGACGACCACGTTTTTGAAACGGAAGAGCTCGCTCTTCGCGTCCGGGGGTTCGTCCTCGTAGACGTCGGTCGCGTAACCCCCGATTTTCCCCTCTCTGAGCGCCCGAATCAGGGACCCTTCGTTCACCACCTTACCCCTGGACTGGTTGATCAAAAAGGCCGTCCGCTTCATGGCCTCGAACTGCGGCGTATCGAAAAGGTTCGCCGTCTCGACGGTGAGCGGCGCGTGCAGGCTGATGCTGTCGGACTCCCTGATGAGGACATCAAGGGGGGTGTACTCCAACCCTATCGCTTTTTCCGAATCGAGGTCCCGGTTCCGCTTGAAGTACAGAACCCGCATCCCGAAGGCCTTGCACCGCACGGCGACCCGGCTTCCGATCTTCCCCAGACCGACGATCCCGTGGGTCTTGGCGTTCAGCTCGACGTTTTCCTCAAGCAGTTCGCTTCGATCCCCCCACCGGTCCTCCTTGACCATTCTGTCGCCGCGGGGGATGTTCTTGGCCAGTCCCAGGAGCAGCGCCATCGTGAATTCGGCCACCGAATCCGCGGTCAGCCCCGGATTGTTCGTGACGAAGACGCCGCGCTCGGTGGCCGCCTTCAGGTCGATGGTATCGACCCCCACCCCCAACCGGGCAATGTGCTTCAAACCGCTCGCCGACTCGATCAGACTCCGGTCGAGTCGGAGTGAGGCCCCCATCAGGATGGCGTTTGCATCGCCCAGCTCGGCCCGCAGCGTCGCCTCAGAATTGTCGGGGAGTACGACAACCCGGCCTGCGCTTCGGAGCAGGGCGAGGGCTTCCTCAACAAGCTCTATTCCATACGGTATGACGATCTTCATCATTCCCCTTCATCAGCCCCGATCCGAGGCAAAAAAATGCATCAAAAAATGCCCCTACGCGGAGGGATCTTGTTTTTTAAAGGTCCCTCCGCGTGCGGTGGCCGGTGCGTTCATAGACCATTCACCTGAATATCGGAATCGTTGCGGTTACCCGATGACCGCGATCCCGCCGTCCTCGAACAGGTTCTTATAGAGGGGCACGGCGCCAGATTCGGCGATGACATAGGTGTCCGAGATGCATACCGCGGCATGCTTTGTCTTTGCCGTGGGGTGCAGGCAGACGATCATGCCCTCTTCGAGTTTGCAAACCTCTTCGCGCCGATAGACCGGCCGCTCGACGAGGTCCAGCCCCTGGCCGTGCGCGGAAACCCGCGCCTCCGCGGGACACCCCTTGCCCTTGAGGAACTTGTCGCAGGCATCCACGGCGACCTTCGGCAGGAGGCCGGGTTTGGACATCTTTGCCATGATGGCCCGCGCTTCCATGACGATCGCATGGGCCTCCTGATAGGCCTTGGGCACCGGGCCGATGCTCATGAACCTGCGCAGATCGTACCAGTACCCTCCCGATATGCTCGATTCCACAAGCATGTTGCAGACGTCGCCCTCCTTGAACTTCCGTTTGATCTGCGTGTTGCCCCAGCTGTGCTGGGAGGAATGCATCGCCCCCGGCGGGCCGAACTGGATCGAAATCTGCTGCTCTTCGCTGCCCTCCATCATCTGCGCCAATCGTAGTTCGACCAGGACCTCGCCCACGGTCCTGCCCGGCCGGATCGCCTCTTTTGCCACCTCGTAGGTCATTTCGTGCATATAGGCCGCTTCCCGATGGAGGGTGAGCTCCTCTTCGCTCTTGACCATCCGCACTTCGTCGACAAGATCGGTGGCGTTGATGAAGTTGACCCCGCCGAGCCCTTTTCTCACGTTATCCGCAAAGGCCGCGGACATGTTTCCCATACCTACGAAACCGACGGTTTTGGGCTTCGTCCGCTTCATCACCTCGGCGGCCTTCTCGGCATCCCAGGCATCTTCCCACCACACATTGGGGAAGGCCGGCGTATTGATCTTCGTGATGACCCCCCGCAGCGTAAAATCCGGCGGATGGACCGCCGGCGCCGGCGCCCCGGGACCGTGGTAGATGATCGTCATCCCCTCCCCGCTGAGCGGAAAAATCCCGGTGACGGGATAATTGGCCCCCGGTATATCGGTGAACCAGCGGAAATATCCCCCGACGTAACGCTGCTGACTCTGGACCAGCAGGTAATCGATCCCTTTTTCAGCCATCCTTGCACGGACAGCCTTCCACCTTCGGTCGAGCTCATTTTGCGATATCGAAACCTTGCGTGCATCACATCTGCTTAAAAATCCTTCAATCATGTCACTCCTCCGTCGTTGTTTTCATTCCATCCGCTTCAAAAAGCGCACCAATATAAGCCCCTCTCCACGGCAAGCAGCGGGGCCTTTGTCTGCAGGTCTATACAACTTATCCCATATTGTTGTCCGGACGGCTGTTTGCTAACGCCACTCCGCATCGGTCGGGTGAAAATTCGTCGTCGCATGCCGCACGATCTCCCCGTCCAGCCCCTTTTCCAGAAACTTGGCCCACTTGGCAAAGTGCGGCGTCGCCCGGTGGGCGAGCTGTGCGGCTTTATCCTTGTACACCTCGTAGAAATAGAACTTCAACGGGTCATCGTTGTCGCGAAGGACATCGAAGCGCAGGCATCCGGGCTCGTCGCCCTCCGAGTGCACGGCATCGTACTTGATGACTTCCAGAAACTCGTCGAGCGCCGACGGTTTGACATGTACTTCAATCAGCATGCAGATCATGGCATATTCTCCTTTTACATATTGCCTGCTCGCGCAATTGTGCTCACACTATTTTGGTGAACGCATCCGGGCTTTGCTTGATGCCGCTGTATTTGTTCAATAGGGCGTTGTTGTCCGGGTAGCCGAGGGCGATGCAGATCACCAGCTTTTTGCCCTCCGACACGCCGAGGAATTTTTTTATCTCCGGCGCGTAATTGGTCACCGAGGCCTGCAGGCAGCTCCCCACGCCGAGCGAGTGCGCCGCCAGTATCAGGTTCTCGGCGCACAGCCCCATGTCAAAGATCGACCACTCCCCCAGCGACCCGTCCATGAATAGAAAGACGGCGCAGGGCGCCCCATAGAATTCGAAATTCATCAGACGCAATTTTTCCCGGCCCTCCGCATCATCCCGCGCCAAACCGAGCGTGCTCAGCCTGCGGGCGCCGTGCTCCCGGGCGCGTTCATCTATGGCCGCCGGCCAGTCCTTGGGTATGGGAAGATCGGCGCAGGTCGGCGCCTTTGCCGTCGCCAGGCCGAGCAGCAGCGCCGCCAATTCATCTCTCTTTTTACCGCTGACAACCACAGCCTCCCAGGGCTGCGTATTCGTGTAGGAAGGACTGACGCTCGCGGCCTTGAGCAGCTTCTTCATCACATCAGCGGGAATGGGATCGGGTCTGAAAGCGCGGGTGCTTCTGCGTGTTTCGATCGCCTCTAAGGTTTCCATCGGTATCTCCTCCTGCTTTTTTTGACATTTTTTTTAATCTTGCACACTTTTCACCGTTCGTCAATTAACGAGTTTTTGGTGGGTAAATCTTCTTGACAAACAGGTCCCGCCTTCGTATCTTCCTTTCGACTTTGCGCAAGGAGGGATATACGGTCGGTCACATTCACCCAAGGAAGGAGTAGGGCTATGAAAAGAAACATGGGGATCATTCTGACTGTCTTGATCGCATACAGCTGTTTCATTGGGGGGATCGCGCCGGCCGCCGAAACGTACCCGGTCAAACCCATCGAATTCGTCGTCGGGGTGGAGGCCGGGGCGGACGGGGACGCGATCAGCCGTCCCGCCATCGCCACCGTCTCCAAGATTCTCGGCCAGCCGATCATGTTCGTCAACAAACCCGGCGCCGGCAGTTCGATCGCCTACCGGACGGTCCTGCAGGCCAAGCCCGACGGGTATACCATCGGATGGGGATCGAACACGCTCGTTTCCAACAAGCTGCAGGGCATCACCAATTTCGACTATAGCGATTTCATCCCCCTGGGACCTTTCGCCACCTATTTCCCGGTGATCGTCGCCTCCACCAAGACCAGCCGGCCCTTCAAGACGGTTCAGGAGGTGATCGCCTTCGCCAAGGCCAATCCCAATCAAATCACCATGGCCACCGCCGGAATCGGGATGAACTGGTGGGTCGCCGCCATGGACTTCACGCGCGTCACCGGCACGGAGATCAACATGATCCCTCAGCCGGGAGCGGGCGCCCTCTGCATGGCCCAGGTGGCCGGCGGCCACACGGATCTGACGATCGTGGCCCTGGGGGCCGCCAAGAGCATGGTGGACAGCGGCCAGGTCCGTCTGCTCGCCAGCCTGGGAGACAAACGGCCGGCGCCGCCCTACGACAAGACGCCCACGATGCGCGAGCTCGGCTACGATACGGGCTACGAGTCCCTTAATTTCGCCATGGCCCCCCCCAAGACCCCCAAACCCATCGTCGATACCTGGGTCAAAGCGCTCAAGACGGCCGTGTCGGACCCGGCGTATGTGAAGTACTGCACCGAAAGAAATGCCCGCTGGGAGTATCTGACACCGGAACAGATCACCGCCACCATGGACAAGCGAAAGGTCGTGGTGCGGGAGATCATGGGCAAATCGGGCCTGCTGAAGGAAGCCAAGCAGTGACGACCTCGTAAAAAACCCTCATGCCACCGTGGCGGCGCCACGAAGCATGAAAATCACCCCCACCTTTCCTCCCCCATCGAGGGGGAGGGATACAGGGAGGGGCTATTTTCATAATAAGTCGTCACCCCGGCGAATCCCGGCTTTCGCCGGGACGACGTCCGGATGCCGGCGGGAGCTTACCCCGTAGTGGATACGGGGCCGTCATGACGTTCGTGGCGGATTTTCGACTTCTTCCCGGGGCGTCAGGAAAGATGCTCTCCCTTTTCGATAAAGCGCCGGAATCCCTCCCTGTCGCCGGCGGCGGCGGCAATGCGCGCAAGCCCCTTCTCGAGCGCTTCCGTTCCGGTGGCGATCGAAAGCCGCAGATAGTGGAAAGGCTCGGCGCCGATCCGGCCGAATGATCTGCGGTCCATCGTCGCCACCCCGTGGACAAAGAGGAGAAACATCTGAAGGAGCGTCGACGGGCTGGTCTTTTCGCGGATCCCGATCGGAAGGCTCATAAAGGCGTCGAAGATTCCGAGATTCCGGCAGACCCCTTCCACATTCGGAAAGACATAGAACGTTCCTTTCGGCTTCAGGCAGCGGATCCCCGGCACGGCATTGAGACCGTCCACCACAAGGTCGCGGCGCAGCCGGAAGGTGTCCACCATCTTTTGGATTTCCACCAGACCTTCCGGAGATTCCAGCCCCAGACGGACCCCCTCCTGGTTGTAAGCGGCGGTGCATGAGAAGTAGTTGATGTTCAGGTTCTTGAAGACCTCCGCCTCCTCCCGCGTGGGAAACAGGGCCCAGCCGATCCGGCCGCCCGTCCAGGAAAAGCTCTTTGATGCGCCGCTCACCAGAATAGTGTTCCGCTCCATCCCCGGACAGGAGAGGATGCTTTGATGGCGATGCCCGTCGAAGAGGATATGCTCGTAGATCTCGTCGGAAAAGATGCGGACATCGTCGCGGCATCGCGCGCGGATCACCCGGGCAATTCCCAGAAGCTGCTCGGAAGAGGCGACACCGCCTGTCGGGTTGGCGGGGAAGTTAAGGAAGATCAGCTTCGTCTTATGGGTAAGGAGGGGCGCCAGCTCTTCTCCGGAGAGGGAAAATCCGTTATCCTCCCTCAGATGGATGGGGACAGCCGTTGCGCCCACATAAGGGATAAAGGATTCGTAGATGGGAAAACCGGGACTCGGATAGACCACTTCGTCCCCCGGACCGCAGTAGGTCTGCTGGCAAAAGCCGATGGGAGGTTTGCCCCCCGGGAAGACCACGACGCGCTCCGCCTCCGCCCGGATTCCCCGCGTTTCGGATAGCTGCCGGGCAATGGCCGTCCTGAGCGACAAAATCCCCTGGGGATCGCAGTAATGGGTGTTGTCGCGATCGATCTGGCGCTTGACCTCCTCCTTGATAAAGGCGGGGACCGGGAAATCGGGCTCGCCCAAATTGCACTTGATCACCTCCCGTCCCTGTTCCTCGACGGAGCGAATGTAAGGTCCTATCCTGAACGCATTTTCGCTGCCGATCAGCCCTGCCCTGTCCGCATACAAACCCATACTACCCCCCTTTGCACATATCATATGAGACATCCGCGCAGAGCTTTAATACTTTATTCCCTCTTTTGCCAACATCTTTTTTTCAAAGGAAAGGGATCCCGGCGCCGATGACGAAAAAAGATTGCATTCCCGCATCCGGCCCGCTAGAATGGGACTGTTTTCAGTAGATTCCGGATCCTGCCGGCGCTTCGGCCATACTCACGGGTACGCTCAAGATCGCAAAGGAGGAAGGGGATGGGTGATCTGCAGAAACTTTTCAACCCGGCGTCGATCGCCGTCATCGGCGCCACCGAGAAGGAAGGATCATTCGGACGGGCTGTCCTGGAAAACGCGCTTACCTCCGGCAACCGAAAAGTCTATCCCATAAACCCGAACCGGGAGACGGTCCTGGGAAATCCCTGCTGGTCCGAAATCGGCGCCCTGCCCGGACCGGTCGACCTGGCCGTCATCGCGACCCCCGCCGCCACTGTTCCTGCGATCGTCGACGCCTGCGGCCAGGCCGGCGTGGCGGCTCTGATCATCATCTCCGCCGGTTTCCGGGAAACAGGCGAGGCGGGAAAGCGTCTTGAGGAGGAGATCCTCCGGGTCAACAAGGCCTATGACATGAGGATCGTCGGCCCCAACTGCCTCGGAATCATGCGGCCTTCCGTAAACCTCAATGCCACCTTCCTCAGGGATAAACCGGAAAAAGGAAACATCGCCTTCGTTGCCGACGTGGGAAGCTTCGGCAGGACCCTGTTCGACTGGGGCATCAGCTCCCATATCGGCTTCAGCGCGGTTGTTTCCCTGGGTTCGGCCATCGATGTGAATTTCGGGGATGTGATCGATTTTCTTTACGAAGATCCCCACACGAAAAGCATCATCCTCTATATGGAAGAGATCGTAGGCAACGTGAAGCGCTTCGTGAGCGCGGTCCGCGGATTCGCCCGCAACAAACCCGTCATCCTGCTCAAGC
>Ga0194126_10007770_pt1 | contig 14828 bp, 10 predicted proteins | sample TA2KigC150mmetaG_FD_148641 | JGI IMG/M metagenome (GOLD analysis project Ga0194126, IMG submission 148641) | Freshwater microbial communities from Lake Tanganyika, Tanzania - TA2015035 Kigoma Deep Cast 150m | ecosystem: Environmental > Aquatic > Freshwater > Lake | place: Tanzania: Lake... | reverse complement strand
CTCCGAACTAAAAATCAACGCCTGGCTCTTGGCCCAAAGCTGTCCATCTCTGAAGTGCATCAATTCGATGGCCCTGGCCGGACACTCTGCCACACAGCTGCCGCATCCCTTGCATTTGGCCAAATCGATCTCCGCCTCCCCCTTGACATTGATCACTGGCACACTGTACGGGCAGACCCTCACGCAGGTCAAACACGCCGCACACCGCTCCCCCTCCACCATCGCCACCACACCACCGACTAATATCTTGTCCTTTGAAAGGATGGTGCATGCCCGTGAGACAGTTGCGCTCGCCTGAGAGATGCTTTCACTAATCAATTTCGGGCCATGCCCTGACCCGGCAAGGTAGAGGCCATCTGTTGCAAAGTCGACCGGCCTCAATTTCATATGGGCTTCGAGAAAGAAACCCTCTGCGGTTCGGGGAACCTTCAGCATGGTTGCCAATTCCTCGTTCTCTCTCGCAATTGTTGCTGAAGAAAGGACCAGAAGGTCGGGCGTTATCTTCATCTCTTCTTTTAATATGGGATCGACCATGGAGACGAAAAGTTCATTTCCATTTTTGCTAACCATTGGTTTTTTCTCTGGTTCGTATCGGATGAAGAGAATCCCTTGATCTCTGGCTTTTGCGTAGTACGATTCCATCAGACCATAGGTCCGCATATCCCGGTAGAGGATCGTGATGTTAGCATTCGGATTCAGCTCTTTTATTTTGAGAGCGTTCTTAATGGCTGTGGCACAACAGGTTCGGGAGCAATAAGGCCGCTCCTTATTTCTTGATCCCACGCACTGGACCATGACGATCTGTTTGGCATGAGCCACTTCATCCGGTTGATTGGCAATCCGGTTTTCGAGCTCCAACTGGGTGAGGACGCGGGGATCCTCACCATAGAGATATTCCGTTGGTTTCCATTCATCGGCGCCGGTTGCCAAGATGGTCACCCCGTGTTCAATCTTCCGGTAATACATCGTAGGTGCCACCATGATTCCCGTTGAGAAATTACCCTTCGAGCCGCTGAAGTCAACGATCAGGGCGTTGGTGATCACCTGAATAGATGGATGAGCGGTCACCTTGCTGATCAGATCCTTAAGAAAGGCCTGGACATCTTCGCCTTCAAGTGTGTAGTGAAGGTTCCTCAAATTCCCACCCAATTGAGCCTCTTTTTCGATGAGGAAGACCTCATATCCCTGTTCTGCCAGTTTGAGGGCAGCGGTCATTCCTGCCACGCCTCCTCCAATGACCAATCCTTTCTGTATCACGGGAAGGGCCAGTTCCCCCAATGATTGGATGAGTCTGGCATTGGCAACGGCCATCCGGACCAGATTCTTTGCTTTTTCCGTTCCTTCTTTCTTCTGGGACATGTGGACCCATGAGCACTGGTCTCGAATGTTGGCCATCTCAAAGAGGTATTTATTCAGTCCTGCATCACGGATGGTCTCTCTGAACATGGGCTCATGCGTCCTTGGAGAACAGGAGGCAACGATGACACGATTCAGATGGTTCTCCTTAACGGCATTCTTAATCTTCTCCTGGGTATCGGTTGAGCAGGTATAAAGGTTTTCATCCACATAAACCACATTCTCTAAGGTGCGGGCGTAATTCTTGACTGCGGGGACATTCACAAAACCACCGATATTGATACCGCAGTGACAGACAAAAACGCCGATGCGCGGTTCTTCGCTGGCCACATCAATTTCTTCAGGATAGGTTTTCTTTGTAGCCATGGTTCCCCTTACCTGAGAAATGATGCCAGTTGCATTGGCCACGGCACCGCTTGCCTGAGTGACGGTCTCTGGAATATCCTTGGGCGCTTCAAAAGCGCCGCAGACATAGATTCCGGGTTTTGAGGTGGAGGTGGAATCAAAGGGTTTGGATTTGCAGTATCCATATCCATCCAGCTCCACACCCAGCCTTTTCGCCATCTCCATGGTCGTTTTCGAGGGGACCATGCCTACGGAGAGGACGACCAGATCGAACTCCTCCTCCACAAGACTGCCCTCCTCATTCAAATAGGTGAGAAGGAGGTTCTTCGTTTTAAATTGCTCCCTGATCCTGGAGACCATGCACTTGATGAACCGGACTCCATATTCAGATTTCGCCCTCTCATAGTAAGCATCGAACCCTTTGCCATAGGCCCTCACATCCATATAAAAGATGGTGGGCTTAACAAAATGGACATGCTCTTTGGCGATGATGGCCTCCTTGGTGGCGTACATACAGCAAATGGATGAACAGTAATCATTTCCACAATTGGAATCCCGGGAGCCGACACACTGGATGAAGGCAATCCGCTCCGGAACCGTTCCATCGGTTGGCCTTAAAAGATGGCCTCTGTGTGGGCCGGTAGCGCTTAATAGCCTTTCGAATTCGATGCTCGTCATCACATTGGGATAGACTCCGTAGCCGAATTCTGGCCTGAGACGGGCATCAAAGACCTCGTAGCCGGGAGACAGGATGATGGAGCCGACATCGATCTTTTCGACGACCTGACTCTCTTCGTAATTGACCGCTTTTGCCAAGCAGACCCTTTCGCAGAGTCCGCAGCCAATGCATTGTTCCCGGTCGATAATATAGATCTTTGGGATGGCCTGAGCATATTTGATATAGATCGCTGCCCTCTTGCTCAGGTTTTCGTTATAGGTATCGATTGCCGTGACCGGGCAGTGTTTGGCACACTCCCCGCAGCCCGTACACCTGTCGAGCCGGATGTATCGCGGTCTCCTCGTCAGGGTGACGCTGAAGCGACCGGGTTCACCTTCAAGCCCTTCCACATCGGCATTGGTGATGACGCGGATGTTGAGATGCCTTCCGCACTCCACCAGTTTCGGAGACATGATGCACATGGAGCAATCGTTGGTGGGAAAGGTTTTGTCGAGTTGAGCCATCACCCCACCGATGGTAGGGGAGTTGTCTATCAGATAGACATAGAATCCAGAATCAGCGAGATCGAGGGATGCCTGCATCCCTCCGATGCCACCTCCGATGACCATGACCGCACCAACGGATCGATTATCTATTTCTTTTTTCAGATCTCTTGCTGCTTCCATAGCTCCTTACCTAAAAAGGTTTAGGTTGAGGTTGAGGTTTAGTTTTTTGTCATTTTCTCAACCTTAACCTCGGCCTTAACCTCAGACATTCCGAATGTACTTCGGAATTTTTCCTTCCTCTGACGGATCGAAAGCGATCTTTCCTTCGCCGACCAATGATACCAGGTAGGAAAGCGTATCATTCAGTTTGAGATTGAGTGTCTGACTGATCTCTCCTGCAGGCAGCGGTTTTGATTCCACCAATGAGACGATTCGGTTTTTTATCAATTCGTCCCGAATCGTGGTTTCGATGGCTGCCTCCAATTTCTCTTTGGGAAGTTGTTCGTGATAGACATTCTCCTTTTCCATGAGTTCGGGTCCCTTACCCACCATCCAGCGAATCTTCTCTCCTTCGAGAGAAGCTTTGACGGCCTGGAGTCTTTCTCTCATGCTTTGATCGAAAGGGAAGGGACCCAGACCGCGAATCTTCTCGACGAACTGGCGGATCACCTGAGAAAACCTCTCTCCTTCGCCAGCGGAGACCCAATCGAGGAGAAGCCTATTTGATCCGATCTCCGCCATCTCTAACAATTTCCGGGTGAGGCCAATTTTCTTCTCAGCCTGATAATTTCCGGTCAGGTAATGGCAGTCTCCGGGATGACATCCCAGGATCATGACGCCATCATATCCTGCAAGAAAAGCCCTTGGGACGAAAGAGGGGTCAATCCTTCCGGAACACATCACCCGGATCACGCGGCTATTGGGCGGGTATTGAAATCGGGAGATCCCTGCCAGGTCCGCTCCAGCATAAGCGCACCAGTTACAGAGAAACGATAAGATTTTGGGTTCGAAAGTCATCTCTCACACCTTCATTCAATAATCATTGCAAATTGCAAAATTAGCGATTAGCAATTTAAAATATTTATTAGATCAATTTACTCAATCAGAATAAACTCACTTTGCATTGTTAATTTTGTATTGTTCATTTTGAAATGGATTTTATCAGGCGGCTTTCTCCTTTGCTGTGCCGAGGGCCTCAATCTGGGCAATCAACTGTTCATCGGAGAAGTGATGGACCGTAGCCGCCTTCTGTGGACAACTGGCGCTACAAACTCCGCAACCTTTGCATGAGGCTGCAATCGTCTCGGCCTTGCTTCCTTTTCCGGTATCGATCACACGAATCGCATTGAAGGGGCAGAGCAGTTCACAGAGACCACAGCCCACACAACGCATCTGATCAACCTCGGAAATGGTCGGAAGCACACTCACGTACCCTTTGGCCACGGATGCAGTGGCGCGGGCCACAGCAGCATCGGCCTGTGAAATAGATTCGCTGATGCTCTTCGGGAAATGGGCCAAGCCAGCCAGGAAGATTCCATCCGTAGCAAAATCCACAGGACGGAGCTTCATATGGGCTTCGAGGAAGAACCCGTCCGCAGTCAAAGGCACTTTAAGCATCTTAGCCAATGCCTCATTCTCGTATGGCAAAATGGCACTTGCCAAGACGACGAGGTCAGGTTGCAGGCTTACCTCTTCTCCAAGGATTTTATCCTTAACCTTAAGAAGGAGTTTTCCTTCAGCGATGTTCAGATCGGGTTTTGAGTCGAGATCGTACTGGATGAATTCGACGCCCTGTTCCCTGGCCCGGGTGTAATATTGCTCCATCAATCCATAGGTGCGGATGTCCCTGTAGAGGATGGTCACTTTTGTGTCAGGGCTCTTCTCTTTGATCTTTAACGCATTCTTAACGGCGACGGAGCAACAGATTCGACTGCAGTTGGGGTGTTCCGGGATCCGCGAGCCCACGCATTGAATCATCGCGATATGGCGGCTCCGGCTAAGATCTTTTGGGTGAAGTCCGATTTTTTCTTCCAGTTCTTTTTGTGTGATCACCTTCGGATCCTCACCATAGAAATATTCTTTGGGTAGGCTCTCCTTTGCCCCAACGGCAACAATGACGACCCCGTGTTCGTATTCCTTATCCACCCCGTTGGTCGAAATAACCGATTTAAAATTTCCCACATAGCCATTGAGGCTTTTCAGTTCTGAATTCTTGAAGACCTCGATGCGAGGGTTTTCGAGGACCTCGTTGATCGTCTTCCGGAGGAGCCCCTGCGGATCATTTCCCTCGATGGTATGATAGATGTGCCGGAGATTCCCACCCAATTCCGATTCCCTCTCAATCAGGGCGCAATCAAATCCCTGCTGGGCGAGGCCCAGAGCGGCCTTCATTCCAGAGAGCCCGCCCCCGATCACAAGGCCTTTTTTAATGACTTCCACCAGAGGCTCTTTGAGAGGTTGAAGGAGATGGGATTTTGCCACTGCCATACGGAGAAGCTCTTTCGCTTTTTCCGTGGCCTCCTTAGGTTGGTGCATATGAACCCAGGAACACTGATCTCGAATATTGGTCATTTCGAATAAATATTTATTGAGACCTGTTTCTCGGATCGTCTCCTGAAACATGGGCTCATGCGTTCTCGGTGAGCAGGAAGCTACCACTACCCGGTTCAGCTGATTCTCCTCGACCGCCTTCTTGATCTTCTCCTGAGTGTCCTGAGAGCAAGTGTAGAGGTTTTCCTCCACAAAGACCACATCCTCAAGTGTTCTGGCGTAATCCTTCACTTCTGGAACATTAACGACGCCCCCGATATTGATCCCGCAGTGGCAGACGAAGACGCCGATCCGAGGTTTCTGACCGCTTACTTCCGTTTCTTCGGGGTAATCCTTCTTTGTAGTCAATGTCCCGCGAACATCGGAGAGGAGGCTTGAGGCTGCGGCCACGGCTCCGCTTGCCTGGGCAACGGTCTCAGGGATATCTTTGGGTCCCTGAAAGGCGCCGCAGACGTAGACTCCTGGCTGACTGGTCTGAAGGGGTGTGAACTCCTCTGTCTTACAGAATCCATAGGCATCGAGTTCCAAACCAAGTTTGGTGGCCAGTTCTTTTGCACCTGTTGAGGGGGTCAACCCTACCGAGAGAACGACGAGATCGAACTCCTCCTCTTTTAGTTTGCCTTCGGAATCGACATAGGAGATGACCAAATTTTTTGATTTTGGTTTTTCGGCCACACGGGAAATCATCGAACGTATGAACCGGACACCGTATTCCTTTTTGGCTCTCTCAAAGTAAGCGTCAAAGTCTTTTCCGTGGGCACGGATATCCATATAGAAGATCGTGGGCTCGACTTCGTGGTGATGTTCCTTGGCGATCACTGCCTCTTTGATGGCATACATGCAGCAGACCGAACTGCAGTATTCATTCCCTCCGTTTCCGGTCATATCTCTGGAGCCCGCGCACTGGATCCAGGCTACCTTCTTGGGCGATGTTCGATCCGAAAGCCTTAACAAATTTCCCTGGAAAGGGCCTGAAGCGCTGAGGATCCGTTCAAATTGAATGCTTGTGATCACATTGGCAAGCCTACCATATCCGTAAGCGGCGAGCCGGTTTGCGTCAAATTCGTCAAAACCAGGGCTCAGGATGATGGAACCCACATTGAAATGGATCGTCTCTTCTTCAATCTGATGGTTGATGGCTCCTGCCTTGCAAATGGCCACACACTGGAGACATTCGGAACAGAGTCCACAGTTGAGGCATCGAAGGGCTTCCCTCTTTGCCTCTTCTTCGGTGAAGCCCTTCTTCACCTCTGAAAAGGTTCTTCTTCTCTCCTCAAGGGGGATCGTCTCCATGTGCGCTCTCAAGGCTTTGGGTTGATCCCTGTAAATCTCCTCGAACCGGGCCTTTTCGATATCGGGTTTTTTTCTTCCCTCCTGGAGGTCTTTCCCTCTGAGAAAACGATCGATAGAGACCGCTGCCTCTTTGCCCGCGGCCACCGCTTCGATGGCAATCCAGGGTCCGCTGACCGCATCGCCTCCAGCAAAAACCCCCTTCTTCGAAGTCTGAAGGGTGGTGGGATCGACCTTGATCGTTCCCTGCATCGTGGTTTCAAGCTCCATCCCTTTGAGGAAAGAGAGATCAGGAGTCTGGCCAATGGCAGGGATGATCGTATCGACCTCCAGGAGGAACTCCGATCCCTGAATTGGAATGGGCCTTCTTCGTCCGGACGAATCCGGTTCTCCCAATTCCATGCGGAGGCACCGGAGAGAGGAGATCTTTCCATCCTTAAGAATGATCTCTGACGGAGCAGTGAGAAACTGGAATTTGATTCCCTCTTCATCCGCCTCTTTCACATCTTCCTCATAGGCAGGCATCTCATCCCGCGAGCGTCGGTAAACGATCGTAACTTCTTCTGAACCGAGACGCAGGGCCGAACGCGCCGCATCGATTGCCACATTTCCGCCACCGATCACAGCTACTCTTTTCCCCACTTCGACCTTCTGGCCAAGGTTGACGTTTCGCAGGAAGACAACGCCAGGGATGACATTGGAGTTGTCCTCGCCAGGGATGTTCAGTTTCTGATCCTGATGGGCGCCTATGCCGAGAAAGACAGACCGATATCCCTGATGGAAGAGATCATCGATGGTGAGACTTGGGCCGATGGGGGAATTGGTTTTAATCTCCACGCCAAGGGACTGAATGGTCTTGATCTCTTCGGACAGAATATCTCTCGGAAGGCGGTAGGAAGGAATGCCCGCATAAAGCATTCCACCGGTGACCGAAAGGGCTTCAAAGATCGTAACCGGATATCCTTTCAAGGCCAAATAGGCAGCTGCTGTTAACCCTGCGGGCCCGGAGCCAACAATAGCCACCTTCTCTTCCTTTACCTCATCTTTCTTTAAGGAAAATTCTGCCTTGACCTGGTCCGCAACGAATCGTTTCAATTCACAGATCGCAACGGGTTCATCCAGATCCTTTCGGTTGCACTCTTTTTCGCAGGGGTGGGGGCAGATCCGGCCCAGAACTCCGGGAAGGGGCAGGTTCTCCTGGATGAGAGTGAGGGCCTCCTTATATTTCCCAGTCCCGATCAGAGCAACGTAGCCCTGGACATTGATTCCGGAGGGGCAGGTGAGGCCGCAGGGAGCCCGGTCCCCTTTTTCAATCGTGAAGATATTGGGGAATGCCTGCGCATAGGGCCGATAGATGGCTTTCCGGTCCACCAGGGCTTCGTCAAATTGGCTTTTGATAAGTACCGGGCAGGCCTGAGGACATTCTCCGCACCCTGTGCATTTGGAGGGATCGACGAAACGGGATTTCTTTTTGACGGAGACTTCGAAATTTCCAGGTTCGCCCTTAACCTCCATCACTTCGGAGTAGGTGAGGGGCATGATGTTGAGATGACGGCCTGCCTCGACCAGCTTTGGAGAAAGAATGCACATCGAGCAGTCATTGGTAGGAAAAGTCTTGTCGAGCTGAGCCATCACTCCGCCAATGGCAGGTGAGGATTCCACAAGATAAACATAGTAGCCAGATTCAGCGAGGTCGAGAGAGGCTTGAATTCCTGCGATCCCGCCGCCCACGACCATCACAGCGCCAACTTTTTCTTTCATTGTATCCCTTTCAGTCAATTAACTCATGCGATTTTTTCTTATACATTTAGCGCAGTATTTTAAATTCCAATCACCAAACTCCAATAACCAAAAATTGGTTATTGGAGTTTATTTGATGATTGGTGTTTGGAATTTGGTGATTCGCATATTATATCAATCCCTTTCCACCCAATGCCTTGATGGGGTCGGTGATGTGGTGATGGAGCCACTTCTTGGTATCTTTGTGGCCCAGAGCCAATCCCATGAGCTCTGAAAAATAGAGAATGGGGATATCGAAATGATCTCCGACCTCCTTGCCCAATTCATCCTGCCGAGTATCGAGATTGGAATGGCACATAGGACAGCCAGTGACCAGGCAGTCCGCCTCTGTCTCTTTAGCCATAGAGAGTATTTTTCCACTCAACCTTCTGACGATATCGGTTCGCGTCATCACCAGGCTTGCTCCACAACAGTCCGCCTTATAGGACCAGGGGATGGGGTCAGCACCCAGTATTTCCATCAGCCGGTCCATATGAGTGGGATCTTCATATCGCTTGATTCCAGTCAATTGGGGAGGACGAACCGTCAGGCATCCATAATAGCAGACGACCTTGAGGCCCTTGAGGGGTTTGACCCGTTTCTTCTTCACCTCTTCGAGAATAGGTTCATCACAAAAGAAGTCGAGGGAGTATCGGATGGGAACGTTTCCCTGATAGGAAAACGAGAGTTTCTTGGAGTGTTCCTTCACCTCTTTTTCAGCCACCTTAAAACGGCTGTAACAAGCCACGCAGGGAATGAGCAACTCGCGAGGAGTCTTCTCTGCGATCGCGAGATTTCGGGCAGCGAGATCGATGGCCAGCACTTCGTCCGTACAGTGAGCCGAACTGGCTCCGCAACAGGTCCAATCCTCCAACTCATGGAGATGGAGGCCGAGGATTTCTGACACGCCCCGGATCGATTCGTCATATTCCCTTGCGGTCCCATGCAGGGAGCACCCTGGATAGTAAGAAACCTCTTTCACTTTTTCCTCCTATGATTCGTGGTCATTGACCGTTGTGTGTTCACTGTTTCCCTTTCTCAAAAGAGTTAAAGATCTCTTTGATCTCTCTTCCGCCTCCGAATTTAGAGGGGAAGAGTTTAATCTTTCCTTTACGGTACATCTTCCATCCCAGGGAGGCATCCTTGAAGAAGTCCTTCGTTTTTGTTTTAAACTGGAGGATGAGGCTTAGCTCGTGAATGCGGCCCTTCGATCTGATCGTATCAAGGAAGACGGAATGGAAAATGGGGACGTCCTTCTCACCCGGTTTGATCCCGGACCGAATGGCAATCTCCCTCAAGGTATCCATGATCTTGGCAATGTCGATGTTATTGGGGCATCGGACACTACACGCATAACAGGAGGCGCAGATCCATATTGTTTTCGAACCGAGGACCTTCTCCTTATGATCGTACTGAATGTGGCGCAGGACCTGATTGGGGAGGATGTCCATGGCATAGGCCACTGGACAGCCTGCCGAACACTTCTGACACTGATAGCAGGCCTGTACGTTTTCACCGCTGGCCTGAGCTATCTCTGAAATAAGAGGATTTACATTCATCATTGACCTCGTCTCATTGGAGGGATTGTCCCTCCAGAATGGGTTGTGTTTGGGGCTGGGTAGGGAGTTCAATAATAAAAGATGTCCCTAATCCCACCTTACTCTTGACTGTAATCGATCCACCATGGTCTTGAACAATACCATAAGAAGTCGCCAGTCCCAATCCGGTCCCTTTTCCTACATCCTTTGTTGTAAAAAAGGGGTCAAAGATACGAGAGAGATTTTCCTCAGGAATGCCTTCACCCGTATCCGCAAATTCAATCCTCACGGTTTTCCTGTCCGGAGAGGGCAAGGTTTTAATGGTTAAGGTTCCATTGCCATGCATGGCCTCTGCCGCATTGACGATGATATTCATAAAGACCTGTTTCAACTGCCCCGCATTTCCCCGGACAAAGGGCAAGAAGGGATCAAATTCCTTGACGATCTGGATGTTGTGAAAGAGGGCCTGATTGACCAGGAAGAAAAGGCCGTCATTGATGGCCCGGTTGATATCCGTGGGTTCCTTTTTTGGTTCCGTCTGTCTGGCAAATTCGAGCAGGCTCTTCACAATATCTTTGCATCGCCCTGCTTCCTGCACGATTCGGGCTAGATCGCCACGCTTCGGATCCTCCTCCGGAAGGTCCTCCATCATCAAGCTGGAATAGATGAGAATGCCGCCCAAGGGATTGTTGATCTCATGGGCAATGCCGGCTGCCAGCTTACCCAGGGAGGCCATCTTCTCCGAACTGACGAGCTGAAGGTGAGTCTCCTGAAGTTTCTTCTCCATCAACAACCGGGACCTCAGGTCTGTAAAGATGCCTACGCTGGCTACCTCCTGTCCTGCTCCGTTGTAAATGAGGGCGGCGGAGATCTGTATGGGAATCTCTTCCCCGAATTTATTGACAACGTTGAACTGACTCGGGAGGAGTTTGCCAATCCCTCCGTAATCCGGGCTTCGGAGCCTTTTCATGATCTCCTTGGCAATCCCTGGCGGATAGATTTGGGTAATATGGAGTTTTCCAATCACTTCTTCTGCTTTATACCCACTCAGAATTTCAGCTCCTTTATTAAAGATAAAAATATTGCCCTTCATGTCGGCGGCAATAATGCCATCGACGGAACTCTCGATCAGATTCATGAAGAATTCATTGGCCTCACGGAGTTCATCTTCGATCCGTTTCCTCTCGGTGATGTCGAGGTTAATTCCTTCGTAACCGATAGTGACTCCCTCTTCGTTTTTGATGGGATGGCCTGTCAACAGGACCGTAATCTTTTCTCCATTCTTCTTCTTAAATTCCACTTCCATGTCTTTGACAAAGCCGTCCCTCTCCGTCCTCTCCCTGAGGGTTTTTCGATCTTCTGGGTTCACATAGAGATCGTGGACAATATCGATTTTAAGGAACTCTTCTTTGTTCGAATAGCCCAGCATGTCGAGAAGGGCCTGATTGCAATCTAAGAACTTACCCTCCTTCGAACTGATGAAAAGGCCATGCCTTACCCTTTCGAAAAGTCTTCGGAGCTTTTCTTCGGAGTCCTTTAAATCCCTTTCAAATTTTTTCCGGTCCGTGATATCTTTGAGATAGGCGTAGCCTTTACGAATTCCACGAGATGTCTCGGCCAGGGCAATGCATACTTCAGCCTCCTTGATCTCCCCTGTGGCGGTGATCAGATGGGCTTCCGTACAGGTTTTCTCCCCATACCGTTCAGGATGGATGAAGATATCCTCGACAAAAGATCGGTGAGGTTTGTCCAGAAGCGAGAGGATGCTCATCTTTAACAATGCTTCATGGGAGAAACCCGTAATCTCCGAAGCCACCCGGTTGGCGAATTCAATCCGGTGGTTTTTATCGAAGACGAGGATTCCGTCGTTTCCGAGCTCGGCAATGGCCTGAAACATCCCAGCCTCTACCTTCTTGTCAACAAGGGTGAGCCGTTCGGTCAGCCTTTTTCTCTTTACGGATGGAGATAATTTCTTCGCCATCATTTGTTTTTAAAAAGTTCCATTCTTGATTTTTATAGCCCAACTTGATCGAGAAGGGCAGTAACCAAACTCTCCCATCCAAGGGGAATGATCTGTATGCCCTGGCAGAGTGGTTTCACGGTCCGGATGAGATCTCCGGCAATTTCAATACTTGTTCTCTGTTTATCCGATGCCTTGAGCAGGCGATCAATGATGGGGTCGGGGATGGAAGTCCCTTCCACATGTTTATTAATATAACGGGCCATTCCGACCGATTTGAGCAGGGTGATGCTCACGATGATGGGGACTTTGAAATGGGCCACTTTCTTAACAAAGTTCTCCAGAAGGCCTGGCTCATAGATGGAGCCGGTGAAGAAGAAATTGGACCCCTGACGGATTTTTTTCTCCATATCCATCATCTCGAGGTCAAGAACGTGACCTTTGGCGGCCGCATTGACCTGGGTTCCGACAAAAAAGACGGGTTTTCCTTTGAGATCGTTGCCCATGAGGTCATAGCCTTCCTGGAGACGTTTGGCCGCACCGAGCAATCCCATCACATCGAGATCGGAAACAGGCTGAGCCTCAAAATGATCTCCGATGGATGGAGGGTCACCCTGGAGAAGGAGGAGATTCTTCAAGCCGAGGGCAGAGGCGTTGAGAAGTTCGGATTGAAGAGCCAATCGGTTCTGGTTGCTGCAGGAAAGGTTATAGATGACCTCAACCCCTTTTTCCTTCAGGAGGGAGCAAACCGAGAGAGAGCCCAGCCTCATGATGGCATTCTGAAGATCGGGAACATTGATGGCGTCCAGACGCCCTTTCCATCGTTCCGCATATTCATAGGCCTCGGAGAGATCGATTCCTTTGGGAGGCTGGAGTTCAGCCGTCACCACAAACTTTCCTGAATCCAGTTGTTCCTTGAATGACATGGGCTTTCTCCTCTCACATAATCTGAAGTTAATAGCGTCTCCTCTTCTCCATCCATTCGCAATGCGAACGGAAACGGCGAGAGAGCGAAAAGTCGCCACATTATATAATTTAGGGAGAAAATGTCAATGGGTGTATTCTTGCTATTCTTCTTTAACTACCATAGTTTGAGAACGGGATTCTCCGATCTCATCTGGCATATCTTTTTTGATAGTCCTCGTGAACCATGGTCCCCCGGGTCTGGTTTCGCCACTCCCGGGCGGGCTTGACCTTCAGGATGTTCTCCAAACGATTCTGGTCCTTCAATCGCTTAAAAATTTCATACCAGGCGCAGGGAGTATCTTTACTCACCTCGCACTTTCCGTCCCGGGAGGTACCTCCACAGGGCCCATTGAAAAGGCTCTTTGCACACCTTGTGATGGGACAGATTCCTGCTGTCTCATGGAGGACACACTCCCGGCAGGTCCGGCAATTTTCCTCAAACCACCCGAGGTCCCGGTCAATCCCGACGAAGATGGTATTCAGAGCCGGAAAGACGGGTTTGGCAGGGTATCGGTCAGCCAGGAACTGCACGCCAGCACCGCAAGCCATGGACAGGATGGAATCATAATCCTTTGCGATGTCGTCCAATTCATGGTAGAAATCCCCATTGCATTGGCGTTCGATCGTAAAACCATCCGGCCGAAGCGTGATGCCTCCCTGTTTCAGTGCATTTTCCAGGTCTTCATTTAATCGGCTGACCTCCTTCTGCCCGCCCGTAAAACAGACGGAAGTACACCCACCGCAACCCACATTTAAAACCTTTTTGTAGCCGTTGATCATCTCTTTGATCTCTTCCAAAGGTTTTTTCTCTGCGACAATCATTGTTCTCCTCCAGTATGTTGGACGTTTAAAGGTTTTTCAAAGCCAGTGATATCCTCACTTCCGCACATGGCACCCGCCGCAATAACGGGGCGGGGTTTTCTTCGAATCTTTCAGGGGTTTCTTGTGACAGCCGGTGCATTGCCCATGATAGGCCCCTTCGAGATTGAGTCGGGATTTCGGCCCGTGGCAAGTGGAGCACCGGATCTCCTTGCTGCCCTCTGTCAGTTTGCTTTCGTCCAGGACATTTTCGCCCTTTTCATAGAGATGGTGGCAATCCTTACAGGAGATTCCCTTTTCGGCATGGAGATTGTGAGGAAAGATGACAGGGGGCCGCTTTTTCCCTGACCGACCCTTTGACGAATCAAGGGTCATCTTGTCCGATTGGGCCATGAGGGAAGGACCTGTGATGAGGATGAAAACCATTGTGATTAAACCGATATAGATTCCTAACCTTTTCATATCCAATTCTCCCGCAATAAGTGATTGGTTGTTACAACCAACTCTCTGAAGAGGCTTCGTTTCGTTGGGGATAAACCTCCTGAGACCTCAAGACGGCTCGGGCAAAGGCAATCATGCTCGGGACATGAATGCCGATCGGGCAGTAACAGCGGCCGCAGAGCACGCAGTTCCTCCAGACGATCCCTCTCATGTTATCTAAAGACTTCCGGTCCACCTTCCCTCTCTTTCGATAGAGTTTTCCCAGGGAATGGATCACTTTGTAAGAGGGCATGTACTGGGGGTCTTTCTTATGTTTCATATAGAGGAAACAGCTTTCAGCACATAGACTACAGTGGGCACAGTAGGAAAGAAAACGTTTCATCTTTCCTTTCCTGCGGTCGAGCAGTGCTTTGATCTTTTTCGTATCAACTTTTTTTATTTCCTGATTCGAAATGACCTTATCCATTTAGCGTCTCCTTGTCTCCTCCGTTAGAAATCATGGATCGGCTGAATTTCTAGCGGGGTTTACCAGGTTCTGGATCCCCGGAGGAAACCATATTCCCCTCCGAGGAAGAAGCGGTATAGAAAGAAAAAGATCATGTGTCCCAATTTGGTGAAGG
>Ga0194126_10007763_pt1 | contig 14839 bp, 11 predicted proteins | sample TA2KigC150mmetaG_FD_148641 | JGI IMG/M metagenome (GOLD analysis project Ga0194126, IMG submission 148641) | Freshwater microbial communities from Lake Tanganyika, Tanzania - TA2015035 Kigoma Deep Cast 150m | ecosystem: Environmental > Aquatic > Freshwater > Lake | place: Tanzania: Lake... | reverse complement strand
CTCGTCGAGCACATGCAGCGGGATGTCTTCGACGACGGGGCGCACTACGAAGTGACCCCAGGCTATCATGCGTGGGTGATGAACCTCTTCCTGAGGGCGGCGCTGCTGGCGCAGCGGAACGGGTACGAAGTGCCGGGGCTGCTGGAGAAACATGAGCGGATGTTCGAGTTCCTCCTGCATCTCTCCCGTCCCAACCGACACGCGCCCTCGCTCGGCGACGCCGGCGGCCCCGCCGGGCCGAGCCTCCGCGGCAGCATGGGCCTCGGCGCGCTGCTGTACGATCGCCCCGACATGCGGTACCTCGGGGTCGACAAGCCCGAGGAGTCGTGGCTGTGGCTCTTCGGCGAGGAAGCCGTCGCGCGGTATGCGGCGATGGAGCGCCGTCCGCCCGCGTTTACCAGCAGCTACCTGCCGAACGCCCTCTACTTCGCGCTGCGCACCGGTTGGGAGCCCGAGGACCACTACCTGCTCTTCGATTGCGCGCCCTGGGGCGGGGGACACAGCCACGCCGACCGCCTGAGCGTGTCCGCCTACGCCCTCGGACAGGACCTCGTCATCGACCCGGGGATGTACAGCTACGACGAGCCGCTCTCGCGAACATACCTGCGCTTCGGCCCGGCGCACAACGTCCTGCTGATCGACGAGGCGGACCAGCCGAACGTCGATCCGGTCGCCCTCGCGCGCGACTTCACCGAGGGCTTCGACTTCGTCTGTGGGCGTCTCACCGATGAGAAGCGCGGGCTCACGCAGACCCGCAGCGTCCTGTTCGTCCGGCCCGCGTACTGGGTCATCGCCGATCACGTCCAGGGCGAGGGGCCGCACCGCCTCCAGCAGCTCTTCCACCTGCCGCTCGGGGCGGCGGTCGGCCTGTCGGAAGCGCGCGCCGAGGTGACGCTGAAGGAGGGCACGTCCTTCGTGCTGCAGGCGGCCGGACCGCCGGGGGTTACGGGGAAGGTGCTGGAGGGCTGGGTGCCGACCGGCGGCGCCTCGGCCGAGAAAGCCCCGGTGGTCGCCTTCGAGTGGCACGCCGACCTCCCCACCGCCTGCGCCGCGCTGCTCTACCCCCTTAACGACACCCGCGCCGACGAGGTGCGGATCGAAACCACGCCCTCCGCCGGGCAAGCTCTCACCGTGGCCGTCACACGCCCGGCCGCCGCCGACACGCTGACCTTCGCCGCTGAGCCCGCGCCGCTACCCGGTGCCGACGCCCCGACCCGCGCGACCTGCGTGTCGGAGCGGGAGGCGGGGAGGGTGGTGTACGCGGCGCCGTAAGGGTCAGTACCGCCACCCCCCTGACCTGGAGGCCCTGGCCGCTTCGCGCCGCACACGGCGCGTATGGCCGAACAGTGCGTGCCTCGCAGGGCGGGCAGTGATCTCAGGCTTTGTGGCCCGCCACGTCAGTGGACGAAGGGACGCCTACACTCGGGGCACCAGGCGATGTGCTTGGAGGCCGCCCAGACACCGACGCCCAGCAGCCCGCCCGCCACGGCGAGCGGCACCGCGCCAGCGGTCGCGCCTCCCAGAGCGGCAATGCCGATATGAGCTCCAACTTGCCGACCCAGGAGACTTGGCAGGCCGGTCAATGCCGCGCCCCACAGCGTGTTCCGCAGAACCCGTTGACGGGGTGAGACCAGGTTCGGGTTGGTGTGGTGGCCACACCGAGGGCAGATGGTGTGCTCCTTGGTCTTCACGGCGCGCACCTCCCGGACTGTCGCTATCGACGGCGGTCTGCCGCTGACGCCTGCGATGATCCTGCCCACGACATGCCGGGAGCCCGGCTGCCCCAACATCCCCAGCGCCCTGTGCGACTGTGGGAGCATCGTCGGCCGTCCGCGCCTCACGCGTACCTCCCGTACCTCCTGGCCGCCGCGTACATGGCGAGCACGTTCTCGGTGGGGGTGTTGTCCTGGATCTGGTGGGTGGGGGCGAGGCAGTAGCCGCCGCCGGGCATCATCGTTCCGAGGGTCTCGCGGACGGTCAGGGTCACGTCGTCCACCGTGCCGTAGGCGAGCGGTCCGGCGGTGCTGATGCAGCCATGGAAGGCGAGGCGGCCGCCGAAGGTCTGCTTGAGGTGCGCGGGCGACATGTCTTTCGCCTCGGGTTGCAGCGTGTCCACGACGTGGATGCCCATCTCGATGAAGTCCTCGTAGGCCCAGCTGCTCGACCCGCAGGTGTGCATCATCACGGGGAGGTTGTGGCTCCGCGCGAGGTCGCAGTACGGCTGATAGCGCGGGCGGAGGTGCTTGCGGAACGTCTCGAGACTGATCAGCGGGCCGATCTGGGTGCCGAGGTCCTCGCCGAGCCACAGGAAGTCCACGCCGCCCTGCGCGGCCTCGAGGATGCGCGCGGTGACCTCGATCTGGATCGCCATCCGCCGGTCGGCGAGGAGCAGCCCGGCGGGCTCGTCGGTGATGAGGTCGATGAGCGTCTGCTCCATCCCCCGCAGCATCCCGTTCCCATTGATGATGTCGCCATACCCCGCCGAGCCGTTGATGGCGAACCGTTCCTGGCGCTTGCAGGCCTCGGCGACGCCCGAGTAGTCGTAGTCATCCGGCGAGGGCAGCGGCCACGTGGCGACCTCCTCCTCGGTCGCCTCCCGCAGCGGGAAGTCGCAGAAGTCCCAGTACCCGCCGCTCGGATGCTCGATGTAGCGCGTGTGGATGCCCCAGAGCGGATCGACGCGCCGGTCGAGAACCTCCTCGTGCAGACGCGGTCCGGTGTAGGGCGCGCCGACGCCGCGGAAGTCGACGTCGAGCGCGGTCAAGAGCCCCTCCCAGTCGCTCTCCGCCAGGCCGAAGTGCGCCATCAGCCGCGCGTTGATGCCCGGGTTGCCCGCGTAGTTCAGAGGCACCCGATCGGGCTCCTGATGGGCGAAGGCGGTGAGGACGCGGTCTTTAGGCGAGAGAGGCGAGGGCATGAGCAGGGGCTCCCGGAACGGCTTACTCGGCGAACTGGCCGCTCAACGCGCAGTAGACGGTTGCGGCCTCGCGGCCGGCATGGGTCAGTCGGACCTTCACCCAGGGCCAGCGGACGTAGTCGGCCGGGGGCTCGAGGTAGGTTGTGGTCCGGGCGTTCGGGCGCGTCTCTATCGGGCGCCACGAGTAGTTGCGGTAGTCGTAGACTTCCAGCTCGGGCCCCGAGCCCTCGACCCCCGCCGTGAGCAGCAGCCTGTCGAGCCGCTGCGGACGGGGGCTTGAGGAGAGTCGGAAACGCACCTCGTGGACCCCGGAGTCCACTGCGAGCTTGCCCTCCGACCCAAGCCGGACGCCGCGCGCCGTAGCATCCAGCGCCGGCAGCACGTCCACGAAGCCGCGAAGCCCGCCGCTCGCGGCAGGCCCCGGGGGCACCTCCACCAGGACGAGCAGCTCCCCGGCGTGCACCTCGCGGGCCGGGGCCAACGTGACCAGAGGCCGATCCGGCCGGACCCACGCCGCCACAATCGGCGTGGCCGGGGCGAAGGGGTCCGGGGCGCTCGTGTCGGGCGGCATCCAGTAGGACGGCCCCCCGAACAGGCCGCCGCTGGGCGGCGAGCCCATCTCCATGGACCCGAGCCGGCGGAGCAGCCGGTGGCGGATGCGCGCCTCGGCCGAAGGCGCAGTCTTCGAGTCCTCGGCCTGGGAATGCTCCGCCACGAGGTCGAAGGGAGTCTTCCCCGGCGCGGCGGGCTGGCGTTGGAAGCGGCTGCGCTCGAAGGGGTCGGTCTCGCGGGTCTCGCCGGCGGGAATCAGCCCCGACATCAGCACCGGGGCGCTGGGCAGCAGCACGAAGGGCCAGCGGAGGTCGTACGGCGTCCCGTTCTCGATGGACACCGCCACCCGGTTGGCATCCAGCTCGACCAACCGAGCCGTGATCCGCCCTTGCAGCTGCCAGGGCCCCTGAACCCTCACCGCGCCAAAGCCCCACAGGTCGACCGGCATGTCGCGGACCGCGAAACCCGCCTGCTGCCGGACGGGATGGCTGCGCGCTCGCCGGGCCCCCGTGAGGTACTCTGCGGTCTGGGCGCCATCGGCGGGCGAGAGCCCATACTCCCGCGCCGCCGCCGACCGTATCCCCCACACCGCCTCCAGCCAGCCGACCGAGGCCCCCGAGCGAGCCACCCCGACCCCGGCTGCGTACGTGCGGCAGGCCCCGAGCCGGGTCGCCGAGCCGATGTACCACGCCCCCACGCTGAACCCCAGGACGACCAGCAGCGTGGCCTGACCCGTCCACTCCCGGCGGTCCAGCCGCTTCGCCACCAGGTTCACGGCAACCAGCACCCCGATGTACGCCAGCAGGTATCCGCCGAGGAGCCCGAAGGCCTCCCACTGGAGGATCGGGAGCTGCACGATCCCCGGCGACAGGCCGTCGCCCGGCCACGAGGAATCCTGCGACTTCAGCCGCGACAGGGGCCGGCAGCGGTCCATCGGGTGCTGCTCTTCCAGCAGATCGGACCACACCTCCGTGAGCAGCGAGTCGGCCGCGTCGAGCGGCGGGGCTGTGCAGTCGGCCGCCAAGAAGCACGCCATTCCCGTCTCGCTGGGCCGCGAGGCCAACAGGGGGAGGCCGTCCTGCTCCACGATGACGCGGGCGTCCGGCTTCCGCTCCGTCGCGGCGACGAGGGCGCGCCCGGAGGGGAGACGCTGGCGGAAGTGCTCGGCGAGAGCGTTGAGGTTCGGCATGGCGCTCTGGCCCCGGAACCGGACCGGCGAGAGCTCCTCGATGAAGGAGTCGCGCAGCTCGGCTACGGCGGGCGAGGAGGTGACGATCAGCAGCCCGCCGCTCTTCACCCAGCTCACCAGCGCCTCGCGTTCGAAGTCCTCGAAGTCCTCCGGCGAGATGTCGCGCAGCACGATCGCCGTGACACCCTCATAGCCCGCGGCGCGGTCGGGCAACCCGAGCGCCCCCGTCGAGCGGTCGGGCGTCACGTAGGCGACCACGGAGTCTGCGGCCGAGTACTCCGCGGCGCTCCGGTGGCCGCTCGTGACGGGCGCCGCGCCGATCGTCCCCAACCCTCCCGCCTTCCGGCTGACGCCTAGCACGATCCGCGAGCGGGGGTCGTGCCAGGAACAGGTGGCGGTCTTGACCACAGGCGGCCCGGCGGTGGGACGGAACTCGACCCGCAAGGCGGTCATCCCGGTTCGCGGCCGGGCATACAGGAGGAACGCTCGTCGGGAAGAGGGTGGGGCTTCCACGGGAATGCGGTAGTCGCTGCGGGCGTCGGTAGCGTCTTGGGGGGGGAGGACCAACTCGCCCAGGGCCGCCTCGCCCGGGTTGCTCAACACGACCCGCACCGGTGTCCAGCAGCCCAGCTTGGCATGGCCGCCCAGACCGACGGTGACGTTCAACTCCACGGCCGCGAAGCACGCGGGGGAAAGCAGCAGGGCGACGGCGAGATAGGGGACAGGCGCCAGTCTCGGACATGACGTCTGTCGGACAACGGTGCCTGTCCCTGATTTCGCCTTCCCGTCAGCCGGTGAGGACATCATAGTAGCCCGCAATGCGGTGCCGGGGCCGGTAGCCCTCGGGCAGAGACCTCAAGCTGATCGCGCCCACCGGGCACAGCTCCCCGCACAGCCCGCAACCGCTGCACTCCTCCGCGATGAGGCGAATGGGGCCCTCACGGTCGTCCTTCGTCGCCCCGTGGGGGCAGACCCGCACGCAGGTGCCGCAGGACGTGCAACGCTCCGGATCGATGGCGGCCACCACAGTCTGTCGGCGCTCGACCTGCGTCTGTCCCTTGACCCGGCTCACCGCCTTGCCGCGGAAGTCAGCGAGCGATGTGTAGCCCTTCGTCTCCATCCAGTCCCGCAGCCCCTGCAGCATCGCCGCCGCGACCCCGTACCCCTGCAGGTACAGCACGGTGCAGAGCTGCACCGTATCCGCGCCCACGAGGATGTGCTTCACCACATCCTCGGCATTCCACACGCCGCCGCTGGAGCTGATCGGGAGCTCCGTGGCCTTGTCGATCTGCCAGAGCCATCCGAGCACGTAGTACAGCGACCAGGGGCCGCCGTGGCCGGCCATTCCGCCGTGCATGATCGGGGCTTCGGTCTCGATGTCGATGTCCAGCCCCGCGAAGCGGCTGAACGGCACGACCCCGTCCGAGCCGGCCCGCTCCATGAGCCGCGCGATCTGCGAGGGCGAGCTCATCTGCGGGGTGAGCTTCGTGGTCAGCGGAATCGAGACGGCCTCCCGGGCGATGCGGGTCGCGCTCTCAATGAACTCGGGCAGCGCCGCGAGGTTGTCGGTCAGGTGCGCGCTATAGGGGCACGAGAGGTTCAGCTCGACCGCATCCGCGCCCGCCTGCTCCATCAGACGCGGGTACTCGCTCCACGCCTCGTCGGAGACGCACGCGCAGCTGCCGATGACCTTGATGCCCAAGGCTTCCTTGGCCTTGCGGATCTCCTCGCAGAACTGCTGCGGGTCCAGGTGCGCGGCCTGCTCGTAGGTGTAGAACGTCGTGGAGCGCGCGGCGCCGATCCGCCGCTGCAGCACCCGGAACATCGGCGCCGGGTCCCGCCGCGCCACCGGGTCCTCGAACAGGGTCTTCATCACGACCGCCGACATGCCCGCGTCCTCGCACCGGCGCATCTTGTCCACGATCTCGGTCGTGCCGGCCGAGGCCGCGATCAGGGGATTCGGCAGTTCGAGGCCACGAGCATAGAGACATCGCAGATCCATCAGCCAGTCCTTTCACGGGCGCGCCCGGCGGCCTCGGGGACAGACAACCAGACCCGATGGGGCTGGGTCTCGTCGTCAGTCCCCCGGTTCTCGTCAGTTCTCCACCGCGGCCAGGGCCTCGTCGGAGACCTCGAAGTTCGAGTAGACCTGCTGCACATCGTCGTGGTCGTCGAGCTGCTCCATGAGGTTCAGCAGGTTCTTGGCCTTGTCGTCGGGGACGGGCACGTTGCTCTTCGGCACGAAGGTCAGCTCCGCGCGGTCGAACGCGTACCCGGCCGCCTTCAGCGCATCGTGGACGGCCTGGTAGTCGCGCGGGTCGGTGACGATCTCGAAGTACTCGTCGTCCTCGGTCACGTCATCGGCGCCGGCATCGACCGCGGCCAGGAGCAGTTCATCGCCATCGACCGTCTCGCCCTTCGCGACGACCAGGACGCCCTTCTGCTCGAACATCCACGCCACCGAGCCCGCCTCACCCAGATTCCCGCCGGCGCGGTCGAAGAGGCGGCGGACCTCAGCCACCGTGCGGGTCTTGTTGTCGGTGAGGCAGGTCAGCATCATCGCGGCGCCGCCGGGCCCGTAGCCCTCGTAGGTGATCTCCTCGTAGCTGACGCCGTCTATCTCGCCGGTGCCCCGCTTGATGGCGCGCTCGATGTTGTCGGCCGGCATGGAGACCGCCCGCGCCGCCTCGATGCCCAGCCGCAACCGGTTGTTGACCGCCGGATCGCCGCCGCCCATGCGCGCCGCGACGATGATCTCCTTGGAGAGCTTCCCGAATACCTTGCCCCGCTTCGCATCCTGCCGGCTCTTCCGGTGGATGCGGTTCGCCCATTTCGAATGACCGGCCATGGCCCCTGTTCACACCTCCGAAGTGTCCCTGCAGGCGCGATTATAGCACTGGGGCAGAGCCGGAGCAAGGAAGGGAGGTCTGCGTCAGGGGGAGTCGGCCTCCCGGCCAGGGAGCTGCGGGCGATGGTCTGCCTCGCCCTCCTCGACGGCACGCTCATGCCTCCCCGCGAGGGCCAGGAGGGCCTCTACGCGGGCAAGTGGGAGTACCAGGAGGTCGGGAAGATCGAGGGGATGGGGGTGGCGGTGAAGGAGGGGTAGGCGACGGCGTGCGCGGGCGGGATCTAACCCGCGCGGAACTCCTCGCGGCTCTTCTTGGCGTCCCGGACGATGGCGGCGAAGGTGCCATCCGCCACCTCGTCGTGCGTAGGCACCTGGGTGCGTCGCGTAGGGTCATCGGGGTGGACCCACAGCCACCCGTGCTTGCCCTTCCTCGTGCGCTCCAGGCCGTTCCTCTTCAGGACGCGGTTGATCGTGTCGGGCTTCACGGGTACCCTCGGCCCCCTCAGGCAACACTGCCAGGGATGTCCTTCACCGGGAGTTCGGCACCCATCCCTGCGAGCACGTCCAGCATCTCGGCGATGGACTCGGCTATAGCGGCAAGCGCCTCATCGCGCCCGGTCTGTTGTACGGCGCAGCGGACCGTCGGGCAGTGTGCAACCCACAGCCCCGACCTAGCATCCGGCCAGAGCTTCACCAGGTAGCAGTCAACGATAGCTATCTCCAGTTCGGCGAGGGTCCGCTGAAGGTCCTCGGCCTGCGCGTCGAGATCGGCGCGTAGACGGGCCAGCTCGTGCCGGGACTCCGGCCCCGCGGCCAAGCTGGTCACCACCACCGTCTGGTACTGCGCCGCCTCCAAGCTCAGGTTGCGCACCCCCGGCTCATACCATCGAATGGCAGTCTCGGGTCCGAGCGCCTTGGGGTGTGCGGCCAGGACCTGACAACTCAGGGGCTCAGTCGTTGTTGCGGGGAAGAGCCCCTGAGCGGCGTGGCCGCTGATCGCGGCGTCACCCTCGGCTGGGGCGGCGTAGTTGGACCCCCAAGCCTTGGCCTCGTCGGACGGCTCTCGGCCCCTTGACCCTCTGTCGCCCTTCTGTACGGGTACCCCGGGCATGTTACGCACTTGATGCCTCCTCCTCCGGCGACAACCCGTAGCCCAAGTGCTCGGCCAGCGCGCCCGCCAGAGCCTCCGCGAAAGCGCCCGGCATCACGTACGAACCAAGCAGTACCGCCACCCCTCTGCCCGCCTCCTTGTCTACGGCGAAGGCTGGTATCTGCCAGAACGTGACGGTGATTTCTGTCTCGCCCGATGAGAGCACGCGCTTCTGAACGTTGACGTGGTTGGTGTACTGGCTGGCCGTTCCCTCGGGCACCTGTAGCGTCATGTCGATCACGGCCGCGGGTTCACTCGCGCTCTTCCGGCTGGCGGTCTTCGCTCTTGCCATCGTGGACCCTCCGACGTCTGGGAGCCGCGCACGGGCGCTCTAGTATGACGTTCGTGCCTCGGGAGCGGTTCACCTCCCCGCGCCGAGAGCCGCTTGCGCGGTGCGGCCCCAGCTTCCAGGCCATGTCCCGAACGGCCAGCCGCATTCGCTGACTGGTGCGGTGTTCCTGGTAGAGTACTCCGGCAAGCAGCCCATCGAGAACACCAACATGATCAACGTTCCTCTGTCGCGCCCGCCTCTGCGCGCCTGACACTGGGGAAGTCATGCGCCACGCGGGCGAGGAGGGCATCGGGGTCGTTCTCCATCGCGTAGATCCTCACGCGCCAGACCTGCTCGGTGGGGGGCGTGTTAATCGGCAGCCAGAGCGGGTTGTTGTGCATGCAGTCGTGCCAGGCCTGGCACATCAGGGGCGCCGAGTCGTTAGCGATGGCGGCGAGGTACTTCCCATCGCGGGAGACCGCGCCGATGACCGTCGTCGTGTAGCGGTCGGGGCTGTAATCGGCCCACGAGGTCGGCCCGACCGTCGGCACGTCCTGCCACTCGCCGACGTACATCTGCACCCATACCGGGTTGTTGTAGGGGTCGTCGGCCGCGCGTACGGGGATCGGGCGGCGCTCGGTCTCGTGCAGGAACGTGAGGCCCTTCCGCGTGAAGATGAAGCAGCGCTTGACGAACTCGGGATAGGGATCAGGCGCGCTGGCGAAGAGCGGCGCCCGTCGCAGCTGCCAGCAGAGGTTTGGGCCGGGCACCCCTACCGGCGCCTCGCCCGATTCGACCTGCACCCGCGCCGCGAACTCGACCGCCCCGGGCTCGGGGGTGACCGTCGTGACCCACAGCACGTTCGGCATCGCCCGCAGGCGGTGTCGCAGCTCCAGCCGCCCGCCGTCCAGCGCGCTCGCGCCGAGGAAGTCCACGTCGCTCTCGTAGCACCATGAGTCGCACGTGAAGTTCGGCACGTTCGGGAAGGCGGCCGAGACGAGCGTCAGCGTGTCCCTCGCCCACACGCCAAGGGTCGGGAGCCGGTCGGGCTGGGGGTTCGTCGCGGTCACGATCATCTTCGGCTCCTGGGCGTGCCCGACGGTCGTCGTCGGGCCGAAGATCGCGCACAGCAGACAAGCGCCAACCATGGGTCGCGCTCCCTATCGCCCGGCCAGCTTCTCGATGGCCCGGGCAATCTCCAACCGCCGCGCCAGCAGCGGGGCCGGATCCTGGGTGTAGGACACCAGTGAGGCGGAGACGGTCGCGGGCACTCGCAGCAGGGGCGTGTACTCCGCGGTCTCGGCGGGCTTCAGGCGGCCTCGCTTCTCTTCCAACAGCCGCCGGAGCAGGGCGAGGTACTCGTAGTCCTCGACCCCGTCGCGCAGCGCCTCCCAGCGCAGGCTGCTCACCGGGCCGTCGAGGACGGCTTCAGGCTGGGCGCCGGTGGCGGCCCGGGGCGGGTAGAGGAACCGCCCGTCGCCGCAGTTCCAGCGCCGCTTCTCACCGCGCGGGGTCCCGTAGCCGTCCACCCAGCTCATCGCGTCCGCGTACGGGTCCTGCGGCGCATCGGGGTAGGCGGCGCCGCTCGTCCACCAGGTGCTCTCCCAGATCAGCACGCCGTCGACTTGCTCCTGCCAGGTCTGCCAGAACCAGAGCCGCAGATCGGTGCCGGGGCGGTCGATGAAGTTGGCGATGTAGGGGGCCTTGGGCCCGCAGCAGATGTACCAGGTGTACAGGTCCCCGGCCTGCCGGCGTTCGTCGGCGAAGCGCGGCCGGTGGGTGTGCATGATCGGGCACCACAGGTCGATGAGCCCGATGAAGTCGTCCGCCGCTCCCAGGTTCATCGGGACCATCCGCCGCAGGCCGGGGAAGTTCTCCTTGAGGCGCCGCAGCTGGGAGACGACAAACGGGTAGTCCTTCACGTCCGGCTCGTCAAAGGGGTAGACCACGGCGCGGTCCAGGAGGTCCCGCTCCTGCAGGTGCGTCCGCGCCCCCTCACACCAGGCCCGCAGCAGGGCGGCGTACTCCGGCGTGTCCTCGGCGTAGCCGCACAGTTCGCCCGGGTACCGCTCGTGGAAGGTCCCGCCGCCCAGGCCGGGCACGTGGAAGACGAAGGAGTTGAAGTGGAACTCCTCGATGGCGCGCTCCATGGCCCGGTCCCACCTGGTCCAGTCGAACTTCACCAGGTCGCCGCCGCCGATGGGTCGGGCCTGCTCGAAGCCGCCGTCGACGATGAGTTCGTTGCCTGTGGCCGTGTCGAGCAGTGAAACCTCGTCCAGCCAGACCGTCCCGGTGTTCTCGCCCCCCGGGGTCCACTCACAGCCCAGGACGCTCAGGACGGCGGTCGTGGCGCCCGGGGGCGGGTCGGCGAAGGTGAACTCGGCCGGCTGCCAGGCCGTTGAGCCGGGCAGCCGGCCATGTTGGTTGCGGTTGGGGATGTGCGCCCCCGCCGCGTCGCGGTAGGCCAGGACCACCATCGCCGGGTCGGCGGTCGCGGTGCGGTACCAGAGGCTGAGCTTCAACGGGGCCGTCCCCACGACCAGCGGCTCGACGAACGAGGCCTGTGGCGCGCCTTGCGCGGAGGCGTCCTCACTCCGCAGCGCCGCCGCGCCCGCGTGCGGGTTGTCGGTAACGACCCTCCCCCCGTTCCAGCGGCTGCCCGTCTGCCACTGGTACGTGAACGCGTCCAGCGGCGCGGGGTTGTACGGGCTGATCCGGTGGTCGGCGAAGCTGCGCAGGTACTTGTCCAACACGGCTCGCTGGTCGGCCTCGGTCGTCAGGTTGTGGTAGCGCCGCACGTTCCCCGGGCTGAAGCCGAACATGGTGCGGCAGGTGCTGTCGGGCGGGAGCGCAAAGCCGAAGACCTCCACCTGGACCGGCACGGTAGCCCTGAAGCCCTCGGCGGTCAGCGTGACCTCTCCCTTGTACAGGCCCGGGCGGGCATCAGCGGGTGCTCTCACGCTGAGCCACAGGGGCTGGTTGCAGCCCGCGGGGACATCGCGGCCACCGCCGAGGGGCGGCAGCGGGTCAGGCCACAGGCCGGTGCGACCGATCTCGTCCGAGGCGTACTCCACGTTGACGTAGTCCACGGCCAGCAGCTCCACCGCCGACGCGGGCAAGGTCGCTCCGGACGTGGCGCGGAGCGCGCCCACCTCGCCCCGAAGACCCCGTAAGGGCCGCTCAGGGCGGACGACGATCTGTGCCCCCTCGGCCTCGTTGCCGGCCAGGCGAAGGGTGACTGCATCGCCCGGGGTGTTCGGCAGCGGCCGCGTACGACTCACCTTCCAGCCGGAGGTCGCCCACCACAGAGCGACCTGCCGGTCCGGCGAGGGCAAGGCTTCGCCATAGTGGCTGACGTCCAGGACGCACACGGTCTCATCGGTGGCCAGGCGGGTCTGCCAGCCGGGACCCAGAGTGAGTTCGAGCCGGTACCGGCCCGGCAGGGCGGTTACGTACGGCAGGCTCACCAGAGTCTGGGCCTCGGGAGCCAGCGTGACGGCGTCGCCCGACACCGTGACCGTCGCGCCACGCGGGTCCTCCACCTGCAGCTGGGGCTGCAAGGCCACCGGGCGGGCGGCCCGGTTGGCAACCCGTACGCCGAAGGTCGGCGAGTCGCCGGGGCGGCCCTCCGGCGTTACCGCGAGCCCCTCGTCCTCGCCCAACAGTGTGACGGCCGCCGTCTGTCCGGAGCAGTCGGCGCCGGCGCCTTCCACTCGGGCGTCATACTCGTAGCCCGTCACCTGGAAGAAGACGGGGCGCGTTCGATCGCCGTCATCGCAACTGAGGCGCACCCACACCGCCGCCGCAGGCAACAGGTCGGCCGGGACCGCGAAGCTTGGGGTCGGGGCCTCTTGGGCCACGGTGCCCAGGAGGCGGTAGTCCCGACCATCCGTGGACGCCTCCACCCGCAGCTTCAGGCTGCTTTCTTCGTGGAACCAGACGGTAGGCGTGACCGTGGCCTGGGTCTGGGGCCGCCCGGCCAGGAGGTGCCGGTAGATGAGATGCTCCCCCGCCCCGGTAAAGCGCCAGCGGTTGTCGTGGAAGGCGGCCGTGAATCCGGCCAGCGGGCGGCTGACGGTGCGCCAGGTCTCCAACGGCGCCGCGAAGTGATAGGCGCCGCCGGCAAGACTCTCGCCCTCGCCAAGTTCGAGGTCGTCCTGCCGGCGGTGCGCGAGCGTCACCGGATGCAGCTCGACCCGGTCGTAGTCAATCGCGCCCTTCAGCTGCCACTGCCCGAGGAGCAGACGGATGGGAACGGTCCCGGCGCCATCCGGCGCGGCAAAGCGCAGCCGCTGCTCCTGCCAACGCGGTCCGTCCTCCTCGGGTGCAAGGGCCAAGACCCGGATGGCGAAGCCCGGACCGATGACGGCGTAGGGGGTCGCCTCGCCGGCCGGCCGCAGGCGCAGCCGGGCGCGCATCTCGTAGACCTGCCCGGGCTCGAGCGCCACCGGGTCGCTGCTCCACTGGCCGCCATCGCGGACGGTGACGAAGCGCCGACCGTCCGCAGCCTCGCCCTCGCCCCAGGCGGTGTCGCCGGAGGCCGTCCAGCCCTCCGGGGACCCCTGCCCCAGCTCGAACGACCCGTTCGCGACCAACTGCGCGCCCGCGAGCCCAAGCCGGGTCAGGGCCAGGAAGGCAGGAAGCAGCAGACGAAGCATGGACACCGTCCTCCTGTGGCGGGACTGCCAGTGTCATCTACCCTCGACGTTGCCGCAAGTCCACTGCCCAGTTTCCCGAGGAGGTTCCGGCGCGCCTCCTCGACAAGATGGCCCGCAGGGAGGGATGGACTGCAATGGGCATCTACGTAGGGATCGACCTGGGCAGCACGACGCTGTCGGGGGTCGTGCTGGACCCGGCGACCCGTGAGGTTGTTACGCAGGAGACCGTGCCGAACGAGGCGGAGGTTACCTCCACGGAGGATCGGGAGCGGGATCGGTCGGAGTGGGACCTGGAGCGGATGGTCGAGAGCGCGCTGGCGCTCATCGGGCGGCTGGCATCGGGCCGGAGGATCGAGGCCGTTGGCGTGACCGGCCAGCAGCATGGGATGGCGCTCCTGGACCGTCTGGGGACGCCCGTCTCGCCCTTCATCGGGTGGCAGGACCGGCGCTGCAATGAGCCGCTGTCCGATGGGCGGACGACGGTCCAGCGGATGCTCGAGCAGGGCGGGGAGATGTTCCGCCGCAGCGGGTGCGTTCCCGCGACCGGCTACATGGCCTCGACGCTGTTCTGGCTGGTTCAGCGCGGCGAGCTGCCGGCGAAGGCCGTGGCCTGCTTCGCGCCGGACCACCTGGTCGGGCGGCTGTGCGGGAAGGACGCGATCACCGACCCGACGCTTGCCGCCAGCGCCGGGGTGTTCGACGTGGAGCGCGGCGAGTGGAATGCGGAGCTGGTCGAGGTGCTTGGGCTGCCGTTGGGCTGTCTTCCCGAGGTCCGGACGCCTTGCACCCGGGCGGGGGGCCTGAGCCGTGACGCGGCCGCGTTGACCGGGCTCCCGGAGGGCACCCCGGTCGCAACGCCCTGCGGCGACAATCAGGCAAGCTTCGCGGGGAGCGTGGGCGACCCCGCGCGCAGCGTGCTAGTGAACATCGGCACCGGCGGGCAGACGTCCGTGTACGTGGAGCAGGCGCTGTTCGTGGAGGGCCTCGATCTGCGGCCCTTCCTGCAACCCGGCTTCCTCCTCGTCGGCGCGGGCCTGGCCGGAGGCCGGTCGTACCGGATGCTGAGGGACTTCGTTCGAGAGATCGGCCGGCAGCTGTTCGGGATCGAGGATCTGCCCAACCTCTACGAGCGCCTGACGCAGCTCGCGGTCGACGCGCCGGCGGGCTGTGACGGGCTGACCTGCGAGCCGATCTTCGCGGGGACGCGCCACGAGCCCGACCGCCGGGCCGTCTGGCGGGGGATGAGCGAGGAGA
>Ga0194126_10007747_pt1 | contig 14873 bp, 16 predicted proteins | sample TA2KigC150mmetaG_FD_148641 | JGI IMG/M metagenome (GOLD analysis project Ga0194126, IMG submission 148641) | Freshwater microbial communities from Lake Tanganyika, Tanzania - TA2015035 Kigoma Deep Cast 150m | ecosystem: Environmental > Aquatic > Freshwater > Lake | place: Tanzania: Lake... | reverse complement strand
AATTGAAGTCACCAAAGGCAACTCCAAATGGGAGGGCTTCGGCACAGCCCTGAAGCCAGCCCATGAGCCGATATGCCTTGCAAGAAAGCCATTAAGCGAAAAGACGATAGTCGAGAACGTCTTGAAACACGGCACGGGGGCGTTAGATATTGATGGTTGCAGAATCCCAATAGATGCAAATAAAGAAACAGACAAAAGAATTGATGGAAACGATAGCCAAAAAGGTGCAAGCGGATCAACATATAAACCCGAAGGTCGCTTCCCAGCCAACATTATCTGCACCGATGATGCTTTGAATGATGGGGTGATGACGAAGCATAATTCAAAGAATTGTATTGATGATGTTGAAAGCAATATCAGCACTTTTGGGGCAAGTAAGAGTAGGAAAGTAATAAGAATAGCAGACTCTGGCTCCAAATCCCGCTACTTTGATATAGATGTCTGGGCTGAAAAGTATGGGATACTCCAATTCCCGAAGGCGAGTAAGACAGAAAGGAACGAGGGGTGCGAGGGGTTGGAGGAGAAAGAAATAGATGGAACAAGTGGCAATGAATATATGGGTTTAACAAGTGCAGGTAATAGAAAATTAACTACAAAGAACCACCACCCCACCGTCAAGCCAGTCCACCTTATGTCATGGCTTGTAAGATTGGTAAGCAAAGAAGGGGATACTGTTCTTGATCCCTTCATGGGATCAGGAACAACGGGGGTTGCCTGTAAACTGTTAGGCCGTAAGTTTATAGGGATAGAACTCGGTAAAGATCATTGTGTCATTGGTAAGGCAAGAATAGAGGGTGTTAAACGCCTTCGCCAAGAGGTGTTTGACTTTAGAGCAAAACCCCCCTTGACAAAATAATAGGGGTATAAAATGAAATTTTCACCTTTCGGCAATGATTTGTTTGGGAACCCAATTTCATTTGCAGACGGGGTTATATCTAAAAAGTTTGAATTTCCCCCCTTTAGCGTTCTGGATGCAAGGCAGGGGGAATGGCAGGATAGGAAACGATCGAAGAGGTGCAGGCTCCTCGGGCGAGGATCCAAGAAAGGAAAGAAGGTGGCCGGGAGGATGAAATAATTGTGCGAACAGGTCTGCCATAACCGAAACTGTCACCACCACATGTTGTCGCAAATCCTTTTTAAGGGCACCAGCAGTAGCACTAAGAAAAAGGGTGCACCGATCAAAGGGAAGGCTAAGGAGACAGAGGCAAGCATGGAGTTTGGGAACTGCATGCTTATGCTGACCAGATCCTTTACCCTGGAAGAGATCGGGGAGATGTGGGGGCTAACAAGGGAGAGGATCAGGCAGATTGAGGAGAGGGCGCTTGGTAAGCTTCGCAGTCCGGTGAACCTCAGACGGATGAGGGAGGTCATGGAAGAATGTGGCGAGCCGGGTGAGAGGCGGTGGAAGATAGGTAGGCATAGGAGGAAGTGAGGAGGAATTTTAAATAATAGGCGGGTGCCTCCCCTCTGGGACAGCACGGCAGCAGCAGGAGCATTGCCAGAGGTTAGCCTGCCCCGCCTAAATAGGAGGAGTGAGTGGAGAAGTCAGACATCGCCACAATGAAGGATATGCGTGAGACCTGCGCTGCGTGTTTCCGAATCATTGCAAGCCACGGGCTGGTAAGGGTGCTTAGATAATATTCACAACAACAACGGCATTGCCATAGTCGCCCGGTCAACGGACGATCTAAAACCACTGGAGGGCCCATGGGAAAAGATTTATTCGGGCGTGACAAGGTAGTAGAGGCTATAGAACGCCTGAAGATGTTTGAACCACCCGAAGGGTATTACCTTGCCTTTAGTGGTGGCAAGGATAGCCAGTGTATCTACCACCTTGCAGAAATGGCAGAGGTTAAGTTTGATGCACACTACAATATCACAGGGATTGACCCACCAGAGTTGGTAAAGTTTATCAGGGAGAAGTATCCAAAGGTGCAGAGGCATCACCCAACTATTCATATTGGAAAACTTATTGAGAAAAAGATGATGCCTCCGACTCGTGTTGTTAGATTTTGCTGTGATTTTTTAAAAGAGAGAGGTGGAGAAAATAGGCGAATAGTTACTGGTGTTAGATGGGCTGAATCGGTCAAGAGATCAAAAAGAAAAATTGTAGAATATTGTTTCAAAGATCAGTCTAAGCAGTATATTAATCCAATTATAGACTGGAGCGATAATGATGTCTGGGATTTTTTAGAAAAAAATAATATTGAAGTATGCAATCTTTATAAAGAAGGATTCAAGAGGTTGGGTTGCGTTGGGTGTCCAATTGCGGGTAAAAAAAGAATAGCAGAATTTGAGAGATGGCCTAAAATTAAAGACCGTTGGTTGAGGGCATTTGATAGGGCAGTTAAGTCAAGAAGGGAAAAGATAAAGGCTGGTGCAGACCACCTAAAGTTTAGCGGGATGTTTGAGTGCTGGCAGAGTGCCGAAGATATGTGGGAGTGGTGGATGGAAGATAAATATTACAACCCAGACCAAACTGTGATGTTTGAGTAGGAGGGCCCATGGAGCTCATCACAAACTCAACCTGCTACTGGTGTGGGGCGATAAACCCCTGGCGAAATGGCCTATGGTGTTACAAGTGCACCTGCTTCAAGGACGGGACCCGGGAGATCGAGCTTGACCGGAGGAGGAAGCAGGCCCTCGGGAATAAGAACTGGCACCCGCCTAAAGGAGGATGAGATGGGTTATTTTTCAAACGGGACAGAGGGAATAATATACCAAGAGCAATATTGCAGTCGTTGCCTCCATAATAATGATAAGCAAGCCTGCCCTGTCATATTTTTACATTTCCTTTACAACTACGACGAATGCAACAACCCGAACAGTTTCCTGAATGAATTAATCCCACGCTCTGCCGATAAATTAGATAACGAGCAATGTCGAATGTTTATTGCCAAGGGGAAGTAACCCCCCACGAAGTGAGGGGTTCGGATGATTAAAAATCTTCAGGTTCCTTGGTGATCTTCAACCCCTGAATATCCTCGAGGGTGATCTCTTCTTTCCCCAATGCCTCAATAGCGCTTTGAATTGCAGGTATCCCATACTTTGCGGCGAGTCCGAGAATCGTTATGATTGTAACGACTGGAACGGCCATCTCACTTCACCTCCTTTATCGTCATCGGAAGAAGTCCCGGCTTGATTGCATTGATCAAGGCTGCGACTGACTGCCACTTTGAAGCAGCGACGTTGATCGCAATTTTCAGCTTATCTTTATCTGCCGATGATTTGGTCACTTTATATATAGCGAACGCATCAACCGCTATGTTATGCGCCTCTTTGTAAATTTTGGCGGCCTTGTTGATCTCTGTCCGCTTCTCGGGAGTGATCTTTCCATCGGCCTGAAGATCTGCCACGATCCCCATCGCTATATAATAAAAGTCTTTGCTTTCATTAAGGGTGACATAGGTATTTTTCTCGAATGTAGCACAGGATGAACAGGCCCCAATCAGGATAGCAAGGAAAAGGATTGAGAGTAATTTGAATTTTTTCATTTTGTACCTCCGTTTGTTGGATTTTCTGTCACTCTAAATCTCTGAACCCCTTGAGCTACCCCAAAGAGTCCAGCCAATGCCACGGGAACAATCTCTTTCGCCTGATCCGGCCTGATGTAAATGGCATATATCGTTATTAAAACAACGGCAATGATCACCCAAAAACTTATGTTTTTGATGATCTCAAAAATCCCCCAATTCATATCCATCACCTCCTTTTATTTCTTACAAAAATTCGGATAAATTCCTATCTTGATCTCTTCTTTGCGGCTGATGGCTTCGCTAATGCGAGCAAACAGAACATCAAAGGCCATTTTAGAGTTTCCCACAAAATCTGGCGCTCGGTTGAAACCCACCAGAATGCATCCTTCAGTATCCGCTTCAGTATTGCCCGAATGAATCCTAATTCCTTCAAAATTAGGAACATCCAGAAGTAGCGGCATAGGACGCTGAAATCTTTTTGACCAATTAATGATGACTTCATATTCACCAGCCGGAATTGCAGTTGATCCTGCCACTTTAACACCAGCAGGACGCACTCGATCTTCGAGCGTAAAGCAAAACCTGTCCGGATCATCGTCTACCCACAGTTCCCCGATGGTGGATTTTTCGGTGAATTGGATTCTGTTTAGTTTCAGTCTCATCTTAAAAGAAAAGCCCACAATCCTATCGCCGTTCCAACCGCCCCGCCGAATGTTCCAGCAAAAACGATAATCTTATTTGTATTATCTTTTTTATAAAACTTCGCGCCGTAACTGCAACCAATTTGGTCAATCTTTTCGACCGCCTTGTAAATCATCCAGCTTTGTTCCGCCTGTGTCGCCTGCTTGAATTGAGATTCCGATATGTTGATGTTTAATCCGTTAGTCATTTCCAGTGTTCGATGTCCTCACTGACCATCACCTCCTATTGGATTTCTACTTTTGATTCCCATTTTCTTTTTATTTTAATAAGATCGGGAAATAATTTTTTAAATGCCTCACAAAACGGACTTTTTCGATCATAAGTATTCCATGTTAATTTTCTGGTAAAGGGGCAGCCGCCCTGACACCATGTCGCCCATTCACAGCCCTGGCATTCGGATAGATTTTTGGCGGACCAGCGATGAGAAAATTTAAAATCTTCCATTCGACGATGGGTATAGATCGAGCCGATCTTTGTATCCAGATCGGCATTGCAGCTCCTGATTGATCCATCGGGATCTATGACTAACAGCCATCTCCCGCATGAGTTTGGATTTTTGGGACCCGCCCATGTCGGATAGGTGGATTCCATGATAAAGTTCGGCCAGATTGCCCATTCCGAATCGAGAAGCAGATTAAACATCTCCTTCATTTTGTTTTGATATTTTTCGACATAACCTGGAATATTCCCTCCATGGTAAAGCCGGTTTGTTCTTACATGGCATCTATGTTTAACGGCGAGACGTGTGAGCCAGGGTAAACGATCAAGATTATAATCATCGAGCGCTATCGCAAGACTGCATCCCTTCATATAGGATTTGATCAATATGATCTTCGATTCTATTTTTTCTAAGCGATCATGGCACGGATTGACCATGATCCTTATTTTTCTCTGTTTCAAATCATCGAGGAGCAACGGATTCAGCCTGTCCCCGTTTGTGAATATAACGAATTCCCCGTCAGGATGAGGCCGGGTAATCGGGGGCCTATGCAGATTGATCTCATCGACGATTTTTAAAATCATCCCGGCTTTTGTCAGCGGCTCCCCTCCAAGAAAATGGACTTTAAGGGCCTTGACCTGTTCTGCCTCGAGAAGATTGCATATCCATAAAACGACCGCGCCGGCCATCTCCGGGTCCATGAATCCGAGACCTTTGGGATAATAGCAATCGGGGCATCCCTTATCACACCAGTCCGAGACGTAGAGATTTATCTGCAAAGCGTCCATCATTTCTCCGGATAATAATCGCAGTCTTCAAGCCAAAATCTTTTGATAAAAAATCTAAAGACCTCGACCCTGCCCCCGAATAACGGCCCTTCAAAAACCCCGATATTTGAAATTTTCCAATCGGGATTTTTATTCGAATCATTGTAATTTCTTATCAACTCGATATTCTTTCCGGGCTTGATATGGGGCCGGATCTCTTTTTTCACATTTTTCAGGATTTTAAAGTCAAATGCCTTGACCTCTTCCCTATTTAGCAGGGTCTGACATTTAAAATCATTTTTATCTTTGATGATTTTTGGAAAAATCTTCATTTCGATCCATCCAAAAAATCCTCTTAAATCCTTTAGAATAAAGGAAGGGGCTTCCGGCCCCCTAATGATCAAATCGTAATCGATCTTCCTAAGCAATCTCTGCATGATGGCCGCAATCAAAAATTCACGGTGACGGTCGAACAAAATAAATTCCGAATAAGCATCGATCGCCGATTCGACTTCTTTTTTTAATTCCTTTCTTCGATGCTCATTCAAAAAAATGGGCTCCCGTATAAAGTAAGGAATATTCAATTTTTCCAACTCGGCAGTCTGCTTTGAAATATCCTGCGGCAATATGTTCTTGTCTCCATGCACTAAATAGGATTGCCATTTCGGCCAATTCGGCGTGATCGCCGCATGCACATCGCCAAATTGCTTCCCCCATTTTAACAAGGCCCGGTGCCCGTCGTGCAAACCGAAGATATGTCCTGCCATCGGCGCTAATATTTTCATGAGACCGGTCCGCAGTAATATTCAAAATAACAGATACAGGGTTTCGATTGTCTCGCTTTTGGCAACCCGAATTTTTCTACATATTTTTTTGAAATTCTGGTTTGCATCTCAACATACCGGCACAGACCCGCGGGGGCCGTATGAATATTCCCCGTCAGATCGTAATTAACGGCATAACATCCGCCATGACAAGGCGTTTCGATAAAACAATCCTTAACCTGACAGCCGGAGGCAGGAATAAAATTTAGAAACTGAGCTCTCAAATTCAAATCGATTTCGGAAGATTCGATATGGCCCAATACCATGGGTTTTTCATGCCAGGGCCGGGAATCCCCGAATTTGCAAAACCTATGACAAGGGTATATAGCGCCATCCACATCAAAACCCACATAATCCCGGCCAGCCCCGCAAGGCCAATGAGAGCGGTCGCCGCCCGTATAAGAAGCAAAGTGCTCAATCTCAATAGGTATTCCTTTTTTTCTCTGTAATTCCATATAATCGAGGACTTTCTCACATTCTACCTCCCATATATTCCATGATTCTTCATTCCAGTTCGATTCATAAACGGGCGAAAACATGATGTGTTTGATGCCTATTTTAGACAAAAATCTGACATCATCATAGAATTGCCCCGCTCCATCGGCGCAGATGGACATACGGGTTCTATAATTGGGCCATTTTTCCAGCGCCCGCTCAAGATTTTTCATGATCGTATGATGAGATCCTTTCCCATTTCCAAAAACCCTAAAACGATCATGACTTTCTTTTGTGCCATCAAACGAGACCATAAACCGGATATTATGATCCTCCATAAAATTGAATTTTTCGGAGGTTAATAAGGTGCCGTTGGTCGTCCCCGAAAAATACGTTTTGATTCCGGTCCATTTGCTTTTATGATAAACATATTTCGCTATTTCTTTAATCAACCCCCATTCAAGCAACGGCTCTCCTCCCCAGAATCCAATTTCAATTTCTTTTTTTTCACCCCGAATGGCATTGGTGAATAAATAATTGATGATTCTTTTGGCCGTATCCCAGGACATTTTTTTTCCCGTTTTTCCATGAGTAAAACAATACGAACAGGCGAGATTGCAGGCCTGGGTCAGATTAAGCGTTCCCCTCGTGATCGCGTGCTTCATACAGTCTCATTATAAATCGCCGAATTTTCATCGATCAGGGTCAGAGGAATTTTCCCATCCTGGGGAATTCCCATTTCCATGACCCTCAATTTTTTATCCGTCCAATCCGGAAATTCATGGGTGATCGATACCATATCTCCCGGCTCCAGGGCGAAACAACGGGGATGCCCTAATATTTTAAACTGTTTATTATACGTATTTCTCAATAGATAATATTTGGCAAGTTTTCTGGCCTGAGTTTTGTCGATTGTTCCTATTAATGGGATCTCAAGCACCTTACTTGTTCCGTCGAGAGAGATTTGACTTTCGGACTCCCAAAAAACATAATTTGTCGTGTAATTTTCTTCTTTATCCGAAAAGATGCACTTGACTTTGTTCGGGGTCTCGGGAATTCCTGGAATATAAATCGAGAACGATTCCGGGGATATCTCTATATCGGCATCAGTCAAACTCATAACTGCCGCATCATCAGTTTGGACCTGAAGCTTGAATTGCCCTCCGGACCATATCACATAAGCATGAAAATTTGTGAGCATATCTTCGAGATTATCGAGAAACGCCTGACGGTCCATTACTGCCCCGTCGAAATAAAACCCGTGGCTATCGCACCAATTGGCGACGTCACTGACCGAATCCGTGTCTATCAATGAAGATGGAATAGCCATTCCATATCGGGTATTGGTCATAAAATCATACCAGACCAGGGCCGGATTTCTCGACCATGTGGTAGATCCATCTCGCGGATCATATAGTTTGCGGCCTTTTAAAAGACAAGTCATTTCCGGGATAGATTTAAAGGCGTTTGTATTGTAGTACAAACGCAGTCTCGAATAACAAGTAAACCTTATGGCCTCATTCCATGCGGGTATTTCCTTTTGAAGCTCGCTCGATGGATATTGCTCATCCGTGCCGTGAAAAAATTCATGATCGATGAGATTCGATCCACTATAATCATGATAATAATTTATCAGTCTCTCACCTATCCATATTCCATCCCCTCCCCAAAACATCCAATTATTTGTAAGAGTATGTCCTGTCAAGGATTCGAATTTTATCTTGGCGCCATTGTTCAGATCCTGCCATGCTCCCGTAATGGCAACACCCGTCGCCTCCCATGTCAGGCCTCCATCATCCGACCATTTGAATGTATCCGGAGTAGATGCTCCATCGATTTCAACTTTAAATTTGGCCTCCCCATACCCATAACAAGAGCTATTACATGAGCATGGGATATAACCATAACAGGCCAAATCGCAAGATGTGCAACCTCCTTTTCCACCAACGAATCCGTAACAGGTCATATTACAACTACAGGCTCCATATCCATAACAGGTCGCGTTGCAAGAGCATGAAGTCGATCCGGTGTATTCTCCCCCTATTTTAAGATCATTTCTGCCGGAGCCCGTAAATAGGGAAGTGTAATCCAAACCCGAGGCAATTCCTTCGCATTCGCCTTCGCTCCATGTCAAAACAATATTCAGATAATTGTTGTTGTCTCTCGAAGAATCGCAGAAAACCCAGTTTCCTCCCACTTTGTATTTTCCATAAACGACACGAAGGGGCTCGGAAGCAAGCTTTGTGTTTACGAGATTACCATTTTGATCGAGATTTTTGAGATAAGAGGAGCCGCCGCTTTTTCTGGAGCTACTGTATGTTGACCAAACCGAATAAGCTACAGCCGCAACGATCACGCTATAAACGATGGCCTGGGCAATATATAGGGCCTTTACACCGGCAAGAGAAGGGAATGCAATTGCAATTTTAGAAGACAGCCAGAAGATTGTTCCACTTATCAAATCATTGAGTCTGATGCTCACTCTTTTTCTAAAAGAAAAATTATCTTCAAATTTCAAGCTTAAAGGTTTTGGCTTAAACAGCATTGATCAGCCTCCTTGCGGAGACGATATATTTTCTCATAAATCTCATGGGAAGCACTTTTCCGCCTTTATCGAAGATCATTAAGACATGACCATTTCCGAGATAGATACCCGGAAAACTGGGAATCTCCCATCCCCCGAAAATAATAAGATCACCCCGAATGGCGTATTGAAAATCGATTGCCTTCCCTAAAGATTCAAGAAATTCGATAAACACTTTTCGGCTTTCATCCGGCCTTGTTTTCCATCGGCCTGGATAATTGAGTTCATTCCAGTCGCCGAATGTCCTTGGAAATTTCACTCCCATATCCGTGTAGAATTCGGCCAAAGAATTCAGACAGTCCCATCCTTTAGAGGAATCTCCAAGGCTAAACGGCTTATCCACAAATTTTTTAATCGCCTCGGATATCTTGGTATCGATTATATCTTGGCCTGCCATATTTTTTGCTTCTCTCCCCACCATATTTCTTTCTGCGCCATCATTGGAATATAAGTAAATCCTCCAAAATTGACCCTGTTTCCCAATAAGATGCATCGGTCTATCGATTTATCACAGGAATTGTTTAAAAATTCGATCGATAAAAAAGATTCGGAGACATCTATCCGATTTCCACCGGCATCGACAGGGGTTCTATATCCGAAACCGACCAGATCGCTTTTTATCTGTGCAACTGTCCAGGCCGCGGATGTAGCAGGGTTCTGAGACCATTCGAATGAAAAACTTCCGAATGTCGTTCCCGGCGTTATTTCCGATGATTCATAATTCGTGGATCCTACCCTTAAAATTCCTTTTAATGTCCTCGCCGATGCAACGGATTGCTTAACCCGACCCTTGACTTTGACAAGAATAGAGGTCGAATCAGAGGCGATGTCCGGACAAGAGACGGTAAAAATATCTGTCCTCTGAAGCGTTGAATTTGTGTAATTGTAATCGTCATCATTATACTGGTCCTTCGGGCCAAAGAGGTCGAATTCATAGATTGCGCTTTGATTTCCGGAGCTATTAAAATTAATAGTCAATTTATAATATGCGTAGGCTGTTTTATTTGGGATGCAAAAGGATTTTGTTTCCCCCGAGGCCCAACTGATCCATTTTTTTTCATCGAGAATTGTCCATGCGGAATCATCGTTGGACCCTTCCAACTTCCAATCTCTTGGATCTTTCCCGCCCGTAACAGGCTTGATGGAATAACGATTGATTATTTTGGCTGCGGAATCGATACCTTTCATCTGCATTTCGCCAATACGAATGATTCCAGAAGTTCCTCCAGCACTTATGTTCAAACGATAATAACGATAGGCTGTCGCATTGGTGAAAGAATATTTATAAACTCCTCCTGCGGTAAAAATTTGATTGGTTTGGGTATCCAGAGTTGTCCAATCGATATCATTATTTGATCCCTCAAAGGTCCAAGTTTTTGGCATTCTGGAATAGTAATCACTATGATTATAGATTCCGAACCAATAGGATATAATGACTTTTTGATTTCCCGCTCCGAAATCGTATTTAATCCAATGAGGATATGAAGCACCATATTCCCAACTGGTTACAATATCATTATCAAAAGCCTTTTCTGGGCCAAACCCTCCGTTATATCCATCCGCCGTTGCTGTCCCTCCTGAGCATTGGTCTGAAGAAAATTGAATTTTGAGCCAATGAGGAAGGGCCGTGTTCGTCGATTGCCAATAGGTGGCTGTGTCATCATCAAAAGCTTTATCGGATTCATATCCAGCCCCGGAATATGAATCACCCGAATAAGTCTCTCCTCTTGTCAGGTCTGTTTCGTCGTCATCAATATTTTTATAATTGAGCGATCCATGGCTCCTGGTCCATTCCGCTGTATTATCTCCCGAACCATTGATGCGAATTTTTCCATCAAACCGACAATTTTCTCCTTTAAATACCCAAGGACATAGGGGCGAATGTTCTCGCCTCGGGGTCATTGTTTTCCACTTGATGAGATGATTATAAACGGAAATATTCGCCTTTTTGCGATCGATATAGATGGTATCGATATATCCTAAAAAAAGAAGAACCGGAGCCCCAATCGGATCAAGACTTTTATAATCCAACAGCGCCCTTTCAATGCTGATTTCGGATCCGCGCAGGTCGGTAGATAAAGCCAAGTTTGAAAAGCCTTTATCGACGTTCGATATTTTCAAGTTAACATTATCTATTTTTGAGGAAAGGGAAAATGCCGCCGGATCGAATTCAATCTCTTTTTTGCCATACCAGAAGCCGCCATAATAAATATTATTTCCTGAATCCGTCCAATGATAAACGTCTGCTCCGACAGTGATGGTGATCAAATGCTTGATGAATACTTTATCGTTCGCAAATTCCGCGGTCAATTCAGCGGGAAGAGATTTCACCACTGCACCTCATGAATATCAACTTTCATTGAAAAAAAATTATAGGTCTCCATCGTCTCTGCCAAAGAGTTTTCTTTGAAACGGCCCTTGATTCTCAGATATCCTTCAAAATCCGATGTGATTAAATCCCCACTTGTCAGGACATTGGTGAATCGAATACGGTCAACCGAAGCTTCTCCCCCGCCCGTGATAAATGTATAATCCGTTCCTCCGCCTGTTTTGGCGACGCCGTTGATATAGACTGTCAGGCTGGAAGTCGTTTTCCCGTGCAGATCGTAGGTTCGTAATTGAGTCCAGGATTGAGTGCCTTTTGGCTGAGTGGTAATCGATGTATAGCTTGAGACTCTTGCCCTGAGCCAATATAAATTTAAGGATGATTCCGTTTTGAGCGCCCAATTCGAAGGCAGCGTAAATTTTACATCCTGAGTTCCAGAAACGGTAAACCCGCTTGTTCCGTCCGACAGACCGGAAACGGCCTCCCATGAATCTCCGTCCCAGTATTCCCAGGCGATGGCCCATGTTCCTGCGCCTGCGGTTCCTATATTGATTCGCAGCAAATCGAAAATATCCGATGCTCCAAAATAATAGGCATCATCCGCTACTGGAACAGCGGGAAGTAAAGTCATATCGTTTGCGGTAGAATTATTCGATGCCGTTGTTTCTGTCGTTTTAACGCCGCCGTCATCCGCAAGGGCGCCCCCCATTGAATACCAGATACCTCTCCCGACATATTCATCAACCCATTTTCTGCTTTTGAGATCGATAAACCAGAATGATTCGTAAGGTCCACCCCGGTTAGAAAAGAAATTCTGTATCGTATTTCTATCCGTCGCCGATAGATATTTGTAGATAAGAGAAAACGTTCTTTTTGGAAATCTGATAATTTTTCTCCGCTGCTCCGCCCCCGAATCATATTCATCGATCAAAACATTATACTTCTCCAAAACCTCGTAGGCATATCCCGGAAGAGGGGTTGAAGGATAAATTTCCGTCATCTCATGTGCTCCTTATGATCTTTCTCATAGAGCCTGCGCCTCGGGCATCTTTTTCTATGACTTTGATGATCGAATCGGGATTTCTACTCACCATATCATCAAAACTTTTAGCATCAATGGCGCTGATATAGACAAATGTATTTCCGGATGAATCCGCTTTTTTTGCGGGAGATAACGCCCGCATTTGATCGGGGGTAAAAACCCCTTCACCCCTCTGAAGGATGGCCGGATATTCGCCGGGGGCAAAGCCGGAATGATACCTGGGAGCATTGGCAAATGCGCTCATGTTAACCATTCTCGCCATGCCCCCTTCGCCAACGATTCCCCCCTCATGAAAAAGCCTGGCAATAACTCCAACAAGACCGCCCCATCCTCCACCCTTTGCTTTTGATTCGCCTGTGAGATTTCCAAAAATCAACCAATTTGAAACCATTTTTGATATGGTCGAGAGGAAAGCATCTCCAATGCCTTTAAAAAGACTTTTAATTTTTTCCGACATGGATTCCGTTCCACGAATAATATTGGTCAGGTTTATACTCCATGCGTTTGAAAGATTCTCTGCAAGTTGATCGATCCACTTCATCGATTGTATGGCGGCTTGAGCAGCCCTTTCACCTATAATGGCCATGGCATTGGCAGCCCTTTCGCCGTCAGAACTGATCTTCTCCAATCCGGAGGCAACATCTTCCCATGAAATTTCAATGGCCGCACTTTTCATAGCCTTTGTTTTTGATTCAAGATCGGAAATTTTGGCTGTAACATCTCCTATTTGTGCAAATCCTGCCGGAAGATTCTCAAGGGCATCAAGCCACGATGAAGTATTATTAGCGGCTTCTGCTAATGCTTTGTTGAATTGCATTTGAACATCAACCGCCCCTTCGGTGGCATACTTAACAGCACGGAGGCGCTCTTCAAATTCTGCCTTTTCAATTACATCAATCCATGACGGCATTCCCCCGCCGATACCGAGTCTTCGTTTTCGGTCTTCAGGGGATTCTTTTGCAGGGGGTTGACCTGTTTTTTTCGGAAGTTGAAATCTTGTTTCTGGGGGTCCCAGTTCTCTGGGTAAAACAAATTCCCCAAATTCCTTTCTAACTCTTTCTGCTTGGGCCTCCATATCGAATATATTGATGTAAGCCTTCATATACCATTTTTTAAGCAATGCGTCGGTTCTTGCCTCCACTCTCTTAAAGGTATCTTCCAATTCAGAACCCTTTTTGATGATACTTTCGTCGAGCACCACACCAAGTTTTTCGGCCTCTTCGTAAAATTTCTTTAACCCAGCAGCACCCTGATTCAGATAAGGAATCAAATTTGCTCCGCTTCGTCCAAAAATATCAACCGCAATGGCTATCTTTCTCGGCCCATCTTCCCAAGATGCAAATTTATCGGCGATCTCCCCCATGATTTTATTGAGGGGTTTCAATTTGCCATCGACATCCTTTACCGAGATCCCCATGGTGCTAAACCATCCCGATGCCTCTCCCGTTCCGCGAGTCGCATCATCCATCGCTTGGGATAGTTTTTTAAGGCCTATCGCCAGCTCTCCGGCCTCAACATCAGTCATCTTGGCGGCATATTGCATTTTCTGAAATTGTTCGGAAGACATACCGGCCACTTTCGATAATCGGTCTATGTCATTTAAGGCGGAGGCTGTGGTTTTGGCGAGTTGATAGATCCGTTCTCCGGCATGAAAGGCTCTTTCCCCGAGATTGATAAGGGAATCAAACTTGATAAGCTTCAGGGAATTACCAACGCCTTGAGTATTGGTTTCAATTTTTTTTAGGTTCTGTGAGATTCCCTCAAGGACAACCGAACCATCATCATTGACTTTAAATCTTATAGAGACCTCTTTGTCTGCCATTCATCACTCCGTAATGATCGAATCTCATCGATCAGGACTTTAATTTTCATGTAAGATTCGAGCCTGTCTGATACATCTAAAAATTCGGCAACCGCAATAATATCTGATGATGAAATATCAAACGAGCCTATCGTGATGGCCTGAAATGTATTCCATGATTCGATATTTCTTTCGTCAATTCCAGGATAGCAGCGCTCGCAAGGGGGTTCGGAGTGGTTTATTTCTTTATAAAATTTCAAACAATCACTACATTTGATATCGTTTCTTTGCTGGTCTACAATCCACTTTGCGAGCGCTCTGAGTTTTTTAGTTCTTCCTCAAGCCTTGAGTTTTCCGAATCGAATGCTATCTGGGCATGTTTGAATATAAACTCCCTTACCTCATCGACTTCAAACAGTCCCTTGATAACCGCTTCTCTCGTCGGTTTGGTCTCTCCCTCAATTTCAATCCCCTTCC
>Ga0194126_10007746_pt1 | contig 14877 bp, 13 predicted proteins | sample TA2KigC150mmetaG_FD_148641 | JGI IMG/M metagenome (GOLD analysis project Ga0194126, IMG submission 148641) | Freshwater microbial communities from Lake Tanganyika, Tanzania - TA2015035 Kigoma Deep Cast 150m | ecosystem: Environmental > Aquatic > Freshwater > Lake | place: Tanzania: Lake... | reverse complement strand
CCGGTGAAAAAGTTGCCCAACAAAAAGACCATCTGTAATCCTAACAAGCTGGGACGCGCAAGTATATATCGAAAACCATAAGCAGCTTCTTTCCAGATGGAGCCCTGAGCCTGGCCGCCTTCTTCCGTACGTTTCGGGTTTGGTACATGAACCACCAACAAAGCGGCAATCGCCAACACGAACGTAATCACATCAATTGTCAGAATACCGGTCAACCCAATAAAGCCTAGCAAAGCACCCGCTAAGAGAGGTGCAAAAATTCCTGAACCAGATTCCGCCAGTGACATCATGCCATTCGCGCGGCCATAGTGTTTCTTGGGAAGCATCGTTGCAATAGCAGCAGAATAGGCGGGCCATTGGAAGGTCTGGAATGTGCCCTGAATTGCCCCGGATACATACAAATGCCAGACCTGTAACTCTCCTAAGCTATGCAAGATCAAAACACCAATGGTTACAATGCCAGAGGCTAAATCGGAGAGCATCATCATGAGCTTACGATCATGACGGTCAACGATCGCACCAGCGATTGGGCTGATGATCAACATGGGGGTGACAAAAAAGAATCCCACCAACGCCAGCGCAGTGGCAGAACCGGTTTTCTCATACGCCCAAATTGTTAGACTAAATGCGGTCATATTGGTGCCTAATAAAGATACCAATTGACCAAACCATACAATGCTAAAACCCACTAACCCCTGAGGCTGCTTAGCTGGCATCGTTCATTCCTCCCTGCTGATTAAATCAACCCCACACTAGAAATGATTGTACATAAAAAACCATCACTCGATAAAAATTTCAACGTGTTCGCCATCCTCTTCATCAAAAACTTCAATCAGTTTTCCTTGTGCGCCAGAGTTGATTGCTTCAATCAATTCATCAAAAGCGATACCCGGGGCATATTGGGAGGCTATATTTATTCCAGCATCAACCAGCCCCAATGGGAGATTAACCGTTGCCTTGGTCTTACCGGAGATGGTATCCGTTACTTTCACCCGCATCCACTGTGCGTTACCTTTCGAAGACCGGAAAACAGGGCGACGTGGCGGTCTAGGGTTCTCTGCTAACGCGGCTAACAGCCTGGCGCCTTCTTCGGCGGTTAATTTTCCTTCCTCGATCATGTTTAAAATTTTCATTCTTTCTTCACTGGTTGTCATCAGTATTACTCCTTTAAAAGAAAAGCGTTCAAAATTTTCATTAATAGCCCGCTTATCCCGTACTATTCTCCAAGGCTTCCAGTAGTTTTTCAGCTTCTTCACTGTTAATCTTTTTTTGTTCCAACATGCGTAAAATCAACAATCGTTCCTCATCAGCAACAGGCTCAGCGGTTTTATTCACGGATGGAGAAGACTTTTTTGTTCCAAAACGAGAGAAAACTTTCTGCCAACCCGAAGCAGATGTGGCTTGTACCCGGCTCTGATCAGAGCGAACAGATTCTGCCGTTGATGGTTGTCTCGCAGCAAGGGAAGCAAGCTGACGCTCAATTTTTTCCTGAGCGCGGCGCATTTTCTCTTGAGCTCGCGCCGCGGCATGTTCACTGGATTGGCGCACCCTTCCACCAAGTTTTCCAGCATCTAATGGTTCAAAGTCCAAACGCGAGAAATTCTCCGATAGACCTTGCAACTTGTGATTCAGTGCATCCATTTGCGCTTTCATTTTTGACTCCATCATTTGGGTTAAGTCATCCGAAAAACGGTTGAACTCGTCATCTAAAATCTCATCCAACTCACCGATTTCATCCCATCCAGGCTCGTAGCACTCAAACATTAATTTTCCACCCGCCGTTAGTTTCATCCTGGTTTCTCCTCCTCCTACTGTCAAAGAATGGCTGCCGGTCTCAAATACAACATTTTGCCCAGCCTGGCGAGTATGAATTTCCTGGGTTTTGCTCACAAGCGCCACCTGTAAACTGGCATCTTCTGGCACCTGGCAATGCATCAATCCTCCACAACTTATCTCATATTCCTCGCCACAAAGCAAAGAAATGCGAACATGCGCATGCCCGTTTACATTTGTATGAATATTGCCACAGACCTCTTGCAGATGCAAATTCCCCTCCACCTGTTGCAGAAAACATTCCCCCTGAGCGTTGATCACCACGGCGCTGCCAGATACAATGCTCACCCGCACCTTGTTCAATGCTTGCTGCACCAGCAGATCTCCACGGACCGATTCAATCTCCAGGCTGCCAATGTGACGAAATCCGGCTGAGCCATCAATTTGTTGCACTCTAACGTGACGGTCAAGGTACTTGGCTCTCAAGCTGCCATGAACCTTCCCGATCTCGATAACTGCTTCGCGTGGCAAGCGCACAATACAGTCGCCATGCGTGCTAAAGCGTAATCCATCCTCAATCTCCTCCACCTGTAATGTTTCAGGATGGCTGGTTTTGATGAAGATTTCCGGTCGTACCCATCCTTTGATCTGCAAAGCGCCGTGGACCGATTCAATGATCACTTGTGGGGAAAACCCAACCGCATAGGAAAAACGTTCCATTCTTAGCCGCCTTTCTCTTGAAGCAATTGTAAAGCCTGGTCAGCAGTAATCCTACCGACATCAAGATCTTCCAGGATCGTCTGCCTGTCACCCAGAGTTAACATCTCGGCATCCTCTTCTACCCCTGGCTCATACCCCATGGCTCGGATCACCTCGTGTAGACGACCACGGATCGTTGGGTAAGATTGATCAAGCTCTTTCTCCACCCGTTTGATCTTGCCTTCACAGCGAAGAAAAGTCTCAATAAAATACATTTGATCGTCCCGCAGATTGGCAAAAGAGCGGTCTGAAAATCGTCCTTCAACGGTGGTATCACAGTCTGCACAATGTATTCGGGTAATACTGATCCGCCCACCACAAAATGGGCATGTTGATGGTATATGATTCACAAACGCCTCCTCTTTCTCTAACCGGAGTAACTATTCATGGTTACCTGCTTCATCCTGACACAATGGATTAACAATCAGAGTTCATTGAATTACAGCAGGATATTAATAATATCAATATTATATTAACTATATTAATTTTGTCAATGGTATTATATTAATATTATTAATATGTACATAAATATAATTCCCCCCTTTGCCCAACCTCTTCTGTTCTATACTTATTTTACTTATGGTAGTTGACTTTCAATAAAACTGGCCATGTTTGGATTTTCATTGGCGATGACCACGCTCTGTCCCCTGGTAAGTGTACCCAAATAGGGACGGCTGCCATTCTTCGCTATCCAACCTTCCAGATTAAACGCCAGCACTCCTTCTGCCAATATCCATTCGCCGTTATATTTCCTGGCAATATGAATATGAGTTCCTGTACTGGTACCCCCTTCGCAGGAAGGATGCCCTACCGGGTCGCCTGTCTGAAGTTGGGCTCCAACAGGCGCTCGTCCGTCAGTAGCTACATGTAGATAAAAAATATTCCAACCGCTGCGTTCGTCGCCATCACCATCCAGATCCAAGACCACCTCTCCCGTTACCGATCGAACAACCACCCCAGGGGCTACTGCGGTGACCCATTGATCGGATTTTACACAACCTGTGCTGGTAGAAGGCGGAGCAAAATCCAATGCTGCAAATGGCTCTCCGGTTCCCCAACCAGTATGAGGACCACCCGTGAAAGCCCAGGCGCCGCCCGGTTTGAAAGGCAGTGTGAATGCGGGTTGTTCCAAACTTCCCGGCAGGTGTGGTTGGTCTTGCGCCCACAGGTCTCCAAATAATGATGTAATGACGGCTGATAAACCCTGGGGGCTAACCGCTTGGTGGTATTCTTGCTGTGGTAGAACCTGGTTAAAGAAATAATGTAGTGAAACGGTAGCAGCATTTTGCCAGGGATCGAATCGCTCCATACGCCCATCTTCAAATTCAATGGAAAGCAAAGTGGTGTTACGCCAACGGTAATAGCCATTATTCAAGGTATTGGCCACCCACAACAACTGGCGGTATAAACCTTTACGAGCTAAATTTTTATACCCCAACGGATAGGTCATTGCCTCGGATGGCGGATTCGGATCACTCAATGCGGATGATTGGTACTCGAGCAACGCCAGCAGAATCATGGGGCTGACGCTAAAATTTTGGGCTACAAAGTCAACAATTTCTGCTCCTGTACGCATAGCACCAGCGGCATACTCAACATAACCATTTAACCACCCCGGTTGTCCTGCTACAAATTGACTGGAGCTAAAAGACCGCATGGCTGGACCATTGACAAAAAAACAATCTGGTATGATTTGATAGGGGGTACCCCAAAAAGGCATGTAATAAATCGGTATTTTCATCGGCATACCGGGCGGCATGGTAGTGGCAGAAGCTGGAATGAATGAATTTGCCTCCAATATTTCTTCCACTGAGGTATTGAATCGGGCAGCCAGTGCGGGTAGCGTATCACCAGTTTGAGCAATATAATCCACCAATTCACCCGGTGCATAGATAGGTCGAGTAGGCACAGGAACTGGCGATGACAGAACAGGAGTAGGATTGGTTTCTACAGCCTTGCCAGCCGCATCAACGATTGCTGCTCCAGAGGAAAATGAAGCAGCCTGCGATTGGCAAGCGCTCACCAAGAGTCCAATCATACAACACAGAAAAAGAATTCCCCTTCCCATCTTCCCAAATTGATTAGAAAAGTCTCGTATTTGTTCAAACAAGTTTCAATCTTCCAATCTTACCAGTCATTGTCCAGCGCTCGCCGGGGTTACCGTTGGACGAAAAATTTTTGTCACATAAGAGCCATACGGGCGGGCTATGACCACCTGATCATCTCGAACAAGTGTACCTTCGTAAGGCACACTCCCGGCTTGAGCTATCCAACCTTCAAAGTTAAAAGGCAGCGCGCCGGCGGCTGAGATCCACTCACCATTGTATTTACGGGCAATATGCAGATGGGTCCCCGTGGCACGTCCTCCTTCACAAGATGGATGCCCGATGCGATCGCCAGCCTGTAGCCGCGTTCCAATGATACTTTGATCTCGGCTCTCTACATGCATATACAGTATAACCCATCCGGTTTGTTCGTGTCCATCTGCGGGTGTTCCATCTACACTATCAAGATCCTGTATTACAGCTCCATATTCTGTGCGTACAATGACACCATCCGCTACCGAGGTTACCCAGGCATCGGTCGAGACACAACCGCTCTCGTGCGTTGCTGGGGCGAAATCCAATGCTGCCAGAGCGCCTTCCGTCTCCCAAACCACATGCGGACCACTGGTGAATGCCCAGACTCTGCCCGATTCAAAGGGTAATAAGAAATCCGGTTGACGGAATCCGGGTGGAAACAGGCTGCCATATGCTTGATCCCGCGCCCAGGGATCTCCAAACATCCTACCATGCAGGTTGGAAAGCTCTGCTGCTTTCATCTTTTCTGATTCACCAAAAAATTTAAAATAATGCAGCAACGCGGCGCTTCCAGCATTCCATCCCGGCGCGGGACGCAGGGAATTTTGACCCTGGCGTTCGTATTCGGTCAGGTCCCCACTGCGCCAACCATAATACCCCACCGAAAGCTGCGAAGCTGCCCAACTCAACTGGCGAAACAATCCTTTACGGCGAAAATCAGAATTCCCTAAAAGATAATCCAAATCTACATCTGAATCAGGCTGATTTGTCACACATTGACAGTGATATTCCAGTAAAGACAACAACAAGCGTGGATTGACAGATGTCTCCCGCGCTACCCGATTGATAATCTCGGCAGCACTTGTCCATTTAGTACTTTTCAAATACTCGCGGTGGCTTTTTAAAAAACCTCCAGCAGCATCCAGATAAGCAGCCACATCAAAATCTATTGCCGACGGACCGTAAACAATCTCACTATCCGGCAACAACCACTCTTCCTGCTCAAGCTCAAGAAGTTCAACAGGAAGAAAGACCATCTGCCCAGGATCTAAAAAGCCCTCTCCAGATAACGGCTCAGGAGAATGGATTTGGTCAAGAATAATTCCAAAACGTCTGGAAATACTCTCCAGAATATCGCCTGGTTGCGTGATGTAAACAAAATATGGAATGCTGATAGGTGTTATCGTGTGATCCGGAGAGGGTGATGCAACAAACTGAGTTGCGGTAATATCCTCCGGGGTCCCTGTTGCTGTCCATTTCGGTGTATTGGATACCACCGGTAAAGTAATAGTAGTGGACGAAAAAACCGGGGAAGGAACAAATACATCAACAGTTGCCGAAGCCGGATCACAGGCGCTGATACAAACCCCCAACAGGAACAGAAATGCAGTAAAGCGCAATGTTTTATTATTCGCCATCATCCAGCTTAATAAACGTATCCCGGGTGCTGCAAGTACATGCCACAACTTTCTCATCTCCACGCGTCAAGAATCCCGCATAGATTACATCACCATTGTGCGGCCTCCACCCACTCAACACAAACGGTATCGGACCATCCGCAGCGATCCATTCTCCATTAAATTTCCTGGCGATATGCACATGCGTACCGGTAGAGCGTCCACCTTCACAGGATGGATGCCCCAGCGCATCACCCTTATCCAGCCAGGAGCCATTCGGGATAATTTTATCGCTGGCGATATGTAGATAAAGCAATACCCATCCGGTTTGCTCGCGGCCATCACCATCCAAATCAAGAACCACTACGCCATTGCCCGAACGCACAACCAATCCGGAGGCTGCAGCTGTAACCCAGGCGCTGGAATCTACACACCCTGGTTCGGAGCTGCTGGGCGCAAAATCCAAGGCTGCCCAAGATCCTGCATCTTCCCATGCCGGGTGAGGACCCCCGGTAAAACTCCACACCCTACCCAGTTGAAACGGCAATTGTAGATTCGGTTGTATGAGACCAGGAGGATACAACGGCTCAACGGATAACGCGCGTTCCCAGGGGCTGCCAAACATGCGTTCGTATAGTGCCGGAAAACCTTTTTCGATATCAATTGCTTCCAGCCATCCTTGGGTAGGGTTCAAGAGAGAAAAATAATACTGCAGTGCCACACTACCGGCATTTAAATCTGGCGCCAACCGTGACCTGTAACCATCCTTTACAAAAATCAACTCCGTGATACGACCCTCACGCCAACCATAATAGCCATGCGAGAGTTGATTAACGGCCCACACAAGCTGGCGAAAAAGACCTTTATGACGCAAATCGATATTTCCCAAGGGATATTCCTCATGCGCCAGGTCTACCGCTTCACCAAACACCCATCCACCTTCATACTCTAATAGCGCCAACAGGAGACGTGGATTGATAGAATTTTCCAATGCCACCTTTTTTACAACCTGTGCACCAGTGATAATGCCCGTGCTCTTCAACCAATCTTTATGTCTGCTTAGCTTTCCACCAGCCTGGTTCACGTATGCCTCAATATCAAAATCCGTCGCGGAAGGCGAGTAAACCAATTCGCTATCGGGCAATATATGCTGTGATGAAGTTGTGTTCACCATTCGACGTGGGATGATCAGTAATTGCCCTGGCGTTAACAACGATTCACCTGGCAATACCTCAGGAGAGGTAATTTCTTCCGGCAGCACGCCAAAACGAATAGCAACCACTGGCAATGTATCTGCAGCCTGGGCATAATAAAGAATAGGAGAAACATGGTTTTCCAGTGTTGGTAGGGGTGTGGGCGGCGCGAGTGCTGGAATCGGCAGCGGGTTTGCAGAATCTTCCTCCTCTCCAACTTGTGGGGTAGATGTGCTGAACAGGCCGGGGTTTGGTGTGCTGAGTAAAAAAGCAATTTCTGGCGGTAACGTGCGTTTGGCATGTGGCGCAACAAAGTAATCGCCACTGCGATTACAAGTGACGGTCACTACAAAGATGACCAGCGCAGTCATCCAAACATGCAATCTTTTGCTACTGCTGGCAAATTTAACGTTTGAGGGTGTTATTTTTTTTTGTGTCGTTACCCGCTTCGGCAACGATTCTGCGACCATTTTTTTCAAGGAAACCATCATATTCAACACCAACGCCAATCGAAACCCAACCATCCAGGACAAAAGGCAACTCCTGATCAGCGGGAATCCATTCTCCATTATAACGCCTTGCCAGGTGAACGTGTGTGCCGGTTGAAATCCCACCTTCACAAGAGGGATGTCCGATGCGCTCACCAGCTCGTAAGTATGTTCCGGCAGCAACACGATGGCGAGTTTCTATATGCAGATATAAGATCACCCACCCGGTTTGTTCCAAACCATCGCTTGGGAAACCTGATGGATCGTTGATATCCTGTATGACTATACCATCCTCTGAGCGTACAATCAAACCATCGCCCACAGCAGTAACCCATTCATCGCTGGTCACACAACCCCAGGTATCGTTATCTGGCGCAAAATCCAACGCTGCCCATGCTGACCCGCTATCCCAACCGGCATGTGGACCGCCTGTATAAGCCCACCTCACGCCTGGCTCAAATGGTAGTTGCAACACAGGTTGCTGTAACCCAGGTGGCAACAAAGGCTCCACTGCCAGGTCAAACGGGTAGCCATAAAATCGTTGGTAGACCGAAAATAACCCATCGGCTGAAACCGCTATCTTCCACTCTTGAAAAGTATAAAGTTGTCCAAAAAAATGTTGTACTCCCGCCGTGCCAGCATTGATCGTGGCAGCTATCGGAATTACCTTGCCATCCGGCAATAACCAGCTTGCCACCCCATTGACCCGCCATAAGTAATAGCCACGATTTAACTGATTGGCAGTCCAGGCAAGTTGCCGGTATAAACCTTTGCGGTTTGGATCGCGCCAACCAAGCGGGTATTCCAGGCTTTTTTTCGCTGGGCTCACTTGCGTTACCCAACCGCTCTGGTATTCCAGTACAGCCAACAACAACCTGGGATTGACTGAATAATTTTGTGCAATCCGCTGAACAATCTCCACCCCCGTCAGTTCTGTTTCATCGTTAATCTTTTCATTATATTGCGACAGGTAACCTCCCTGACCAATCACAAAGCCAGGCAAATCAAAAATCGCACTCATTGGACCGTACACCAGTTCCGAATCTGGCAGAATCTTAAAATCAGGTCCTAAACCTTCCGGTGTGGGTACCGGTATTTCCAGCATTTGACCTACATTCAGCACATCTGGGCTGGTAAGCTGGTTGGCTTGCATGATCTGCTCGATACTGACCCCATACCTTAAAGCAATTTGACCCAGTGTATCCCCCGGTTGCACCACATACTGCTCGGGGTCAAGCCTTTGAGCAGGTAGATTACGCGGGGCATCTGGAGTAGGAGAAAGCACTGGTGCGCCAGGTACGCGGGTTGCTGGAAGAAACGGGAATGGTGTATGGGTTACCTCCGCAATTTCTGCCCCTTGCTCAGGTGATCTCCAGGGTAAATCATCTTCGGATTGCATGGAACGAGAACATGCCAGGCTGAGTGCCACCAACACCAATATGCCTATGCGCAAAGAGATTGATGCAAAACGAACCGATACTTTACGAGTGTGAGTCATCTTGATCTACTAATGGTGCAAGAGATTTGCCATAAAAGCATCATGGATTGTCTCTTTCAACAAAATTCGACTGGTGGTTGTTCTTGTTCGTTGATCGATAATTGAAAAACATCCGGTCGGGCATAATGACCGGTAACATCAAAATCTACTTTACTGCGCGCCACCTCACTCAAATCCAGTTCTGCATACAATATCTCCTCGCGATCATACACTGGACCACTGATCACTTCACCAAATGGAGAGATGATTACGCTACCCCCACGGCACATTACTTCGGGCTGCGCTTGCATTTCATCCAACTCCTGCAAATCTAGTGGGTACATCTCTTTGCGGACAAACTGATTACATCCCAACACAAAACAACGCCCCTCACAGGCAATATGCCTTAACGTGGCTTGCCAGGTATCGCGCTGATCTGCCGTGGGCGCCAGGTAAATCTGCACGCCTTTGCCATACATCGCCATGCGCGCCAATGGCATGTAATTTTCCCAACAAATCAAGCCGCCAATTCTCCCCAATGATGTATCCAATACGGTTAAAGTGGAGCCATCCCCCTCCCCCCAGATCAACCGTTCGGAACCAGTGGGTTTAAGCTTTCGGTGCAACCCAATCACATTACCATCCGGCGCCAGGTACAACAGGCTGCAATATAGTGTTCCATGACTATAACGATTATCGCGTTCGATTATACCTATTGCCAGGGTGATTCCAGCCTGCCGGGTAGCCTTGCTAATCTGTTCAACTGCCGTACCCGGCACTTCCACAGAGTTCTCCCAATAGCGTTGCCAGATTTTCCGTCCTTCCGGGCTGCGGCTGCCTACTACCATGCCAAAGGTTAACCCACGAGGGTAAGCTGGAATATATGCTTCTGGAAACAATACCAGTTGCGCTCCTTGTTTGCCCGTTTCCCGGATCAGATGGCACGTTTTTTCTACGGTTGCCTCTCGATCAAAAAGCACCGGTGCAGACTGTACTACAGCAACTTTTACCTTAGTTTCCATTGGGTTCATGCAATAACCTCTCTCTTAAAAATACTTCCTGTACCTCTTGCCGGAAGAATTTTACCAAGAATATCCAAAAAGAAAAGTTAAAGAGCTTTCTCTTGACAATCTCATGGTAGCCCCATATAATCAGCATCGCTGATTATTAGTGTTGCTAAGTATTTTGCAAGCCAATGAACCAACATTTACTTTTCAACTTCGATATCCCTGCGCTTGAGAAGAGCATGATGCAATTGAGTTGGGCATCCCAAAAACGCCTGGCTCAAGAACTGGCTTGTTATAAGTTAACCGTCCCCCAATACATCACGCTGCAAGCTCTTTTGCCTGAAGAAAATGGCGCCACCATGAGCCAACTGGCTGATGCTTCCTTTCAAGTTGCGGCTACCATGACTGGCATTATCGACCGGTTGGCAGAACAAAAATTGGTTGAACGTAAACCGGACCCAGCAGACCGGCGGGCTCAACGTGTCATGCTTACTCCATCTGGAAAAATTTTACTCGCAGAGATCGAGCAACGAAGGCGAGCGCGTATGCAGCAAATCTTGGAAACCTTCTCAACAGAAGAACGCATTGTGTTATGCCATTTGGTGCAAAAATACCTGGATACCACATGATAATCAACCTTGCTTATGGAAAAACAGGCTTAGCCATCAATTTGCCGGATGATCTTGACCTAACCCTCGTCGAGCCACATTACCTGCCGGGCTTACCAGACGCAACTACAGCCATCCGCCAGGCATTGCAAGCGCCTATCGGCGTGCAGGCGCTGCACAGGCTCATATCTCCCAACCAACGGGTAGGAATCGTTTTCAGCGACTTGACCCGCCCCACGCCCAATCAGATTATTTTGCCGGCTGTGCTGCAGGAACTGAATCATGTACCCAGGGAACAAATCTTGCTCTTCAATGCACTTGGCACCCACCGCCCAAACACACCAGATGAACTAATATCCATGCTGGGTGAAGATATCGTGGAAAGTTACACCATCATTCAAAATAACGCCTTTGATCTCAGCACACAGGTATCGCTCGGAATCAGCCAGCGCGGGCACGAGATTTGGTTGAACAAGGAGCTGATGGCATGTGATGTTAAAATCTTGACCGGTTTCATCGAGCCGCACATGTTTGCCGGTTTCTCTGGCGGGGGCAAAGCCTTAATGCCGGGAATGGCAGGTCTGCGTACCGTGTTAGGTAACCACGATGCCGGTATGATAGCCCATCCAAAAGCCACCTGGGGCATCACACGGGGTAATCCGATTTGGGAAGAAATAAACGAGATCGCCCAACAAGCTGGCAGCCTTTTCCTGGTTAATGTCAGCCTGAACCGCGACAAGCAAATCACTGGCGTTTTCGCAGGGGAGATAAACCAGGCTCATGCTGCTGGGTGTGCGTTTGTGAAACAAAATACCATGATTTCACTGCCTGAGCCTTTCGACATTGTGATTACCACCAACTCAGGATATCCATTGGATTTAAATCTATACCAGTCTGTTAAGGGCATGAGCGCCGCAGCTCAAGTGGTGCGGCAGGGCGGAGCCATCCTTACCGCCGCTGAATGTTGGGACGGCATCCCGGATCATGGGCAATACCGCCGGTTGCTGCGTGAAGCAGAGAACCCCCACCAATTATTAGAGCGCATTAACACGCCAGGTTTCCTGGAACAAGACCAATGGCAGGTACAGATCCAGGCTCAAATATTGCTAAAAGCCGCTGTCTACCTGTACTCCCATCACTTGTCCGACACCCAAATCGAGGAGTGCTTGCTGCAACCCTGTCGTTCCATCGAGAGTACATTAATGGGCTTGCTTAATAAATACGGTCGCCATGCCAGGATCTGCGTGTTACCAGAAGGACCGCAGACCATTCCCTACCTTATGTAGCTTCTATCGTACAGCAGGAACCCGATAACATTTTATCTAACTACCACCACATCTCCAACAAAAGATCATAGTATTCGGTGCCGTCCTGATATTGGTGGGCGGGGGAATGGCAATCCTGGCAACTCTACTCACAAGACTTTCTGGCGGAGGAGAGTCTATGACTTGGTTTCTATGGTTTACTGGTTGCAGCATCTCGCTCGCTTTACCTCTACTGGCGGCTGCAATCGCTGTGCGTAGTTTCCGTTCAATGGCTAATCCACTGGCAGATCTCATGGCAGCCGCTGATAGCGTTGCACAAGGGAATCTCGATGTACGGGTAAGCAGTAATCATGCTCCAGCAGATTTTCGGCAATTAGCTGAGTCATTTAACCTCATGGTGAACGAATTACAACGCGCAGACCAACAACGCCGAAACCTGACTGCTGATGTGGCACATGAACTGCGTACTCCCTTACAGGTCATCCAGGGCAACCTGGAGGGTATCCTGGATGGGGTTTACCAGCCCAATACGGATCATATTGAATCTACACTGGAGGAATCCCGCCGCCTGGCTCGCCTGGTGGAAGACCTGCAAACTCTCTCACTGGCAGAGTCGGGTGTTCTTAATCTGCGAAAGGAAGAGGTTAACATCACTGAGATGTTAAAAGATATCCAGACCAGTTTCAGTGGACAGGCAGAAGCCTCCGGTATCATGCTGCAAGTTATAACCGGTGAAGGGTTAACTGCCATACTGGATATTGATCGTATCCACCAGGTACTGAGCAATCTGGTATCCAATGCTATCCGCCATACACCCCAAGGCGGGGAAATTTCTCTTTTGGCTCAATCTATTGACGGTGGAATTCGTATACAGGTGGTAGATAACGGTCAGGGTATTGCGGCTAATGAATTGCCCTATCTATTTGATCGCTTCTGGCGCGGTGACCGTTCACGAACACACAGCACAGGAGCTGGAAGCGGGTTGGGGCTGGCAATTGCAAAACAACTCATCGAAGCACACAGCGGTACAATCATCGTAGAAAGTCAACCCGGTATCGGTTCGGTGTTTACAATCAACCTACCCCTTGCAGATAGTATTTCTTAAATTTATGTTGTTTTCGGTGAACGTTTTAAATACCTGGCGACAAGCATCCCAACTGGTGCTGTCAGGAATAAGGCAAACAAAGCGGAAATCACCACGCTAACTGCTGCCAGTATTCCCATCCAAATGAAACCGTAAGTTGCCCCCAGGTCTTTAATAATTTCACCCTGCGGGTTCAAACAACGCATTTCATAGGCCGTCGATTCTTTTTCAAAACCGTTTTCATCGAGTGTTGTAGTAGCATATGTATGCACCCGAGCCTGGCTACCTTCTGGGCACAGATACGGTTCGAGTATGCGTGTTATAAAACTGGCGTTGGTCGTTGTTGTAAGGCTACCTGCCACCAATCCAACAGGTAAAAGGCAACTAGCCAAGATTATGAATGATATCAACCAAAAAATGCAACCAGATATTGTACCTACTTGATATGATTTCATTTTTTATCACCAATAAAAATTTTCAGTAATTATACTGAACAATCGACTCATTTTATTACTAAATATTCAGGAAAACCAATGACCACCAATGCTATTCCAGGTAGTCTGATTTTAGAATGCTGAAATCCATTAGATAATACATCGGGATGCCTGATTTATCCTGAACCTCCAATCCCATGTAAGTATGTTTTTGAACTCGAAGCACTGCTCCATCAAACTCAACAACCGGAATTCGAGACTGGCGGATCAGTGAGAGCGCGCCAGTAATGGCTCTTTTCGTCTGGTCGTCCCCAGCAATCAAAATTGCGGTCTGCATATTACGGATTGCTTGCTGTGCTCCCGGATCATCACACTGGAAGAAATCCCCATACTTTGTTCTCAATTCATCCGCAACGGAAAGCGGAAGCATGGTCACGAAAGCATCCCCTGCAAACGTGCCCAACGAGACACCCTCATCTTTTATCAAAAACTGATAGGCCATAGTTTCACCCAGAAGACCTTCGAGATGATGTCCATCCGAATCAATCGTCACTTGCTTTTCATGCATCACAGGCGATTTGCCGGAATTCATTGTGCAGTTTGCCAGGAAAATAGCAGCCAGAGTTAAAATCGAAAAATCCATCCATTTACTCAAGATATCCTCCATACTCTTTATGGTTCACCATAATACCAATATTCGACCCGGAATCTAACCATTCTTGCAACTGTCATTTTGATCAACATCGGATAAATATCTAACACGCAAAAAGTCCAGTGCAAGCTTTTTCCCGATTGCTTCATCCCAGAAAAACCAATGCTCCCAACCATTACACGGAGCATTCAGTATCTCGCGCCCAATTTGATGAATCGATCCGCTTCTCTCTTCATACCTTAGAGTACCATTGGCTAGCACGGTGGCCGTCTTTCCTGTCTTGTCAAAAATTAGCTCTTGCCCGGGCCTCAGGTATCCATTTTCCACCAATGTTCCAAAAGACACACGAGGACGATCGCGTTTACTTTTGAAAACATAGTGCTCTTCATGGTATTCTTCATACAGTATTACATCAATTCTTTCTTGAGCAATACGGACAT